>Ga0180435_10002297_pt1 | contig 19608 bp, 16 predicted proteins | sample SS_ome_3_FD_132467 | JGI IMG/M metagenome (GOLD analysis project Ga0180435, IMG submission 132467) | Hypersaline lake sediment archaeal communities from the Salton Sea, California, USA - SS_3_S_1 metaG | ecosystem: Environmental > Aquatic > Non-marine Saline and Alkaline > Hypersaline >...
GAAATTCGGCGTGTCCGGGAATCTACCGGGGAGATCTCAACAGGAGGTTCGCTGGAAGCGCCGAGCTCTTGGAGTTTGCGGGCCGTAGGTAGTATGCGCCGTTCAAAGGATCCCGCTGCATCGTTAAACTTTTCCGAGGCTTGGTTGAGGGCGCTTCCCAGTTTATTGAGATGATCCGAAAACGGCCCGAGGCGTTCAAGCAATTCCTTGCCGGTTGTGGCAATCTGGGCGGCATTCCGCGAAAGTTCGAGCTGCAACCATCCATACGCCACCACACGAAGCAAGGCAAGAAAACTTGAGGGAGACGAAATAACGACGCGGTTCGCAAGCGCGTATTCGAGAAGGTCCGGATCCGCATCAAATGCCGCCACGAGACCGCTTTCATAGGGAACCAGCATAACCACGAACTCCGCCGCGCGATCGAATTGTTCCCAATACGCTTTCTGTGCTAAAGCCTGCACATGCTTCCGCATAGCCGTTGCATGACGTTTTAGCGCGGCTGCGGTCAATTCGGGACTTTCGGCGCTCTGCGACTCCAGATACGCATTCATAGGAGCTTTCGCGTCGACCGGGAGGATTCCTTTGGATGGGAGATGAATGACCATATCGGGTCGCGTGGCGCCTCTGTCCCCGGTCGAGACTTTCTGCTCGTCAAAATCCACATGGTTCGTGAGTCCCGCCATTTCTACCAACCGCCTAAGCTGGACCTCTCCCCACTTACCGCGGACCCCGGAATCTCTCAATGCACTATCGAGAGACGTCGTCACCGTTTGCAGCCTCGCCGTCTGTTCGCTGATTGATCTGATTTGCTCGCCTATCGAACGATATGCGCCTTCACGCTTTTCTTCCATCTGACGAACCTGGGTGTCGAGTTTCTTGAGTTCGGTCGTCAGTGGTTCTACAACACCTTTGATCTGTTCCTTCTGAGATCCCCAGTCGCTTCGAAGCACCTTGGCGAATTGGTCCAGGTGCTCCCGACTGAGTTCCTGAAGCGATTTCGTACTTACCTGAAGCGTACGCGACGATAACGCTTCGAAAGCGTCGCTCAACCGTTTTTCGGCATTCTCGAGCCATTTCAAGCGCTCTGCATCTCCGGCGGCACGACTTTGAAGCTCCGTATTTCGGATGTATAGCTCCTCAACGCGCTTGCGAGCCTCATCCCGTTCTGAGGTTCGTTCAGCAAGCTGGTTCTCGAGCGCCTCGATTCGCGCCGCGTCACGAGCGCGAGTCGCGTTGCCGGATGATCGCGTGAGAAACCACACAAATACACCGAAAGCAACAAACCCTCCCAGAAGCGGTAATAGGAACGCCGAAAGATTCTCCATAGCCTGCAATCGTACACGGTGCCGCCGCGTCTGTGTAGATCGGTCACGTCCACCCGGAGATGGGGACAGAGGATACGAACAACGTCAGAAAACAACCGCCAGAACAATCGACAGTCACGTCGCGTCGCTCAGAAGAGATATGAGACAACGAAGATATCTTGTACCAGATGCAGAGTATCATGTGATGGCGCGAGTAAACCGGAACGAGTTCATCTTCCAATCACCGGAAATAACCATCCTGTTTCTCGCCGTGGTCGCTCGTGCAAAAAAGAAATATTCCTTCTCCATACGGCAATTCGTCGTCATGAGCAATCACATTCACTTTATCATTCGGCCCGGTCGAGACGAGAATCTATCGCGGATCATGCAATGGATTCTGAGCGTATTTGCGGTCGCGTACAACCGCGAGCTCGGATACGTGGGCCATGTCTGGCGCGATCGCTTCAAAAGTCGGGTGATCGAAACGCGTCAACAACTCGTTTCGACGTTCAACTACATTGCACGCAACCCTGTGAACGCCGGAATGGTCTCTGCGCCCGTTGACTACGAGCATAGCGGTATTCGTCACATTGTCGAAGGAAACTATTCGGTCGTCGATCCACCGGACGATCTCGTACACCTTATTCTTCGAGAATACAGACACATCCTGCTTGACGGATAGAACCGCACGAGCGCCCGTTCCGGTACATACAGCGTTTTACGACAGGCAAAAAAACGAGCTCGGCAGTATATAACTGCGAATTAATCGAACTGTGTAGGTTCTTGTATTCGTCTTCATATCGCAGGTACAAAACCAACCACGCCGGTAGAACTTCGGTATTGCCGTGCGATGAAAATTCATCGTTCGACGCATTTTCAGGAACTGTTGCGTTGTTGCCGGGCTATTGCCGTCGGACCGATCGTATTCATGTTGGAGACAATCGCCTTTGTGACAGTTTCTTCGCTATACGGTATAGCGCCTGGTCGGATGGATTCATAGACCGCAGAAATATGCCTCGTGGTGTTTGTAATTCGGTATACGATCCATCCCGACACCTGCATCGATATACCATCGATTCAAATGACCGCGTTGCACGACCCGGCGGTTGTTCGCGATGCGTACCGTCCGTATGCGGCGACTGATTTCGAGATGACCATGACCGACGAGCAGTTCACATTAATTCTTACACCAGGAAATGCTGTGAGAGCGCCTATCGACGAGTTGGAACTCGCTCTATTCCAAGTATCACAGTACGATACATGTCGATGAATCGGAAGCGCGTGGTTGTTTGTCGCCGCTTTGGTCGGAATATCACGCAGAGAATTCGCGGCTTTTATAACGGAGTACGTTCGACGCGTTCACTCGAATCCGGAAGAAATCGCCAGGCTACACTCCGCTTGGAGCAACAACGAATGGTTGATCAAAAGCAGGAGAGGATCGCGAGCGGGGGCGAGACTTGCTATAGTGAGTCATGGCAGTTTTTGATTCCTCCGTCCCCATCTCGAAATTGACTCTACCAACACCGCCGAAGGCGCTTCTCCCAGATATCGATGATACGCTCACCGATAATGGCAAGCTTACGGCGGGCGCGTATGGAGCGCTCTGGCGCCTCGCCGACGCCGGAATCGCGATTGTCCCGATTACGGGACGCCCCGCCGGTTGGTGCGACCTGATCGTCCGGCAGTGGCCGGTTGCCGGCGTCGTCGGTGAGAACGGAGCATTCGCGATGTACCTCGACGGAGAAAAACGAGTGATCCGTTACCATCCGGCGGCTGATCACCGCGCGGGGACACGCCTGGACAATCTCCAAACGCTCATACAGAGAGAGATCCCTGAGGCGCGGATCGCTTCGGACCAACCCTTTCGCCTGTTCGATCTCGCCATCGATTTCGCCGAGGATGAGCCCGATCTCGGCCTTGAAACGGCACAACGCATTCACGAAATCTGCACTCGAGCCGGCGCGGCAGCGCGAATCAGTTCGATCCACGTTAACGCCTGGTACGGCGACTACACCAAACTCGACATGAGCCTCCGTTTCCTCACAGAGACGATCGGAATACCCGCGAAAGAGATAGTCGAATCGGTGATCTTCGTCGGTGATTCTCCCAATGACGAACCGATGTTCGCGCACTTCCCTCTCTCCGTGGCTGTAGCCGGTGTCCGTCGCTATACAGAACTGATCACGCAGCCACCTCGCTATATCACAAACGCAGATGGTGGAGCAGGATTCGAGGAGTTGACGGAACGTATTCTCGCCGTGGAATGACGGTGAACCCTGTCTGACTGTGTGTTTCGATGACGCTCCGCCTCCGCCAAGCATTGACAACCGGTCCCGCTGCGTTACAATCAGACTTATCCACACAACGAGAGGTCACTATGACAAGCACGTTACTCGATATCGATGAGGTTCTCCTCATGGGCCCCGGACCGTCGGCAATCTACCCCTCGGTTTACGAAGCGCTGGCCGCGCCAACGTTAGGGCATCTCGATGCGCAGTTTATCGGGATCATGGACGCGATCAAGGGACAGCTCCGCGATCTTTTTCGGACAAAGAACATGCTGACTCTCCCGATGTCCGGCACCGGTTCGGCGGGGATGGAAACCTGTTTTGTCAATCTGGTCGAACAGGGCGACCGCGTCCTGGTTCTTATTAACGGCGTGTTCGGTAAACGCATGGCCGACGTCGCCCAACGGCTCGGGGCCGCGGTCACTGCGGTTGAGTTCGAATGGGGGACAGAGGTTACGGTAGATCGCGTGAAGGAAGAACTCGCAAAAGCGCCGTACGATATCGTGGCAGTCGTCCACGCGGAGACGTCTACGGGCGTGATCAACCCGGTCGCGGAGATCGGCAAGCTCGTCAAACCAATGGGAGCGCTCTACATCGTCGACACCGTGACAAGCCTCGGGGGTATCGAGGTGAGTGTCGATGACTGGGGGATCGACGCGGTCTACAGCGGGACACAAAAATGCCTGTCCTGCCCACCGGGTCTATCTCCCGCGAGCTTTTCCGATCGCGCACTCGAAAAGATACGGGGACGGAGCAAAACGGTTCCGAACTGGTACCTCGATCTGTCGCTTATCTCGAGCTACTGGGACGGAGCCAAGCGTTCATATCACCACACAGCGCCAATCAATATGCTTTACGCACTCCACCAGTCACTCACGGAGATCCTATCGGAAGGTCTCGAAAATGCCTGGGCACGTCACCGGACCAATCACGAGGCACTCGTTGCGGGTATCGAGAAACTCGGACTTGCAATGTTCGTTTCGCCTCACGCGAGACTCCCAATGCTCAACGCCGTCGCCGTTCCCGACGGAGTAGACGAGGCACGCGTACGATCTATCCTCCGGAACGAACACAAAATCGAAATCGGTGCGGGGCTGGGCTCGTTGGCCGGCAAAATCTGGCGCGTCGGCCTCATGGGGTACACGGCCCGACCAGAAAACGTTCAGCGTTTTCTCTCCGCATTGGAGAGTTCGCTGCGCGCCGCTGCGTGAGGGAGTTTACTGTCATGGCACTGTCCAACGATCGCGAACGATGGGAACGCGAGGTGGTATTGCCTGTTACCGCGAGACATCCGGAGCGAAACGGCGGCGACATCCACACAGTCTCGGGGATCCCGGTTCGACGCGTCTACATTCCCGACGATGCTCTGGTGGGCGCGGGGACAGAGGAAGACGCCTATCGAAAAACCCTGGGATTTCCCGGCGAGTATCCCTTTACCAGAGGCGTACAGCCGACAATGTATCGCGGTCGCCATTGGACAATGCGCCAATACGCCGGGTTCGGGATGGCCAGGGAGACCAACGAGCGTTTTCGCTACCTGCTCGATCAGGGCCAGACGGGTCTTTCGGTTGCGTTCGATCTGCCGACGCAGATTGGGTACGACTCCGACCACCCTCTGGCGTACGGAGAAGTAGGCAAGGTCGGAGTCGCGATCGACAGCCTCGCCGATATGGAAACGCTCTTCGACAGGATACCGCTCGACTCTGTGTCGACCTCGATGACAATCAACGCTCCCGCAGCGATTCTGCTGGCGATGTACATCGTCGTCGCAGAGAGGCAAGGCGTCCGGCGCGAGAATCTCCGAGGGACGATTCAGAACGATATTCTCAAAGAATACGTTGCCCGCGGCACCTACATGTTTCCTCCGTCCCCGTCGATGCGGCTCATCACGGACACGTTTCGGTTCTGTACTGAGGAACTACCGAAATGGAACAGTATCAGCATCTCCGGATACCACATCCGCGAAGCCGGCGCGACGGCGGTACAGGAAGTCGCGTTTACTCTGGCCGATGCGATCGCGTACGTCGAATCGGCACTCTCGATCGGTTTGAATATCGATGATTTTGCCGGACGGCTCTCGTTCTTTTTTTCCTCGGGAAGTGAACTTCTGGAAGAGGTCGCCAAATTTCGGGCAGCTCGTCGCATGTGGGCAAAGATCCTCTCAGAACGTTTCGGTGCGACCGCGGCACGCTCACTGGCGATGCGCTTTCATTCCCAGACAAGCGGAGCGATGCTGACCGCGCAACAGCCATACAATAACGTCGTCCGTGTTACCCTCCACGCTCTCGCGGCGATTCTCGGAGGCGCCCAGAGTCTTCACACCAACTCTTTGGACGAAGCTCTCGCGTTACCGACGGAAGAATCGGTTCGAATCGCACTCAGGACTCAGCAGATTCTCGCCCACGAGACCGGTATCGCCGATACTGTGGATCCCCTCGGTGGATCCTACGCGATAGAGGCTCTCACCGACGAGATAGAGAAGCACGCGGAGGAATACCTGTCACGGATCGAAAAACTTGGCGGGATGGTCCGTGCGATCGAAGAAGGGATGGTCCAACGAGAGATCGAAGACGCCTCCTACCGGTACCAGCGAGATATCGAATCCGGGAAGCGCTTGATCGTAGGCGTCAACAGCTTCCGGCAGGAGGGCGAACCCCTCGACGATGTTATGACACATGATCCGAAAGTTCATGAACACCAGACCAGCGAGGTCGCACGGCTTCGTGTGGAGAGGGACAGAGGCGCCGTACAGCACGCACTATCGGAGCTTGAGATCGCGGCTCTCAACGATGATGCGCCTCTCATGGAGCCGATTATCAATGCGGTACGAGAATACGCGACTCTTGGAGAAATTAGTGATGTACTGCGGAATGTTTTTGGCGAATACCACCGTCACGGCGGATTCTAGGAGAAGGTGATGGGAGACACGGTGCGCATTCTGATCGCGAAACCCGGCCTTGACGGTCACGACCGAGGCGCAAAATACATCGCCCGAGCGCTTCGAGACGCAGGGTATGAAGTCATCTATACAGGAATTCGACAAACGCCGGAGTCGATCGTGCAGATAGCGATTCAGGAAGACGTGCAGTTCGTTGGTCTGAGTCTCCTCTCGGGCGCCCACAATGAATTGTTTCCCCGGGTAGTGGAACTCCTCAGAAACGAGGGAGCGGACGACGTCGTCGTTTTTGGTGGAGGAATTATTCCTGAACGCGATATTCCCCGGCTAACCAGCGCGGGTGTTCGCGCCGTCTTTCAACCGGGCACTCAGATCGACGCGGTGATCGAGTTCATTGAGCAATGCCGTCTCGAACAATAAACCTGGACACTCTCGTAGCGGGTGTTGTCACAGGACGACACCGCGATATCGCTCGTGCTATTTCCCTCGTTGAATCGGAAGATGAACGACGAGAGGACCTGCTCTCACGGTTGCGCGCCCTCGGGACGGAGCATTCCGCAGGGACAGAGGATGAACCGACACCGGAGGCTCGCATCGTCGGCGTCACGGGCCCTCCCGGCGTCGGCAAAAGTACTCTTATCAGCACCCTGATTGTCGAATATCGTCGGCGAAATGAGCGCGTTGCCGTACTTGCGGTAGATCCAAGCTCTCCGTTCACCGGAGGAGCCCTTCTGGGAGATCGCGTTCGCATGACACTCCATGGAACCGACCCCGGCGTGTTTATCCGCTCGATAGCGTCCCGGGGACAGAGCGGGGGGCTCGCGCCGGCGGGTCTCGAGACAGTGGCTATTCTGAACGCCGCGGGATTCGGAACGGTCATCGTTGAATCTGTTGGCGTCGGACAGACCGATGTCGGCGTGCTCACGCTCGCGGATATCGTTCTCCTCGTTCTCAATCCCGGCAACGGCGATGAAATTCAATCGCTCAAAGCCGGCATCATGGAAATCGCCGACATCTTCGTCATCAACAAGGCTGACTACCCTGGCGTGGAATCGCTCGAACGCTCTCTCGAAGACAACCTCATCTATCAGGCACGGAGTTCGCTTCCCGCGACTATAGTCCGAACGATCGCTCGAGACGGAGCGGGGACAGAGGATCTCTGTAACGCGATCGATGATCGAATTTCCGCACTCCACGATATCGGTGAGCTCTCCGAACGACGCCGGCGACGTACGGCTCGGGCACTGGAGGACCTGGCGGTCAATACGGTTCGCACCTGGATTGCCACCGCCTCAGTAACGCCAACGCCGGATGAGTTCTCGACGTTTCGTCGCAATCTTCTTGCAATTCTTCAGTCGATCGAAAGGGACGGAGGAAACGAATGATCAATGGAATCGACCATATCGGTATTGCGGTTTCATCACTGGGCGAGCGAGTACCGTTCTACCGTGATGTCCTCGGCCTTGGTGAGCCGGAAATCGAGGAGGTTCCGGATCAGGGAGTACGAACGGCCGTCTTCGTGACCGGTTCAGGACGGATCGAGCTCCTCGAAGCTACCTCGGATGACAGCCCGATCGCCCGATTTCTCGAAAAGAACGGCGAAGGTATCCACCACGTAGCACTCGGAAGTGCCGATATCGCAGTCGAGATCGCCGCCGTGTCCGACGCAGGACTTCGAATGATCGACATGGAACCGCGTGACGGAGCCGGTGGCGCCCGAATTGCCTTCGTCCATCCGAAATCTTCAGGCGGCGTACTCCTGGAGTTTTGCTCGCGGTAAACCGGTAAAAACGCGCTACACTATCGGTATGAAACGCAAATCTGTGCCGGTACGTTCGCTTTTGTCCCTGACTCTCTTGATTGCTCTGTCCCTCGCGATGGCAATACCCGCCATCGCCGGAGCGATCCCACTATCGACGGTTACCCTTTTCACCAGCGGGGTCGGCGAGTTTGTCCACGAGACCACCGTGACCGGGAGCGGAACTCTGGAACTCACGGTCACACTCGATGTGATGGATGACGTGCTCCGATCTCTTACGATCGTCGACAGGGACGGAGGAACCGTGACCGTCGCAGAGTACCCGAACGGAGAGCCTGCCCTACGCCGTCTCGGTCGATTCCCGATCGATCTCGGATCTACCCTTACATTGAGTCAACTGATCAATCAGATTCGGGGGACAGAGGTTCAAATCGAGTACGTACCGACCGGTTCCGACCGATCTCGCATGATTCGCGGATCCATAGTCGGTTCCGGTCGAGCCGCGTCCGGTGGTGACCGGATCCTCGTTGCCGAGAACGGAACGCTTCGCGAGGTCCCATTGGACGAGATCGTTGATCTTACGCTACAGGACGCAGACCGCTTGGGTGACCTTGCCGATGCACTGGAAGCCCTCGCCGCGGCAAGCACCGATTCCGGGCTTCGCACAATCGCGATTCGGTACGACGGTATCGGTCGACGTCGAATCGTCCTTCGGTATCTTCGCGAGATGCCGGTCTGGCGGACGAGCTACCGCGCGATTACCGGCGACGAACACGCACTCATACAGGGGTGGGCCCACATAGACAACACCAGTTCGCTCGACTGGGATAACGTCGAACTATCGATCGTCTCGGCGAATCCGAACACGTACCGCTTCCCAATCTACGAACCGGCCTATGTATCACGGGGACGCGGGACAACTCCCGGACGCGCCGAACCGGCTCCCGCGCCGTCCCGTGCGATGTCCGGAGCCGCAGCCCGAGACTACGAAAGCGAAATGGCCTTTGACGACTACCTTGCCGATACGGTTGCACCCCAGGCGCGTACCCAGACGATGCAGACCGGTATCGCCTTTACCTTTCCTGAACCGGTTTCTATCGCGCGCGGCGACGCTGCGATGATTCCGCTCGTACAGGAAGAAATGGAAGCTGAACTGATTCGTGTCTACGATCCCCGACGTCACGGTGACGCCGGAGAGGCGAGCCTTCGATTCACCAATAGCGCAGGGATGCAGCTCCCCTCCGGACCGATCACGATCTATGAAGGTTCACGTTATGTGGGCGACGCGATACTCCCGCTTCTCGCGGCGGGTGAGCTGGTGACCCTCACCTACGCCGGCGATATCAGCTTTCGTATCACCAGACGTGTCGTCCCCGCCGATGAGACACTCACGACGATCCGCATCGTCAACGGTGTTATGGTCGCTGAGCGCCTGGCGCGACGGAGCTACGAATACGAGATTGAACATCGGGGCACATCCTCTGTCCCCGCTCTCGAGATCGAACATCCGGAGCCGAACGGTTGGGATATCACGTCCCCGAGAACCGGTATTCAACGCCCCGGTACGATTCGATTTACCGCACGCCCCCCGGGCCTCACCGTCGTGGAGGAGCAGGTACGGGAGCAACGGTTCGCTCTCACCTCGATCACGGATGACCAGTTGTCGTTCTATTCAAACCATCGTCTGTCCGATCCGGCGGTCCGCCGAATCCTGCGAAACATCGCACAACTTCGGAGAACCCTTCGGGAGCGAACCGCCACGCGATCGACGCTGGAATCGCGGCGCACGGAAATCTTTCGTGACCAGGAACGTCTTCGGGGAAATATGGCGGTCCTCGATCGCAACTCATCTCTCTACCGACGATACAGCGGACAGTTGAGCGAACAAGAAGACGAACTGTCCCTCCTGGAAACCGAAATCGCCGATGCGGTCGAACGGGAACAGGAAGCTCGCCAGGCGCTTGCAGGGTACATCGAGACACTCTGATTCGAGGTACGCCGACAAGCTGTCTCCCGGCGCTCTTACCCCGGGGTCAACGCCGGGGTGGTGGCGGTCCATCGCAGGCCGACTCTCGCTCCCACCGGCGGTGCCGGTTCTTCGACCGGTTGATGGATGACCAGTTCGTGTTTACCCAGTGTGTCGTCAATCCGTACGTGAACCTCGGAAACGGAACCGAGAAATCGCGTGTCGGTGACGAGGGCTATGGGCTGCGACGGTGTTCTTGTGATCGCTATCTGGTTTGTTCGAACCGCTGCCACGTATGCCGGGCTGCCCTGCGGTTTTCCGTCGGTACGCCCGTTCGGTATCACCGCCACCTCCGACGGAACGGGTCCGAGTTCGGAGGTCCATTCACCACCGTCCGTACCACCGGGGGTAACGGGAAAGAAGCTTACCGCCCCGGAGAATTCGGCGACGGCGATCGACGCGGGCCGACCATACAGCTCCTGTGGGGATCCCGTCTGGAGAACCGTTCCCGAGTCGAGAACCGCCACACGATCGGCAAGGGTAAAGGACTCATATCGATCGTGCGTCACCACCACCGCCGTCGCACCCGATTCCTGGAGTATCTGCCGCGTCTCGAGCAGGATTCGATGGGTACAGGCGTGATCGAGATTGCTAAACGGTTCATCCATCAGCACCACCGACGGGCGCGGGGCCAACGCGCGAAGGAGCGCGACACGTTGCGCCTGTCCCCCGGATATCTCGTGAGGGTACCGTCGAGCAAGCTCCCCCACATCTGCTCGCTCCAGAAGTTCCATAACCCGCTCGTGCCGTTCCGTTTTCGAGACATTCCGGATGCCGAATCCTACGTTCTCCGCCACCGAGAGGTGAGGAAACAATGCGTAGTCCTGAAAAACGAACCCAACCCGTCGGCGTTCCGCCGGAACGTCACGATGAGCCGCAACTACCTCCCGCCCGTCGATTAGAATCCGACCACCATCGACGCGTTCGAAACCCGCAATCATCCTGAGCACGGTAGTCTTTCCGGACCCGCTCGGTCCCGCGAGACCAAGGATCTCGCCGGAGTTGACCCGGAACGAAACCGCGGAAACCGCCGGACGATCCATGCCGCGAAAACGCCGCGTGACTGATTCAACTGCGAGCACGACGGTCCCCTATGCGCGCGATCAGAAGGATCGCAGCGACTCCCGCGGTGACAAGCACCAGAGCGTATGGCGCCGCTTCGTGTATTCGTTCGTCACCGGCGAGAGCCCAGGTTGTTATCGCAAGCGTCGTAAAATCGAACGGACGCAGCAGAATCGTTATCGGAATGTCCTTTACCACATCCACTGTCACCAGCACGGCCGCCGCAATCATCGCAGGTCTGAACACGGGAATCGCCACGCGTCGTAACGCACGTCCCGGTGTGTCTCCCAGTGACCGCGCCGCATCAAGCAGTGGTTTCCTCTGTCCCTCCAGAACAGCCGACACCTGGTGCAATGCCACCGCCAGGTATCGCACCGCGTACGCAAAGAGAAGTCCACCGACCGTCCCGAATAGAAAGATCCGTCCATCCAGTGCCCGAAGGCGCTGAAAAACCGCGAGGACCCCGATCGCGACCACCGTACCCGGAATCGCATACCCCGATGAGGCGAGTGCGACGGCGTACCGAGTAATCCCGCTCCCGAATAGGTATATCGAGAACGCAAAGACCACTGCCACCGATACCGTTATCAGCGTGGCTCCGCCGGCCAGTCCCGCAGTACGCAGGATGGTCGACAGCAGATCCGTCGGCGCACCACTCCGCAGACCCGCCGGAGTCCACCATACAAGCTGTACCGTCGGGACAAGGAACCCCAGGATCGTCGAGGCGAGGATCCCGCTGGTCGCACCTGCCGCGGCCAACCCGCGCAACGGTCGTCGCGCAATTGGTCCCGCGGGGACAGAGGAAAAGGACCTGCGACCACGCTGCGAGCGCTCAACCCCGAGAAGAAGAAACACGAGCCCCATTGAAACGAGCGCAAGTCGCATCGCCGCCGGAAGATCTCCGAGCCCGAACCAGGTCCGATACACACCGGTCGAAAGCGTTTCGATCCCGAAGTAGACCGGCGTCGCGTATGCGCCAAGCACCTCCATTGCGACAAGGCTTGCCCCGGCTACCGAAGCCGGACGAAGCGAGGGAACAACACCGCGCAGCACCGCTCGTAGATGATCGCGTCGAGTGGATCCGGATAGCGAAGCCGCCGCTTCAAAATACCGTTTCGATCCCGTGGACAGGGCGGCACGAACTGCAAGGTATACGTATGGAAACAGACCGAAGGAAAACACAAACCACGCCGCAGGAATACCCGAGAACGGCAGATAGATACCGATCATTCGGTGCAGTGATCCCGCATACCCGACGATACCGGACCAGGTAAATGCTGCGATATAGACCGGGAGCGCCAACGGCAACAACACGAGGACCTCCATAAGGCGCCGCCCCGGAAACTCGTACAGAGCCAATACCCACGCGGTCACGAGCCCGATCACAAGGGCCCCGATGACGGATCCCGCGAGAAGGAGAACTGTATTCAGAACATACCCTCCAAGCACCGTTGCGCGCAGGTGATCCCAGGTACTCCCGGAGCCGGTGACAACGCTCCCGACGATCGGGATGTACGGCGAAGCGAGAACGGCCACCAGCAGGGACAGAGCAACGATCCAACCCGGATACGAAATCGTTGAAGACCGTCGCGACACGACGATTCCCGTCACTCCCACCCCACCTCGTTAAAAATCATCACCGCCTGTCGCGCATTCCGTCCGAGTTCCTCCAGAGGAAGCGTGTCGGCGACGAACTCACCCCAGGCGGAAACCACCGGACTCGGCTCGACATCGGGAACAACGGGATATTCGAAATTAGCCCGTGCAAAGGCTTCCTGGGATTCATCGCGGAGCAGAAACGCGATCAATCGTTGCGCCGCCTCCGGATTATCGGCTGCATTGGTGATACCGACACCGCTTACGTTGATGTGGGTACCGCGGTTCTCCTGGTTCGGAAAGAAGATATCCACCTGTTCCACCACCTGCCGTTCCGCGGCATCACCGGATGTACGCATCCGGCCTAGGTAGTACGTGTTTACGATCGCAATATCCGCGACTCCCGCAGCGACGGCGCGGAGTTGGTCCCGATCATTTCCCTGCGGTGGTCGCGCAAATGAGTCAACCATCCCCGACGCCCAGTCTCGTGCTGCATCAGCGCCGTCATGGGCGATGATGGACGCCAAAAGCGACACGTTGTATATGTTTGACGATGACCGAACCGCTATCCGACCCGTAAACCGACCACGACCGAGCGCTTCGTACGTCGAGAGGTCCGCCGGGTCGACACGGTCGCGATGAAACGCGATCACCCGCGCGCGCATCGTCAATGCGGTCCAGTATCGTTCGGAGTCCCGCAGTTCCGGGGGAACTCGTTCAATTTCCCTCGAAAGGCTCATCGGCTGGAGCAAACCGCGCTCTTTCGCCGTATACAAGCGCCCCGCGTCGGCGGTGACAAACAGATCCGCAGGAGAGTTCTCCCCCTCCGCCTCGAGTCGCTGGATCAGCTCATCCGCGCCCGCCTGCACAACGCGCACAGTGATACCGGTCTCGGCGGTAAAACGCTCAAACAGTTCCTGATCCGTCTCGTAGTGACGATGAGAATAGACATGGACCACCGGTGCCTCGGACCGGCCCGTCGCGTATACGGAGACGCCCCAGAGAACCAGCAATCCTAATATGAAGAAATCGCGTCGCATGCGATGAACCTCCTGATTATAACGTCCGTAATCATTGTTAATTATGACTAACTTTGTCAAGTTTAGAATTGGAGTTTGTAGTTTTTCCGGGTTTGTACGACACTGGAAGTGGACCGATGGCAGGAATCAAGCGCGTCATTCGCCGTATCGACACCGTTTTACTCAGACTACTGCTCCTGGCGGGAACGCCGATCTTTATAATCGCGACTGCGTCGGTTCTCGTATTCAGTTTCCGAACACTTCCGGCGCTGTACGAAGAAGCGGAGTCGCGCGTGAAGGCCGCCAACTATTCCAGCGCAATCACGATCGCAACATGGCTTTCCGAGCATCGGCAGCGACTCCGGTACGTCGCGACCTCTCCGGCCGCTCGGCAAGAGGACTATCCAGCACTTCTTTCGGAAACGCGACGGATGACCGATGCGTTTGACGATTTCGTAGCGATCGTGTTTGCCGATATGGGAGGCCGCGTTCTGGTGGATTCGATTCATGGATTTGGCGGCGGATTTGTCGGTGACCGGGGGTATTTCCGAGCGGCCCGAGCAGGTCAATCGATCGTCGGTGATCTCCTGCGCGGAAGGCCGAACGATCAGTACTTCATCATGATCGCCGAGCCGGTACGGGGTCCATATCAGTCCGTAACGGGAGTCGTCTTTGCACCGGTGAAGCCCAATGCGCTCGAGGCGGTGATCCAAACGAGCCGAAGCGATCTCTCCGGATCAGTCTATATCATCGATTCCCGGAACTATATCGTCACCGGGTCCGGTCTCGGAGAACAGATCGGAACGCCCGCGTTACCACCGATCGGAGCAAGCGCCCGGTACACGAACTACGCCGGAAATCTTGTCTTAGGCCATCGGACGTTTATTCCCGGAACCCGGTGGACCCTCGTCACGGAGCGCCCCTTCGCGTCGGTCGCAGAATCGATCAGACGGTACAATCGGTTTGTGAGTGCCGCGGCTATCGTCGTACTGATACTCTCGGTAATCGGCGCGGCTGCGATAGCGAGCACGATCCAGAATCCAATCCGGTTGCTGGATCACATCGCGCGACTCGTTGGAATGGGCGCATTCGCCCGGGCCCGAGACGCACCCTTCGATCGCAGCGCTCCACGGGAACTCCTGCGTCTTCACCGGGTCCTCATTGACACCAGCGACCAGCTCGAACATCGACAAAATGAGCTCAAAAACAGCACGCGCATCCTTGAAGCAACACAGCAAATGGCGCGACTCGGCAGTTGGGAGTATGACCCTGTTCGTCATCGTTTTTTCTGTTCGCGGGAGGTATACCGAATCGTTGGCGTACCACAGCAGGAGGAAGGATGCAGTATCGACGGCGTACTTTCGGTTGTCCATCCCGATGATCGCCGGGCATTGAAACACGCCTTCTTCCGGTCTGTTCGAAATCACGATTCCGAGTTCGCCGTGGACCACCGAATCACCGCGGCCGACGATGGTACGGTCCGCGTTGTACACCAGCGGTGTATCCATACCTTTGATACAGAGGGGACGCTTCTCCGAACACGAGGGATGGTTCACGATATAACCGACCGCCATCGTATCGAGGAGTCACTTCGTGAAGCACTTGCGGATAAATCGGTGCTCTTGCAGGAAGTACACCACCGAGTTCGGAACAATCTCGCGATCGTGGAAAGCCTGTTGACCCTGAAACTCTCCCAGTTACCGGAGCATTCACACGCCTGGGAGGCGATAGCGCAGTCCCGATCGCGCATTTCATCGATTGCGATCGTCCACGATCAACTGTACCAGCGAGAGAACGTTTCTGAGATCGATATGCCCGACTATGTTCAACAGATCGTATCCAACGTCCGCGACAGCTACGATTCACCCGACATCGAGGTGACCACCGACCTCGATCCGATCCAACTCGACATGACCCGCTGTATCCCCTGCGGGATGATCCTCAACGAACTCCTGGTCAATTCCTACCGACACGCCTTCCCGGACGGAATCGGACACATTCGCGTTCGCATGGTTCAAGACGAGGATAAAACAGTCGTGTTGACCGTCGCCGATGACGGCATCGGCCTCTCGCGGACGCCCTCACCTACCGGTCACGACGCTTCTGCCGGGGATCGCAGCGGACTTGGATCGGAGATCGTGAGACAACTCGTTCGTCAGATAGACGGGACGCTTATGACGAGACAGGAGAACGGAACATCCGTCTCCGTTTCGTTTACTCGATAGCGGTCTCACCGCGACCGACCGATTCGACAAACTCCTCGAGCCAGTCGCGGAATACGGAAACATGGGGCGCTACCGTCCCCACACGGGGAATCTGGAAATAGTACGCCCGCTCCTCCGCCGGCAGTATCGCCACATGACGAATCGGTCCGGGCTCGCCGTAGCGCTCCATCAGCCCCTGTAGCCGGCGGGCGATCTCCTCGGAGGCGCTATACAGGTGAAAGGTCCGTCCCGCCCAGTCGACCTCCCGAACGGAGAGTGACGGCGCATTCTCAATCCGGTTGCCCATCATCTTCTCAAAACGGGTATCGATGATGTGTCCTTCTTCGGAGATCGCACGCCCCCGTTTGTTAAAAAAGAGGATCAAAGAAAAACGATCAAACTTCCGCACAAGCAGAGAGAGCGGCATATACAACCAGCTCTGCCGGGGCAGGACCGTGAGGGTCACATCCACTCGGCGAACGCTCCTCATGTTTCCGGGGACAATGTTTGCATGAAAACCGGTCTGGCCGCCAATATTGGTAAACTGCTGGTCCCGTGCCTTAAACACTTCCAACAGAGGATCCAAGGCGTTGACGACGACCCGCCGATTGATCCGGCGTCCCCAGGTATAACCAAGGGTGAGCGCGATCGTAAGGGCGATCAGGAAGTAGAACGCCGGCTGGTAGATGATATTCTCGTAGGCAAACATGATATTTTCCGATCTTGTCTCGTTAGTTCGTAGTACCGTCAGTAATAAACGGAAGCATGTCGAACTTCAAGTCGTACGCTCGCTCCCGCTTGTACGGTTCCCAGGGCACGCGGGCGTGCCGAGGTTTCTCGGAGAGCGGCCCGAGGAGTTCCTTTTCCATCTCGTCGGCGATCTGCTTGAGCCCCTCGGTGTACTTGTTGGTGAACGCCACGTCCACGTTCAGGTTGAGGTCATCCAATCCGTTAAAGATTCGCTGGCTCTCACGTAGACTGAGATAGTCCGGATTAAAAACCACGGCAATCTGCGTCTCGTCGCTCTCCAGGTGCTTCGCCACGTTTACGTACCGGTTGAACAGCTCGTCGAGCTTGATCATCACGCGGTCGTCCTTTGCCTCGTACGCGAGTTTTGTTCCCGCTTCGTTGTACTGCCCCGTGATCGTGTGAACCGTATGACGTTTGTCCAGGATATCGCGCCGAATCCGACGCAGTCTGTCCACCCAGGTGATCGTGATCCGCGGGAGAGCCATGATCCGCAGGGTCAGGCCCGTCGGCGGCGTATCCACCACGACAACATCGTAATCGTTGGCGGTCCGCAGAAGCTCCTCTAACGCGGTGAGCGCGGCGTATTCCTCAACACCCGGGGAGTGTCGCAAGACTTTGAAATATCGGTCCAGATTGAACGCACGGGTGTAGCTGTATATTTCGGTCAGGATATCCGTGTTCTGGCGAATATATTCCTCCGCCGCCTCTTCGAGATCCGTTTCCTGAAGGTACAGGGTATCGGAGAACTTCTTCACCTTGTGGGAGAGTTTGACATCGAAGATATCGCCCAGGTTGTGCGCGGGATCAAAGGAGATCGCGAGTACGCGATCCCCCCTCTGCGAGAGCTGGTACGCTGCGGCGGCACTGAGCGTCGACTTCCCAACCCCGCCTTTCCCTGTAAAAAAAATCGTCTTCACGTGATTCCTCGCAGTACCGCCGGCTACGCGTCGGCGTCGATCGCGCCCATGATCTCAGCCAGGGCGTCGGTGGATTGTTCGGCGCGCCGATTGAGTACCCGGATTTCGTGTTCGAGATACGGGAGTAACTCCGTGGAGATAAACGTCGGCGGCGCAGGCATTCCGGCAAAGGAGCCGAGAAGGAGCAGGACGAAAATATTCTCCAGTTCACGGGCTTCGTACGCCGTGAGTGCCACCACCTTCTCCCGGTGGGCGCTGTCCAGCGTTCCAAAAATGCCACGTCTCGCGGCCCATGCCCGTCGAATAAATCCTGCCACGTCTGAGCACCTTTCCTGAATTTCGCAGAAAAAACAACCGCCCGCCCCCGGTCAACACCGGAAGCGGACGGAACATAACAAGGATCGAGCGTTACGCTTCCGCGGTATCGCTCACCGGCTGATCTTTGGTCTTGATGAAATCGATGATAAACACGATGTTCAGGATGAACATGATGCCCTCGACCACGAAGACCACCGTGTTGGTAACGGCGTTGGACTGAATCGCCGGCAGAACGACGACAAACATGTGCCAGAGAATCGCCGCCGTCACGGTTATCCACAGCAGGTACGCCGGGATGAGTGCCATCGTAGCTTTGTTCTTGAGCCGCTTGGCAACCCATGCGGTACCGGTGAGGAGCGCGATCGACGCAATCAGCTGGTTCCCGGCGCCGAACGCGGGCCAGAGGATGCTGAACGTACCGGACCAGGCCAGGTAAATACCGAGAGCCGCGGGAATCGCCGAGGCAATCCACCGGTTGGTGAGAAAGTTGTACGCGGCATCGGATTTGCCCTTGAGCGGCATCGCGATCTCCGCGAGCGTGTAGCGTGCAAGACGGTTGGTGGTATCCAGCGTCGTCATTGCAAATGAGGCAACCCACATACCGGCGATCGTCTTCACAAACGCGGTCGGCAGGAACGCCAGCCAGGTGTCGGCAACCATCGCGGCATACGCTGCGGTAAACATACCCGCACCGCTGATACCGGCGGCACCGGAAGCGGCGAGATACTGCTGGCCCCAGTTGGCGGCGTTGATGTCCTGACCGGCACCGACGAGAAGCGACATACCGTAACCGGCAACCGCAACAACCACGATCGTGGAGAGAAAGCCCTCAAAGAGCATACCACCGTATCCGATCGTGAGACCGGCGCTCTCTTTCTCGAGCTGCTTACTGGTGGTACCGGAACCGACCAGAGCGTGGAATCCACTGAGGCTTCCGCACGCAATAATCAGCGGGATAACCGGCCAGAAGGGGCTTGGCTTGCCACCGGAAACGATGGGAGCAAAGCTGGTAAACGCCGGCGCGGTAAAACCGGTAACGCTGGAGATCGCGGCGAGGGCACCGATAAACAGACCGATATACAGCAGCCAGCTGTTGAGGTAGTCACGCGGCTGGAGCAGCACGTTTACCGGGATCGCCGATGCGATGATGATATAGAAGAACATCACGAGAAACCACACGCTCTTGGGCGCCACAAAGGGAACCGCCATACCGAGGAAGATCGCTCCGACAAGCATGGCGATACCGATGAGCGTGGCCAGGGTGAAATTCATCTTGACCCGATACAGCAGCACCCCGAGTATCAACGCAGCTACCAGCTTGAACACGTAGCTCGACGGAACCGCCGGATTACCGACAAACATGTTGCCGAGAACCGCGCCAAAGGCACCGACGATCAGGATCAGGATCAGGAAGACGAGCCAGTAAAAAAGTTTACCGGTCCGCTTGGTGATCAGGTCCGACGCAACAA
>Ga0180435_10002299_pt1 | contig 19596 bp, 16 predicted proteins | sample SS_ome_3_FD_132467 | JGI IMG/M metagenome (GOLD analysis project Ga0180435, IMG submission 132467) | Hypersaline lake sediment archaeal communities from the Salton Sea, California, USA - SS_3_S_1 metaG | ecosystem: Environmental > Aquatic > Non-marine Saline and Alkaline > Hypersaline >...
GAGAAGATCAAGCCCGGCGTTTTCGCCCCGCCAGTTTCTATGTTTTGGTTCTAACCTCTTGTAATGAGATCATTATATAGTACCTATCGCCGGACTGCGCAAACCATTTACTGCCAGATGTCAAAAATTTGAATTTTCCAGCTGGTCCTTCCGTTATAGTTATCGAGGCTGTGCACAAAGCTGATGCCGCAGGTTTCGCTCAAGTTTATGTTCGCAGCCTTCTTGCCGAGGTTGAAACCGATCACTGGAACATTTTCTCGTTTTCCCCTGATAACGCCCTTCAGGTGGCTGCGGTTTTTTCCGATAAATGAAAAGGAAACGAATCTCACGTTGTCGTCTCTGAAAATCGGCCTTGGGTTTGCCTCTCCAGTCGGCTCCAGGAGCATCAGGTTATCAAGTAAAACCGGATTAAGCGCGTCAGAAATTGTTAATTTGCAGTAATTTCTCCGCAACGGTTCGTTATTACTATCTTTTTGCTGTTTTTGCTGAATTGTCAAACCTTCAAAACAGTCTTTGAAATCCAGAAAAACTCCGGCATTGACTGTAAAGCCGGCTGCCAGCTCGTGCCCTCCGAATTTATCGAGGTATTTTGCACAGTCGTTGAGAAGCCCGTAGAGATTATATCCCTCCGGGGCCCGGCCGGATCCCTTTATCCGCATTTTATCACGCGGGTCATAGCAGCAGACAAGCGCTGGCGTATTGAATAGCTCAACGAGTTTTGACGCGACAATACCAAGAACGCCTTCGTGAAAACCGTCGACGATAACTAGTGATATACGTCCTTTATTCAATTCATTACGCGCTATATGTAAAGCATTCTCTATATTCTCGCTGGTGACGATTTTACGTTTGTTGTTCAGCGAGACCAGTACCCGTGCAGCCTCGGATGCATCCCGGACCGTGGCAGCGGTAAACAGCTGCAGCGGCGCTTCGGCATTTCCAAGTCTGCCCGCTGCATTGATTACCGGGGCGATTTTGTAGCCAATTGATTCACTGGTAAATCGATTGTGGTCAAGCCCCACCGTGTCGAACAGCGCTTTGATCCCGCTTACCGGTGTTTCAGCGATACTCTCGAACCCCCCTTTCACCAGGATGCGATTGACCCCGACCAGGGGCATGATATCGGCAATGGTTCCAACCGCTACATACGCTAGAAATGACTTCAGGTTTATGTTTTTATATTGCTCGAAATAGGAAATATTTCTTATCCGTGATCTCACCGCGCAGATCAGGTAGAAGGCGACTCCGACTCCGGCTAGTCCCGCAAACGGAAAGCCGCAATCCTGCTGTTGCGGATTTATGGTCGCATCGGCGTTGAGGACGCCTTCCGGCACCTGGTGATGATCGGTCACGATCGTCTTGAAGCCATACCTTCTTGCCAGCAGCAGTTCCTCACCATTGGCGATACCGCAATCAACCGTTATCAGCAGCTTATCCCGGCTCAGCGATTCGCTCAACTCCAGCAGACGGTCTTTATTCAGCCCGTAGCCGTCCGACAGACGATTCGGTATGTAACAGGTTGGTTCAGCGTCAAATAATTTAAAAAAGTTGTAGAGCAGCGAGGTCCCGGTGATGCCGTCGACGTCATAATCGCCCCAGATGAGGATATCGTGCTTTTCTTCCAGTGCTGAAACGATAAGATCCACAGCCTTAGCAATTGACTTGAGCAGGAATGGAGATGGAAGATCGCTCAGTTTCGGAAACAGAAACTGATAAATCTGCTCATCGGAGACCATGCCGAGATCAGCAAGGTGCTGGCGAATTGCCTGGTGGATTTCGGGAAGATTGGTCATGAACCAGGAAACTCCTGCTTATGGTGTCCTGCACCATAGAGAAATTCGGAGATACTGAGCATCACTTTTTCAGGCTCGCTCCGGTCAAACCAGGCTATCGTTTCATCACGGTTGAACCACGTAAACTGTCGCTTCGCATAATGCCTGGTGTCCCGGGCAAGCTGTTCGACGCACTGGGACAAGTCCCAGTCGCCGGATATATAGTTGAGCATATGCCGGTAGCCGATCGATTGCATACTGGCGAGATCAGGGCGGTATCCCCTGCCGAGAAGGTCTCTGACCTCGTTTTCCAGGCCGAGTTCGAACAGCTGTTCGGTTCGTTGGCCAATTCGTTTGTAGAGCAGGTCACGGTCACAGGTCAGCCCGATGGTGCAGAAGCTGGAAAATTCCGGGTGCTTCGTCTGGCTCTGCTGCCTTTTCCTATGCTCGGTCATCGTTACACCCGAGGCCAGGTAAACCTCCAGTGCCCTGATAATGCGGGTCGTATCGTTGGGATGGATACGACCGGCGGATTCAGGATCGCTCGCCCGCAGTTTCTCATACAATGTGTCGGCGCCCTTTTCCCTGCAATCCGCCCGCAGCTGTTCGCGTATCGCCGAATCAGCCGGCGGCGATTCAAAAAGGCCCTTTTTCAGCGCGGCGAGGTACAATCCTGTACCGCCAGTCAACAGCGGGATGGCGCCCCTGCGGTGAATATCATCAATCGCGGCGAGGCAATCCCCGACAAACCTGGCCGCATTGTACGCATCATCGGGGTCAACGATATCGAGCAGGTGATGCCGTGCCTGGCGTCGTTCTGCAGCCGTCGCCTTGGCGGTGCCGATATCCATATAACGATATACCTGCATCGAATCGACGCTCACGATTTCGCAATTGAAACGTTTCGAAATAGAAAGCGACAGCGAGGTCTTACCGATTGCGGTCGGGCCGATGAGGGCCAGTACCGGCCCCGCTATTACCTGTGGTCTCCTGTCAGTCAAAACGGAGGTATGCTTGAAATTGGTCGATGCGCTTCGGCCCTATGCCCGGTGCGCGGGAGAGGTCTTCCGCCGACGAGAACGGGCCCGATTCGTTTCTCTCGGCTATGATTCGATCAGCAAGCGCAGGACCGATCCCCGATATCGTCTGCAGTAATTCCAAAGACGCCGAATTAACCGGTATCCGGCGCAGTTGAAACACGGACTCAAGGGCCTGATCATCCAGTGATTCATCCATATCTAAAATGAGACCCGTGGCCGTTGAACGGGAAGCTGACTTATCAGCAAATATCTTCCATCCGGCACAAACCGTCCAGCACAGCAGGAAACAGAGCGGTATGGCCGCCAATACCGGTATCCGATAGTCATTGCTGTCGCTCATTACCGTCCCCGCCAGGCTGTCCGGACTGAACCTGCGCTTTGAGCAGCAGCATACAATAACAATTCCCCCCTGCCAATCCCTTCTCCAGATTAATCATTGTGCCCTCGTGTGCAAAGATGTATAAAGGCCTCTCAGTGTTTGACCCGCGCTTGCAAAAGAAAAGATTCAAGACCGCGCCCATAGTTTTAATTGGCAGAATCGACAAAGATGCAACAGTTCAACATCGTCCTGGTTGAACCGGAGATACCGCCCAATACCGGTTCAATAGCGAGGCTGTGCGGAGCCACCGATACCACGCTCCACCTCGTCCATCCGCTGGGCTTTTCCACCGATGACAAGCATCTGATTCGAGCCGGGCTCGACTACTGGGAATTTGTCGATGTCGTTCACTGGCAGCATCTCGACGAGTTGCTGGCGGCCGTCGATGAACGGTCCTTGAAGTTTTATACGACGAAGACTGACAGACTATATACCGATGCAACCTACCGCCCCGGTGATTACCTGATATTCGGAAAAGAGACGAGAGGCCTCCCGGAAGAGGTCCGGACACTGTACAAAGAACTGTGTTATACGCTGCCGATGCGGAATAAAAACATCAGGAGCCTCAATCTTGCAATGACCGCCGGAATAGTATTATATGAGGCGTTGAGGCAACAGGAAAATCATTCTAACACACGATAATTACAGACATATTATAATTGTGCGTCGGACTGGCGCACAGCGGAGAAGGAGCTCATCTCATGAATGAACGCGTACACAATTTTGGCCCCGGTCCGGCAACCTTGCCGCTTGAAGTCCTCGAACAGACCGCACGAGACATTATAAATTTTGACGGTTGCGGGATCGGCCTGCTCGAGGTGAGCCATCGCTCGCCGGAATTTCTCGCTGTCATAGAAACTGCGGAACATCTGCTGCGCGAACTGATGCAGATCCCGGACAATTACAAGGTGCTGTTCCTGCAGGGCGGCGCCTCATCGCAATTTTTCATGGTCCCGATGAACCTGCTCGGCGATGGTAAAAAAGCAACGTACCTCAATACCGGAACCTGGTCGAAAAAATCCATCAGGGAAGCCCAGCTTTTCGGCACGGTCGATGTCCCGTTTTCCAGTGAAGAACAACATTTCAACCGGGTGCCGGCCGACGATGAGTATCAGGTTTCCCCGGACAGCGAATATCTCTACTTCGTTTCGAACAACACGATTTACGGAACTCAGTTTCAGGACATGCCGACCGCCGACACGATGCTCGTCAGCGACATGTCGTCCGATATCCTGTCGCGGCCGGTCGACGTTTCCAGCTTTGGCCTGATCTTTGCCGGCGCGCAGAAAAATCTCGGGCCCGCCGGCGTAACCATCGTCATCATCAGGGAAGACCTCCTCGACCGCAGTCCTGCGGCGATCCCGACCATGCTGCAGTACCGGACGCATGCAGATAAAGGTTCGATGTTCAACACCCCGCCCTGCTCCGCCGTTTATGTGGTCTGCAAGGTGCTGCAGTGGCTGAAAGATCTGGGCGGTGTCGAGGCCATGCACAAGCACAACCGGGAAAAAGCAAACCTCATATACCAGGTGATAGATTCCGGTGACTACTATCGGGGCCATGCGGAAACATCGAGCAGATCGCTGATGAACGTTTCTTTCAACCTGCCGACCCCGGAACTCGAAGCGCAATTCATTGCCGAGGCCGCAGCAATCGGTCTTAAAGGCCTGAAGGGGCATCGTTCGATCGGCGGCTGCCGGGCTTCGATCTACAATGCCTTCTCCCGTGAAGGGGTGGTGGAACTGGTCTCTTTCATGGAACGTTTTGCGGCTGAAAACCCCGCTTCCTGATCTACCGCGGTCCTGTTTTCATGCTGGTTGACTGCAAAGATCTCGACCTGAAAGGTCTCGAAACATTTGCCGAATCACTCGGACAACCTGCGTTCCGCGGACGGCAGATCATGGCGTGGTTGTACCGCCGCGGATTGAGGGACTTTTCCGAGATGACCGACCTGGCCAAGTCGTTTCGCGCCCTGCTGCCTGAACATGCGTATATTTCGCATTTTGACGACTATGTCACCGAGGTTTCTGCGGACGGCAGCGTCAAGTTCGGCTTCAAACTTTCCGACGGGCAGATCATCGAATCGGTCAATATCCCCGAACCGGACCGCAATACGCTGTGCATTTCATCGCAGGTCGGCTGTGCGATGAAGTGCTCATTCTGCCAGACCGCCACGATGGGATTTAAGAGAAACCTGACGCCGGCGGAAATGGTAAACCAGGTTTGCGCGGTGCGGGACTACCTCCATGCCGCCGGCGGTGAAGACAACGTTCCCATATCGAATCTCGTTTTCATGGGCATGGGAGAGCCGCTGAACAATATCGAACACCTGCTCACCGCAATATCCATTCTCACCGACCAGAAAGGCCTGGACATGGCGAGCAGGAGGATCACCGTTTCCACGTGTGGTATCGTTCCCCACATGCGCACGCTCGGCGAGCAGACCAGCGTCAACCTGGCAATTTCCCTGCATGCGGTCGACAACGAGACGCGGAACCGGTTGATGCCGGTCAACAGGAAATATCCGCTTGAAGCGCTGATCCAGGCCTGCCGGGATTACCCGATCCAGAAACGGAAAAGGATCATGATCGAATACGTGATGCTCGACGGCATCAACGATTCGGATGAAGAGGCGCATCGCCTCGCAGCGATTCTGCGTCCGGTTCCGTGCAAGATCAACCTGCTCGTTTACAACGAATGCAACGGCCTTGACTTCAAGCCGTCCTCCCGGGACCGCATACTGTCATTTCAGGAAATCCTCAGAAGGGCTCACTACTCCGTCTTCATTAGAAGCAGCAGGGGCAGCGATATCGCCGCCGCCTGCGGTCAACTTGCCGGTAAGCTGAACAGCGCCTGAATCAGGCACTGCCGATAATAAAGAGCAGGTTTATACAGCCAATCAGAAAACCGAGCAGCGCGCCGAACAGGTTGATATATTTGAACTGTTCCTGCATGATGGACAACAGCAGTTGCTCGAGCCTCAACAGATCAAACGAATCGATGCGCTCGGTAATTATTTTCCTGAGGTTCAGAGATGTGAGGATGAGCGGCATCTCCCGGGCAATCGTTTCCGTGGTTTTCCGCGTCAGCGTCCTGGCCGCATCATCGATGACGGCGCCCGGCACCAGGTAAGACAGCTTGCCTATTGGCCTGTTCACCAGATACCGGCACAATCCATCGACGGCATCATCGAGATATTTTACAAAGGCCGGCGATCCGGCCAGCGCCCTGATTTCATCTGCGGCGGCGGCACGAATCGAATCCACGCTTCCGGATCCGGCAACCCGCGTAATAACTGCAGCGATTGATGTATCATTTTCAGAGAATGCCTGGTCCAGGAGCTCGCCGACGGCGGCGCCGATCCGATCCCTGATCTGTTCGCCCTGCAGTATTTTTCCAAGCCCCTGTGCAGATTCGCGAGACAGTTCCTGAATCTGGTGCTGACCAAAATCGTCGAGCAAATCGTTGAGGGGAGTTTCGAGCAGCCGGTTTATTCGTTCCCCAAGCCCGGCCCGAACCCGGTAATGTATCGCGTCATCGGTGAGGAATTCGGTTATGGCGTCCTCTTTTTTGCCCAGGTAATTTCTAATCGTTTGATCGACCAGGTTCATATCAAGGAAACCTCTGACCATTGAAGACATCGGCCCCATGCCGTCGACCATTTCCTCCACGCCTTCTTTCAGCGCGGAAACGAGTTTTTCCTGGATCTCCGGATCCTTTAAAAGCACCGCCGCCTTGTCAAGCAGGACGGGAGCCTGGTTGCATACCGACTGCACGATTTCCCGCCGGACGCTTGACGGCAGCAGCTCATCCAGACTCTTGTTCGCGTTCACAACATCGGTCAGCGCGATGGCAAGTACCGACGTAAGCGCAGGTTCGAGGTCGGCATCTTCAAGCATGTCCGCTACGGTCGATTCCACATGGGCAGTCAGGCCCGCGAAACCATCCCCCGTCAAAAAATCACGTATATCCCGCTCGAGCAGGTCATCGATCCATCGGGCAATCATCCGTTCACCGGCATCACTGTCGATTCCTGATTCGATTGTCTGGCGGATCAGGCCCTTCAGTCGATATATCCCGGTATTTAAACCAATATCAAAATAATTGCGGTATGTATCCGGTATAAGGTTGTTTACAGAACCAAGGTCAAGGTTGGCAATGGTAGTCATCCTGGTGTGGAAGACTTCATACAGGTGCACCTGAAACGGCTCTTGGTGCAGCGATCGGCTCAGTTCTTCGCCGGTCAGCAGGTGCTCCCCGACCATGGTTCCGATGTTTTCAGCGAACTCGTGCCGTTTAGCCGGTATGACACCGGGCGTCATCGGAATCCGAATCGGACCGACGGTCCATTTTTTCAACGGCCGAAAGAGCATCCTGATCGCAATGCGGTTCGTGAGGTATCCGATGAAGGCACCTACCAGCGGCGGTGCCGCATAGACAAGATAAGGGGATAAATCAGTCAGTACGGTAAACATGGTCTAGCAGTTGTCGTGGTGAATCAATGATAATCTCCGCCCCGCTCTCTTCGAGTTCCGCGCGGCCCCTGAATCCCCAGGTTACCCCGACGGTCGTCATCCCAGCGGATTTCCCGGTCTCGATATCGACCCGCGTATCGCCAACGAACATGCAGTCCGCTGCGGCAATGTTCAGGCTGTCGGCGATCTTGAGTGCCCCGTCGGGAGCCGGCTTTTTCGGAACAGACGCGCGGCCGCCGTAGACGAAGCTGAAATCGATCTGCGGGAAATAGCGCTTGACGTAAATCTGGGTAAATTCATCAGGTTTATTCGACAGGACATTCACCTTGATGCCGCACCGCTGCACCTGTTCGAGCATCTCCATAATGCCTCCATACGGGCGTGTCTGGTTATCCCAATTCTTTTCGTAGTACTGATTGAACTTCTCGACCGCTGCGGCCAGCTGTGCGTCCGTGGCGTGTGTTGGCATCATGCGCTTGACCAGCACGGCCAGGCCATCGCCGACAAAGTACCGATATGCATCAGGCGGGTGTGTCGGTGCGTCCATAGACTCGAGAACACGATTGGACGCGGCGGCCAAATCGGCCAGAGAGTCAATCAGGGTGCCGTCGAGATCGAAAATGACAGCTTTGCAGGCGGTCTGTTTCATGGACCTTCACCCGTTGCTGAGGTACTGCTAAATTTGTTCGGTTTGTGATCCCGCATCCGCTGATCAAACAATATGAAAAGAAATCTTTTCTTTTTAATTATAATGGGTAAGAATGGGTCCGATCTAAACATCTTACTAATATTGAAAGAGGTGCATGGTATGTGGTTCGTTTCATTTATCAAGACATCAATCGGCAAGAAACTGGTCATGGCAACTTCCGGCCTCCTGCTGCTGTGCTTTCTCGCCGTTCACGCCTTCGGCAACGCTGCAATATACATGGGCAGTAAATATTTTCAAATATATGCCGACACGCTGCACGGTTTACCGGTACTCGTCCTGCTTTTCGGTTTAGGCCTGTTCTTCATTCTGGCGGCTCATGTGACCATGGGGCTGATCCTCTTTTTCGAGAAGCGCAAAACGGCTTCCCGCTACGAGGTCCAAACCCGGGTTGTCGAGAACACGTTCGCATCGAGAACGATGCCGTACACCGGCCTTTTTATCCTGCTGTTCATCATCATCCACGTTTTCGGGTTCGGTTTTGCCAAACCTGAAGATGTGAACATATCGATACTCGTCCAGGAATATCTCAGCGGCTTTTTTTACAGCCTGTTTTACATCATCTCGTTCATCGTCCTTGCGATTCACCTTAATCATGGTTTCTGGAGCATGCTGCAGACCTTCGGACTCAATCATCCGCGCTATAACTGCCTGATATCGATTTTAACGGTTGCCGTACCGATAGCTTTCCTCGTTATTTTCGGCGGCATTCCGATTTATTTCATGACCGGCGGCGCATCATATTGATCCAGAGATACAGAGGATTTTCGTTAACAGAGCCGATGGCTTCGAAGTCAACATATAAAAGGTTTAAAACATGGAACTGAATTCACGTATTCCATCCGGTCCGCTTGCCGAAAAATGGGACAGGCATCGTTTTGATAGTAAGCTGGTCAACCCCGCCAACAGGCGTAAATATCGCGTCATCGTCGTTGGCACGGGACTTGCCGGTGCTTCGGCGGCGGCAACGCTCGCCGAACTCGGCTACAAGGTCGACGCATTCTGTCTGCATGACAGCCCGCGCCGGGCCCATTCGATAGCCGCCCAGGGCGGTATCAACGCGGCGAAGAATTACCAGAACGACGGCGATTCCGTGTTCCGGCTCTTTTACGATACGATCAAGGGCGGCGATTTCAGGGCACGGGAAGCCAACGTCTACCGGCTCGCCCAGGTTTCCACGGAAATCATCGATCAATGTGTGGCCCAGGGTGTTCCGTTTGCCCGTGAATACGGCGGCTCACTTGCCAACCGTTCATTCGGTGGCGCCCAGGTGTCGAGGACGTTTTACGCCCGCGGCCAGACCGGGCAGCAGTTGCTGCTCGGCGCCTACAGCGCCCTCTCCCGACAGATCAACAGTGGTGGCGTAACCATGTACAACCGGCGGGAAATGATGGACGTGGTCGTTGTCGACGGCCGTGCCCGCGGCATCATCGTCAGGAATATGATGAACGGTAAAACGGAACGGTATGCCGCAGACGCGGTGCTGCTGTGCACCGGCGGATACGGAAATGCCTACTTCCTCTCCACCAATGCGATCGCTTCCAACGTGACCGCGGCATGGCGAGCCTGTAGACGAGGCGCGGGTTTTGCGAATCCGAGCTTTGTCCAGATTCACCCAACCTGCATTCCAGTTCACGGCGATTATCAGTCCAAACTGACCCTGATGAGTGAAAGCCTCAGGAACGACGGGCGCGTCTGGGTTCCAAAAAACACCGGCGATACACGCCCGCCCGGCCAGATCCCAGAGGAGGATCGCGACTACTACCTCGAGAACAAGTATCCGAGTTTCGGTAACCTGGTGCCGCGCGACGTGGCTTCAAGAAATGCGAAAGAACAGTGCGATCTCGGCAAAGGTGTCGGTTCAACCGGCCTGGCCGTCTATCTCGACTTCGCCGATGCAATCAAGCGCGACGGCGAAGATGTTATTCTCCGGAAATATGGAAATCTGTTCCAGATGTACGAGAAGATCACCGACTCCAATCCGATGGAAGAACCGATGATGATCTACCCTGCGGTCCATTATTCGATGGGCGGTCTGTGGGTGGATTACAACCTGATGACGACGATCCCCGGCCTGTTCGCCCTCGGTGAATGCAATTTCTCCGACCACGGTGCCAACCGCCTCGGAGCCAGTGCGTTGATGCAGGGACTGGCCGACGGCTATTTTGTAATCAGTACGTCGATCGGTCACTATTTCGGCTCCCGGAGCTTCGCAGCGGTCGATACCGGGCACGAAGCGTTTGCGGCAATAGAAAACGAGGTCGAAGCGCGGGTCGCCAGGATCTTGCAGAACAGCACCGACGGGCCCCGGGGCAAACTGACCGTCGACGAAATCCACAAGGAACTTGGTAAACTGCTCTGGGACAACTGCGGTATGGCCAGGAACCGGGAAGACCTCGAACAGGCCCTCGAAGAACTGCCGAAAATCTCCGAGAAATTCTGGAATTCGGTATATGTGCCCGGCACCGCCGACGATATCAACCAGTCCCTCGAGCGGGCCGGCCGCGTTGCCGACTTTCTCGAGTTTGCCGAATTCATGATTCGCGACGCCCTCGCCCGGGAAGAATCGTGCGGCTGTCATCTCCGTGAAGAAAGCCAGACTGAAGAACACGAAGCGCTGCGCAAAGACGACGAGTACTCCCATGTAAGCGTCTGGGAATACCAGGGAGACGGCCAGGCTCCGCTCATGCACAAGGAGCCGCTTGAATTTGAAAACGTAACACCTTCGCAGCGAAGTTATAAATAAGACCCGTTAACAACAGTGATATAATCAGCGAGCAGAGCTATGCGTACCATAGACCTTACCCTTAAAATCTGGCGCCAGAAGAACAGCGATTCTCTGGGAGATTTTGAAACGTACGTTGTCAGGGATATTTCCACCGACATGTCGTTTCTTGAAATGATCGATGTGCTCAACGAGCAGCTTACCCATGATGGCAAGGACCCGGTTGCTTTCGACCATGACTGTCGCGAGGGGATCTGCGGCATGTGCGGTGCGGTCGTTGACGGCGTTGCCCACGGACCAGACCGGGAAACCACGTTGTGCCAGCTCCACATGCGCAAATTCAACAGCGGCGACACGATTGTCATAGAGCCGTTCAGATCGATCGCGTTCCCGGTCAGAAAAGACCTGATGGTAGACCGTTCGGCGCTGGACCGGATCATTCAGGCCGGCGGCTACGTCTCCGTCAACACGGGCGGTGCCATCGACGGCAACGACATTCTAATCGGCACCGAAACCGCCGAACTGGCGATGGATGCAGCGGCTTGTATCGGATGCGGGGCCTGCGTGGCCAGCTGTCCGAATGGAGCAGCCATGCTCTTTACCGGGGCCAAAATTTCCCAGCTCAGCCTGCTGCCGCAAGGACATCCCGAACGCAAGGAGCGGGCCCGTTCGATGGTCGCGCAGATGGATAAGGAAGGTTTCGGTTATTGCTCGAATGAAAAAGAATGCGAGGCCGTCTGTCCGAAAGGCATTTCGATCAGGAACATCGCCCGCATGAACAGGGAGTTCATGAAGAGTATGCTCTTCGGCGAGTAACAACCGAATCGCCAGCTAATCAAAAACCTGATTATCACCTTTTATCAGCGGGATAATCAGGTTTTTTTATGCAGTTTATAACCAGAGTCGACCATGGAAACGGTTACCTTTTATGAAGTGCGATGTCGTGATCATAGGCGCCGGGCCCGGCGGCCTGCACTGCGGTAAAATTCTTGCGGCAAGCGGTGCTGACACGCTGATCATCGAACGCAGACCCCGGCCTGGGAAAAAGGTCTGCGCGGGCGGTATAACCTGGCGCGGACTGATCAAAACGGTCCCCGAAGAACTGATCGAACGGCGATTCAACCGACAGGTCATTACAACCAGGTACCAGAGAACACACGTTGAAGAAACCGTCCCGGTGGTGGCAACGGTCAATCGGGCGGCCCTCGGTACCTATATGGCGGAGCGCGCGGAACGGGCGGGAGCCCGCATTATCTGCGGTGCCCGGGCACAATCGCTTGAACCCAGGCGCCTCTGCTATGCAAAAGACGGCCGGGAGCATCGCATCGAATTCGATTATCTGGTCGGGGCGGACGGGTCAAATTCAGCCGTCAGAAAATACACCGGTACGGCGGATCGTGTTCCGAAAGGAATCGGCATCCAGTATGTCATTGATAATTTCTCAGCCGAAGACATGCTCTGGAATTTCGACGGAAAACTTTTCGGCAGCGGCTATTCCTGGATTTTCCCCCACCGAGACCAGACATCGATCGGTGCGTATATCGGTGTGCCGGGAATTTCTGCACAGCAGCTGAAAAAGCGATTGCACCGCTGGGCAGATGAACGGCATATCGATATCAGCGGCTGCCGCTTCGAAGCCGACCTGATCAACTGGGATTATCGCGGCTGGAAATTCGGCCATACGTTTCTCGTCGGTGATGCTGCCGGCCTGGCTTCCCCCCTTACCGGGGAAGGCATCAATCCTGCGATCGTGTCCGGAGAAGCAGTTGCCCGCACCATTATCGAGCCGGGCTGCACCACCGATCAGTTAGATGCCATTATCCGCCGTCACCGGAGCCATGAAAAGATGTTGAAAACGGCGGCAAAATCACCGATTGTATCAACAATCCTTGCAGAGATCTGCGCCGTACTGCTGCGCTTCAAGCTGGTTGGCTTCGACCGGTTTGAAATGGTGTAATACCAGATAAGACCTGATGACGATGAGCAAAAGTCCGCTTCGAAAAAGAACGCTGCTGAACATCTCATTCGGTGCTGTCTGCATCGGCCTGCTGGCGTTCCTGCTCATGGCCCCGGAAGAAACCACGTCACCGCTGCCTGAAGATGAAAAGCACCTGAAGTTTCATCAGATCAGCAGTAAAAAGGAAGCGGAGAAGGCCTGTGTCGGGTGCCATGAACCGGACGGCGAGGCCCCGCTTTCCGACTCCCATCCCGATCCGTACCGCTGCCTGTTCTGTCACAAGCGCTAAGCCGCCAGGCCTTTGCTGACAATTTCGTACACGTCGCGCGACAAACCGTCGGTCCCCTGTATCGTTTCCAGGGCATTGCGCATCAGCGATTTTCTCCCGGCTTCATAGCGCTTCCACGAGATCAGCGGACTGGAGAGCCGGGCTGCAATCTGCGGGTTGATCCGATCGATCCTGATGATCTGCCCGGTGAGGAATTCGTACCCCCTGCCGCTGTGGTGATGAAACTGCCGATGATTCTGGCAGAATGCGCCGATAAGTGATCTGACCTTGTTCGGGTTCTTGATGGAAAAGGCCTGATGGTTCAACAGGTCATTGACCCGGTCAAACGTATCGTCGGCGGACGAGAGCGCCTGCAGCGCAAACCATTTATCCATAACCAGCGGATTGTCCAGCCACTGATCTTCAAAGTGGGTAAACAGTTCATCACGGATATCGCCGGCACTATGCGAAAGCACCGACAGAACCGCAATGCGGTCGGTCATGTTGTTGGCGTTATAGTATTGATCGCGGGCAATTGCTGGTGTTTCAGGATGCCTTTCTGATGCCGACACGAGATAATCGAGGGCAACATTCTTCAAGCTTCTGCGACCGATATCAGCGGGCTTGATCGTATAATCCCTGCCGTCATTTCTGGATTCATACACCGTTAAAAAGTTATCGTAAAGTGCTTCAGCCAGTATCTTTTTAACCCTCGAGCGGGCCTCGTACAGCCGGTCCGGATCAACATCGTTCAAAGACAGGGCCAAATACGATTCTTCAGGCAGCTGCAGGGCCAGTGCGTTGAGGGCGTCGTCCCCGTCCTCCTCGGTGAGAAAGGAGTCGACGGCACCCACAAACCGTTCGTCCAGCGCTGCATCGTTTATATCAGTGCCTGACTCTACCAGTTCGATGATCGTCGATTTACTGTAGGAAAACGAAGCATCCCAGCGGTTGAACAGGTCGGTGTCATGGCTCATCAAGAGCGCCGTGTCCCGGGGCGACAGGAATGGAACGATCTTGACCGGGGCCGAAAATGACCTGAGCATCGACGGCAGCGGTTTTTCCTGCAGCCCCGTGAAGGTAAACGCTTGTTCAGCTTCGGTCAGCTCGAGAAGAATGTCTCCTCCCTGCTTCCGGTAATCGCACCTGACCGAATCGGTGATATCGCTGCCCCGGCTGTCGAGCAATCCGACAAGCAGGGGAATGTGAAACGGTTTCTTTTCGGGTTGTCCGGGAGTCTCCGGGGTATGCTGCCGAACGATGATCCGGTATGTGCCGTCTTCAGCGGACCAGTCTTCATCAACAGCGAGAACCGGCGTACCGGCCTGTGAGTACCAGTTTTTAAACTGATCGAGATTATATCCGGACGCATCCGCCATCGCCGCGATAAAATCATCGCAGGTCACGGCCTCGCCGTCATGCCGCTTGAAATAAAGATCCATCCCGTTCCTGAACCGGTCCGGCCCGATCAGGGTGTGGGTCATCCTGACAACTTCAGCGCCCTTGTTGTAGACCGTGACGGTGTAGAAGTTGTTGATTTCGAGATAGGTATCAGGACGAACCGGGTGCGCCATCGGGCCTTCATCTTCTCTGAACTGATGCTGCCTGAGTACACGAACATCCTGTATGCGCTGCACGGGCCTCGAGTTCATGTCGGAGGAAAATTCCTGATCCCTGAACACCGTCAACCCTTCTTTCAGGCTGAGCTGAAACCAGTCGCGGCAGGTGACGCGGTTGCCCGTCCAGTTGTGGAAATATTCGTGGGCGATCACACCCTCGATATTCATATAGTCCTGGTCGGTGGCGGTTTCCGGAGAGGCGAGTATGTATTTGGAGTTAAAGACGTTCAGGCCCTTGTTTTCCATCGCTCCCATATTGAAATCGTCCACGGCCACGATCATGTAGCGATCGAGATCATATTCAAGCCCGAAAACGTCTTCGTCCCACTTCATTGATTTTTTCAGCGAAACCATCGCATGAGCGCACCTATCTCTATTTCTCGGCTCGGTATAGATGAACAGATCGACCTCACGGCCGGACCTGGTCGTATACGAATCTTTCGATACAGCAAGATCACCGGCAACGAGCGCGAAAAGATAGCTCGGCTTCACAAACGGGTCCTCCCACTCGACATAGTGGAACCCGTTGTCGAGCACCCCTTCTGCAACAAGATTTCCGTTTGACAGCAGCACCGGATATTTCGCCTGCTCCGCTTCAATCCTCGTGCTGAAACGGGTAAGCACGTCAGGTCGATCCGGATAGTACGTGATCCGCCTGAACCCTTCCGCCTCGCACTGGGTGCAGAAAATCGACGAGGACAGATACAGACCGGATAAACTGGTATTTGCCTTCGGGTTTATGGTGGTGGTGATTTCCAGATCGAATCTGTCTTGAACATCGGTTATGGTCAGATCATGGTCGGTGACGATGAGCCGGTCCGCATCGACGGGGCTTCCGTCAATCTGTACGAGACCGAGTTCCATCTGTTCCCCATATAAATTCAAGGAGTCTGCAGTACCGGTGCCTTCTGGATTTCTTCTGAAACTGGAGCATGCGGTAACCGTTGTTTTCGTTTCCTGTAATGTGAAGGTGAGATGTATCGTTTCGACAAGAAATTCCGGCGGTTGATAGTCTTTCCGCCTGATTAGCTGAAAATTTTCCGAGTTCACGTGGTTTCCTTACATGGTATCGTTGGTAATCAATTGCCGGACAGAGTTGACATCAGGTGTTATTTCATTATACTTCACAACCTTCATGGTTCTCTGGCGGTGCGTACGATTTCATACGTTTTTATCTGTAATCATCATCAACCGATTGGCGAGTTTCGGATTGGTAAATAATGCACACAACAAGGTTTAACACATGATCACAATCAACGAACACTACAATAAGCTTCAGGCGTCTTACCTGTTCTCCGATATTGCCCGGCGGGTGAGCACCTACCAATCCAGCAACCCGGACAAAACGATCATCAAACTCGGTATCGGTGATGTCACCAGGCCGCTCCCTGCTGCCTGCATCGAAGCCTTTCACCGGGCGGTTGACGAGATGGCAACCGATGAGGGATTCCGCGGGTACGGTCCGGAACAGGGATACGACTTTTTGCGGGATGCCATCGCAGAAAACGATTTTGCATCCCGCGGCGCCAGCATTGCCGCCGATGAGATTTTCGTGAGCGATGGGGCAAAATGCGATTCCGGCAATATCCAGGAGTTGTTCAGCACCGACATCACCATCGCGATTCCCGACCCGGTATACCCGGTTTACCTCGACACGAACGTCATGGCCGGCCGAACCGGCGAATACAGCGACGGCCGCTACAACGGCATCGTCTATCTCGAATCGACGAGGGAAAATAATTTTGTCCCGGCGCTGCCCGATGAGCCCGTCGATCTGATCTATCTCTGTTTTCCGAATAACCCTACCGGCTCGACGATCAGCAGGAAAGAATTAAAAAACTGGGTCGACTACGCCCGCGATAACAAGGCCTTGATCCTCTACGATGCGGCATATGAATCCTTTATTCAGGACAACTCGCTGCCGAAAACCATCTATGAAATCGAAGGTGCAGAAGAAGTCGCGGTCGAGTTCCGGTCATTTTCGAAAAGCGGCGGCTTCACCGGTACCCGCTGCGCGTTTACGGTTGTTCCGAAAGCCTGCAAAGCCTACACCGCCAGCGGTGAAGAACAGCCGCTTCACGCCCTGTGGAACCGGCGCCACTGCACGAAATTCAACGGTGTTTCCTACCCGGTTCAGCGGGCCGCCGAGGCCCTGTACAGTAAAGCCGGAAAACAGCAGTCAAAAGCACTGGTCGACTACTACATGAACAACGCCCGCCTGATCAGAACCGCGATGGCAGAGCTCGGCTATGACTGCGTCGGGGGCGACAATTCACCGTATATCTGGATTGCCGGAAATGTCGATTCGTGGGAATTTTTCGATCTGCTGCTGGATAAAGCCGGAGTGGTCTGCACACCAGGAGCCGGTTTCGGCAAATGCGGTGAAGGCTATATCCGGCTGTCCGCTTTCAATTCATATGAAAACGTCAGCACCGCCATGGAGCGGATCAAGGAAGTAATCTCCTGATTCTGCGTACGCGGGCTCAGGGGAAGAAGCGGCGGCGTGTGATAAAGCCGCCGCTTTGTTTTAAAACGTTGCCGGCTTGAAACTGATGCGTTCTTCCCGCCCTTCCATCTCCATCACCTCCGCCACGTCCGCAAACCCGTGCAGCCATTCCAGCACCCCTTCGACCACCCGTTCCGGCGCTGATGCTCCGGCGGTTATGCCTACCGCGTGTACACCGTTGAACCAGGCCGGATCAATATCTGAACTGTCGTCTATGAGGTAGCTGGTGCCACCGGATTTCCGGGCAACGTCCCTGAGGCGATTGGAGTTTGAACTGTTCTTCGAGCCGACAACGAGAATGAGGTCGGTATGCCGGGCAAGATATTTTACCGCGTTCTGCCGGTTCTGGGTGGCGTAGCATATATTGGACTTGACCGGCCCCTTGATATCCGGAAACCGCCGCTCGAGAATCGATTTGATATTCACGACATCTCCCTGGCTCAGCGTGGTTTGCGTTACATAGGCAATCTTTGCGGGATCCCCGACCATGATCGTTTCGGCTTCTGCTTCATTGGCAACCACGTGTACCCGGTCTTCGACACGACCGGCTGTCCCGACAACTTCGGGATGCCCGTGGTGCCCGATGATAATCACATCGTACCCTGCTGCGTGATAGCGCTCGACCATCTGATGAATTGATGTAACCAGCGGACAGGTTGCATTGATGGTGCGCAATCCGAATTTCCGGGCCTGGCGCTCGGTGTCAACAGAAACGCCGTGGGCGGAAAAGATGCAGATTTCCCCTTTGGGAATCTCCGAGAGTTCCTTGATAAATATCGCCCCCTGCTTCTCGAGCTCGGCAATAACGTGTTTGTTGTGCACGATCTCGTGCAGCACGTAAACCGGAGCCCGTTCGGTTCTGAGCGTCAGGTTGACCGTCTCGATGGCTCTGACCACTCCGGCACAGAAACCGCGGGGCGAAGCGAGAATGACGTTGAAGCGGGGCTTGCCCATGAGTTCGTCAGGCAATGTTCGGGACGATCAGAACCGGAATATTCGTGTAGCGCGGGACGCGCCGCGCGACTGAACCGGCCACGTCCGACCCCATGATGTTGCTCGTCGATTTGCCGATAACGATCATGTCCGCGCAATGCTTTTCCGCAACCCTGACGATCTCTTCACTGGTCTTGCCGCTGGTGACGAGTATTTCAGATACATTGACGTTGCCGACATTGTGCGTGCCGAGTTCTTTTTCACAATACTGCTTGAGCCGTTCCTTCATCGTTCCAAGAACCGACTTCATACCGTCCTGATAAACTTTTTTGGCGTCCACTTCCGTCAGGTACGTGTCGACAACGGCTTGAATGGCAGGGCTCATCGGCTCCACGACATGCACCATGATAATGTCGGCATCGTATTTACGGGCAATACTCAATGCGGTTCTGAATACGGGATAGGTGTGCTCTCCGCCGAGATCGGTGGCATACAGGATTGTCTTCAAGTCTGGCAGTGTTGGCATGATATACCTCAATCGTTGCTGAAATGGGTTGCATGTTTCAAAGTCCGGGCTTGTCTAACAATAACTCAAAGTCGTCGATTTACCAGTTTTGGCAATGAGGGGAACCTTCAAAAGACCGGATTTTTTGGGGAGACCGCTTCAAAAACAAGAATGGCGGCTGCCTTTCGACAGCCGCCGTTCTTCGACCCGCGTGATTGTTGACAATGTTAGTATCCCTGCAACTTATCGATCAATTCAGGCAGGAACAGCGAAATCTGCGGGATATAGGTAATCAGGACCAGAAATACCAGCAGTACGCCGAGCCACGGTAGTGCAGCTTTGATTACCCAGCCGATGCTGTTGCCGGTGATACCCGCGGTAACGAACAGGTTCAGGCCGACCGGCGGCGTCAGCATACCAATTTCCATGTTGACGACCATGATAATGCCGAGATGGATCGGATCGATACCGAGTTGCAGGGCAATCGGGAACAGGATCGGCGCCATGATCAGCAGGATCGCGGACGGTTCCATGAAGTTACCGGCGGCAAGCAGCAGCAGGTTCACCACAACCAGGAACATCCACGGCGACAAACCAAGTTCAACGATAATCTCCGCCAGGAAATGCGGTATTCGCTCGGTAGTCAGGACATGGGCGAACAGCATTGCATTGGCGATGATGAACAGCAGCATGATGCTGACCTTGGCCGCA
>Ga0180435_10002300_pt1 | contig 19593 bp, 17 predicted proteins | sample SS_ome_3_FD_132467 | JGI IMG/M metagenome (GOLD analysis project Ga0180435, IMG submission 132467) | Hypersaline lake sediment archaeal communities from the Salton Sea, California, USA - SS_3_S_1 metaG | ecosystem: Environmental > Aquatic > Non-marine Saline and Alkaline > Hypersaline >...
GCCACTGTGGACTGGCTGCGTGAGCAGGACATCGATACCGCACCGCACCTGACCTGCATCGGCAACACGATCGATGAGACAGTCGGCATTCTGCAGCGTTACAGGGACCAGGGCATAAATCGGATTGTCGCGCTTCGGGGTGATCGCCCCTCCGGCACCGGCATGGGTGGTGGCGAACTGGCCTATGCCAACGAACTGGTAAGCCTGATCCGTGAACGTTTTGGCGATCACTTCCACATCGAAGTGGCTGCTTACCCCGAGATGCATCCGCAGGCATCCAGCTTCCAGAGCGATATCGACAATTTCTGCCACAAAGCGAACGCTGGTGCGAATTCGGCGATCACCCAGTATTTCTTCAACGTCGACGCCTATGTCCATTTTGTAGAGCAGTGCCAGCAACGTGGCACCACGATACCGATCGTGCCCGGCATCATGCCGATTACAAACTACAGCAATCTGGCCCGGTTCTCGGATGCCTGTGGCGCAGAAATACCGCGCTGGATCCGCAAACGGCTGGAGGGATATGGCGATGACAGCGCGAGCATCCGTGAATTTGGTGCAGACGTAGTGAGCGATCTGTGCCGCAAACTGCTCGAGGCCGGAGCCCCGGGGCTGCATTTCTACACCATGAACCAGGCCGCACCCACACTCGAAATCTGGGATCGGCTGGACCTCTGACCGGGATTGAACATGCGCATTCCCCGAATTTTCAGTACCCGGCGATTGAAGACCGGGGGGGAAGTGCTTCTCGACGAACAGGCCCGGCGCCACCTGCTGAAAGCCCTGCGACTGAAAAAGGGCGCTCCCGTTGTTCTGTTCGATGGCTCGGGTTGCGATTTCGACGCACGCCTGACCCGCCTGGACAAGGACACTTGTGCCGCAGCCACCAGGGAAATCATCCACCGGGAAGAGCCGCCTCAACTGAAAATCCACCTGGCGATAGGCATCTCGCGTGGCGAGCGAATGGACTATGCCATCCAGAAGGCGGTCGAACTCGGCGCCTGGAGCATCCAACCCTTGTTTACTGAACGGACCGTGGTTCGACTGGCGGGAGAACGCCTTGCCTCTCGTCAATCACACTGGGACGGTGTGGTTCGGCATGCCTGCGAACAGTCAGGCCGGAGTCTCCTGCCGGCTGTGGAGCACGCGACCCCGCTTGCAGCGTGGCTGGCCGCCTTCCAGGGGGAAGGCATCCTGCTTGATCACCGCACGAATTCAGGATTGAGTGACCTGCCCAGACCGGGAAGCGACATCAGTCTGCTGGTAGGACCGGAGGGTGGCCTGACCGCCGCTGAACGGAATGCCTCCTTAAAGCAGGGTTTCCGCGCAGTGCGCCTGGGGCCACGCGTCTTACGCACGGAAACAGCACCTCTGGCCGCGATATCGGCCTTGCAGACGATCTGGGGTGATTTCGATGTGCGGGCTTGAAGCCTGACAGCGATCCGCCGGAGGGTGTCAAGGCGAGTGAATGGTCAGTCAACCAGTTCCAAGCGGCGTCCCAGCTCGGCCAGATCCGGGATCAGGACCCGCTCTCCATTGAAGCGCAATGCGGCCAGTACGGGGGGGGCATCCTTATGCATTGATGGCACTTGTTCACCTTGAATCAACTCTTCGCTGATTCGCACAAGGCGCGGTATCGACTGGCCCATGATGCCGATGTAATCCTGACGGGACTCAGGATACAGCGAATAACACACCACGATCCTGCGGCGTTGACTGGCAGAAATCTGCGCCTGCCCGAGCAGGCGCTCGAACTGAACCACAAACAGCTTGCGCCGTTGCCAGTCGGTCACACCGGCCATCCAATCAGGCATATCCGGCGTATGTTCCAGTTCACGATCACCGACGATATCTGCCACAGCATCGTTGGGCAAAAGCAGTGTATGTCCTTCCAGGGGAATCGTTATACCCCTGATTCCCGAGACCTCGGACGCAACGGCGCTCATGTCCCTGCCTCGGCCAGGACGCTGTAGATATTCTCCAGCAGCTCCGCTTCCTGGTATGGCTTGCCAAGGTAGCGACTCACCCCAAGTTCCACCGCGTGTAAGCGATGCTTGGTTCCGGTACGCGAGGTGATCATGATGATCGGTATGTCCTTGAGTCGGTCGGAGCTGCGCATATGCCGGGCCAACTCGAAGCCATCCATGCGAGGCATCTCGATGTCGAGAAGAACCACATCAGGCCTCTCCTCCTGCAGTAAAGCCAGCGCATCCACTCCGTCTCTGGCGGTGACTGCACCCATGTTATGACGCTCCAGAAGGCGACTGGTGACCTTGCGCACGGTGATGGAGTCATCCACCACCATAACCCGGATCCCTTCGGGCACGGATTCAACCTGTTCCTGGAAGATCGGTGTCTGATGAGCAGCCTGCATACGCACCAGTGCCGTGGTATCCAGAATCAGTGCAATGCTCCCGTCCGCCAGAATTGTCCCTCCACTGAACCAACGGATTCCACTCAGTTGCGTGCCAACCGACTTCACCACTACCTGCCGGTTGCCCAGCAGGCGATCAACCTGGATAGCGATACGGTGTTCCCCGGAGCGCACCAGCAACACAGGCAGCCAGCGAGTATCCTCAGGCAGCTGCGGCACCGCCTCGAGCCCGAGCATGCTGCCCAGGTAACGCACCCGGTAACTGTGCCCGGCATGATCGAAGTTCTCCTTCTCACCGCGATAGCAGGCCTCAAGCTCGTCACGGGCAATACGCGTGATCCCGTCCAGACTGCCATGCGGCACCACGAAGGTTTCCTCACCCAACCCAACCAGAAGTGCCTCGCTGATCGCGAGCGTGAACGGCAGTCGGATCATGAACCGGGCACCCTTGCCCGGTTCGGAATGGATTTCTATGCTGCCACCAAGTTGTTTGATCTCGCTGATCACGACGTCCATGCCAACGCCACGACCCGCCACCTGTGACACATCTGAACTGGTCGACAGCCCTGCCTCCAGAATAAAGGCATCCAGTTCCTCTCCGTCAATGTCGGATGCCGGGTCAATCAGCCCTTTTTCTTCCGCCTTGCGGCGTATTGCCTGACGGTCCAAGCCCCTCCCATCATCCGAAACAATCAGAATCACTTCGGAGCCTTCGCGTCCCATCTCCAGTGTCACCCTACCGATCGCCGGCTTGCCGGCAGCCTGGCGTTCCCCGGTCGACTCGATACCATGCGCGACCGCGTTGCGCAGCATGTGTTCGAGCGGACCGATCATCCGATCCAGGATCGCCCGATCGATTTCGCCCTGCTCTCCCTCGAGTGACAACTCCGCCTTCTTGCCCAGCGTTTGCGCTGTTTGGCGCACAACACGCTGCAGACGTGCCGCACGGGTACCAACAGGGACCATGCGGGTGCGTAACAAACCATCCTGCAAATCGTTCGAAACGCGGCTCTGCTGCTGCAACAGCGTGTCGGTATCCCGGCTCAGTTCAACCAGCGTGGACCCGATATTGTTCAGATCCTCGGTGGTTTCCGAGAGCGCGCGCGAAAGTTGTTGGATCATTGAATAGCGATCCATTTCCAGCGGATCAAAACCGTCGGGGAGGTCTCCTTCGTGCTGCAGCTCATGCCCGGAGAGGATTTGAGCCTCGGTTTCGTTCTCCAGTTTTCTCAGCTGATCACGCAGACGACCGATGGTCTGGAAAAGTTCATCCAGATTGTGGCCGAGCGACTTATTCTGCTGTTCGATGCGCGCGCCGTAGATACTCATTTCACCGGCGTTGTTGACCAGTTGATCGAGAAGGATCGCGGCAACCCGTACCTGCTCTTTGCTCGCCGGTTGCTCCGCTTCCTCCTCCGGAGGCAGCTCATGGACTGTGTCCTCGAACGCACCTTCTCCGGTGTCTGCTTCAGGGAAGCGGATAATCCGGGAGTCTTCACCAAGAGCACTCAACAGATCCCCGTCACCCGGGACCAATGCTGAAGGCTCGAGTAATCCGGCAGCAGCCAACAGTTCCTCATCCGGCAACACCTGCCGCGGCTGCGGCTCGGAAGTCTCTTCCGGCTCGGGAGGCTCTTCCGGTTCACCAAGGCCGTCGAGTGTCTCGTGTTCTGGCGCATCTTGAGACGCCGTTGCCTGTTCGAACGGCTCCTCCGACTCAGGCTTATCCCGTCCGGGGACGTCCTCGGTTTGCAGTTCGTCCGGACTGAACGCCCCGCTCCGCTCCGCTTCCACGTCGCGCAGCTGCGTTTCCGGAGATGGGAGCTGCTCCCCACGCGCGGCGGCCTCCAGCCTTGCAATCAGTTCCGGCTGTCCTTGCAGCATCGACTGTTGTTCCAGGGCATCGACATAGCCGCCCAGAACATCCAGTGCCTCGCGTACGAGCTCCATGCCGTCCGCAGCCAGGATCAAACGCTGCTCTACAACACCCTCGAGGAGTGACTCGATAGCATGCGCAAGATCCCCTATGGTCACCAGGGACGCCAGCCGGGCGCCGCCCTTCATGGTGTGCAAACCACGCTGCAGTTCCGCTACCGCATCCAGACTTCCCGATCCGGACTCCCATGCGCTGTAAGCCGACTCCAGCAGATCGATCAATTCGCGCGCTTCTTCAGCGAATATCTCCGCGAGCTCTTCGTCGTGAGCTTCCTGTTCAGGCTGATCCTCAACCTGATGCCCCCGAAACTGGGTTTCGATAAGGAGAATTCGGTCATTGACCTCATCAACCACAGCATCCCAAGCGGGCATCTCCGCGCCGATCCGGTTGATGACCTCCAGTAAGGATTGCATCATGACATGGCCGTGGGAGATCAGCTCAAGCGCCTCTGCATCAAAGGGATAACCGCAGTCGGAAGCAAGATTCGTCCATTTTTCCAGGGCGCCCGCGAGAGCGGCCAGCGGCTCGACGCCGGCCATGTGCGCACTCCCACGAAGTGTGTGCAGAGAGCGCTTCAGGTCTTCATCATGGGTACAGCTTGCAGGCTCTTTCCGGCAACGCTCGAGGCGATCCTGCAGGACCCGCAGATGTCCTTCAGCCTCCTTGCTGAAGATGCCAAACAGGGTGGGTTCCAATTCGATTGGTGGAGGTGTTGGCGCTTCGACGGGGATTTCGGATTCCGGTGTCGATTCGGTGCTCTGCGGCTCCAGGCCCGCAGGTTCGGTCTCATCCAACTGTACTGACGAACCGCCCTCATTCGAGAGGCCGCCGCTGCCTGCCCTGCTTCCCGTCGGAAATGCCACAACCTCCGATAGTCTCTCCCCAATCACCTCTTCCAACAACAAGCCGGACGAATCATCCAGACCGGGTTCGGTTTCGGGTTTGGAATGCATCGCCGAAGTCTCTTCGATCGATGTTTCCTCAATCGCAGCAGGACCACTCTCCAAATCGGACGAGACATCCTCCGCCGGTGGAGATTCTGTCACCAATGGCTCGGCCACAACCGGCGCAGTTCCGCTGGCAATGGCAAAGGCACGTTCCTGCAGGGCCAGAACACGTGGATCCTCACTACCGCGTCTGCCGATACGCCCAACCAACTCCGGAAGGAGTTCGACGATTTCATCGAACAGACCCGTGACCTCGTCGTTCACGACCACCGTGCCGTCAATAATGCGATTGAGCAGGTTCTCGATTGACCAGGCGAATTCGCCTATCTCGTCTTCACCAACCAGACGGCCGCTACCCTTCAGGGTATGGAAAGATCGACGCAGTTGCGTCAGATGTCCGTCTGCACCCGGATTCTCCCGCCAGGCAGGATATTCGGTTTGTATGGTTTCTGTTTCCTCTTGAGCCTCCTCGATGAAGATCTCGACAATCTCGTCATCGATCGCGTCTTCCGATGCGCCTTCCGATGCGCTTGGGGGTGCCGTCTCGGGCGACTCCATTTCAGTCAGCGAAACTTCCGATTCGCCAATCTGCTCTTCGGAGGACTCCACCTCTATGAACTCTATGTCAGGCAGCGGCATTTCAGAATCGACGACCGCCTCTTGTGAGGGTTCTGCCTCCGCCTGCTCAACATCAGTCGGAAAGATTTCCGAGTCACCGGCCAGTTCATCAAAGACCGTCTGATCGCCGGGCGCTTGCGGCATTTCAGGCATCGAATCCCGCCCGATCAGACGCCTCATTGCCTGATCGGCAGTATCCAAAGCCTTGTCATGGCCAAGTGCAGGGCGCAGGAAATACGACAGGTAGTACTCGATCCCGCCAAACAGGTCAGCGAGCGCATCAGCTTCTTCAGAATCGGCTTCAGGCTTGCCATCAACGGCAATGCTCCCAATGTATTCCCCCAGGCCCTTGATCAACCCTGACACACGGGGTTGATCGATTATCAGGAGAGCCCCTCCCAGGGAATTCAACGCATCCGGGAGACCATCGAGAATCGTTGCCGCCTCCGCCCCCTCGATATGCAGTGAGAGCGCGTCCTTCACCCGCGCCAGCTCCAGTACGACCAGATCGATGGTCGCCTGCACGTGCTGCCGGTACTCGGCATCGGATATGACACCGACAGACACCGCACCATCTTTCCCGGATGATGCTGAACCGGCGTCGTATCTGCCGACCGCCTCCGAGAGATCCATCAGCGCCGACTCAACGGCAAGGAGGTCACCAGCAAGCTCCATGAGCACATTGTCATCCGGCGCCTGTTCGGCTTCCACACAGGCGTTGACGACATCGGCATGTGGTATCAGACGCTCGCGCAGATCCTCCCGGTTGAGCATCCCCAAGGTATCAGCCAAGCGGCGCAGTGGTTCGCTCAATCCGGTCACACGCGTCAGATCCGTGCGATCGCCACGCATGTAAAGGTCGAGGCGATCAGTGATCAGGTCCAGATCGTTCTTGATAGCGCCGCCAACTGCAGCAAATACGTCGCTGTCGACGCCACTCAGCTCCGGAGAGGGTTGCTCGTCGTCCGAGACCTCCGGGAAGGAATCCTCCAGTTGGTAGCGATCCCTTAGCTCCAGCACGGAAGGGTGGTGGGTATCTGCGCGTGCGATGTGGTAGAGAATATGCTTGAGGAGTTCCTGGGGAATGTCGCGGGCAGCACCTGCTTCACCCTGATCCAGAATCGTCTTCATCACCCTGTCGATACGACCGAAGACCACTTTCAAGGCAGGCGGCACTTTTACGCCGTCTTCGTTGATACTGACGAGAAGCACTCTTGTGACTTCGAGCAATCGTCGCAACGGTTGCGTTTGTGCCGAATCCTCAATGTTCTCAATGACCCCCTGCATGTCACGCAGACCCTGGGCAGGATCCTTGTCCTGCATCCAGTTGAGGAGGCCACGATGGAAAACCACTCGTTGCGATCGAACCAATGCCGGCAAATCCGGATTGCCGCTCCCAGGCTCCTCTTGTTCCTCAGCCAGCTCGACATCCAGTCGAGGTCCGTAAAGAGAAATCCTGGTAACAGCAGGCTTTTTCTGCGCCTTGCGCACATCGTTTAGCATGGGTATGAGCGCCAGGGGCACATCAGGTTCACCCTGTTCCACGCGCTCAAGGTAGGCTGGCAGCTGTACGATTCCCAGCATCAGGGCAGTTGCACCAGCCTCGCGTTCGGGTATCGTCCCCAGATTCAGTGCAGTAGCGAGCCGTTCGAGCTCCCCGGCAACCATCGCCGCACCGTAGATTCTTGCGACAGTCAGGGCACCACGTACCTGGTGCAGAGCCTGGATTGCATCGTTCAGTTCGTCGAGAGACTCATCAACGAAATCCTCCAGCCCCACACGGGCCTGCTTAAGTTTCTCGTCGACATCCTTACGGATCCAACTCAAACCGCCGATTTCTGCTGTCAGATCCTGCTTCATGATTTCCTTTGAAGTCCGGGTAAACGGTGACCGGCCTCATCGGCTGGTATCAGGATAAAAACTCAGGCAGCTTGAACCGTGCAACCGTTTCGCGTAGCTGCTCCGCCATACGTGCCAGGGACTCGATTGACTGGGACGTCTGGCCGGTCCCCTTCGCCGTCTGGTTGGTGATTTCCTGGATCACACCCATCGTGTCGTTGATCGATTTCGCGTCGTCAGACTGTTCAATCGCATCGACAGCAACCGCCTCGATCTGCTCCGCGATCTGTTGCGATACCTGCTCGATACGTTTCAATGCCTCGCCCGCGACCTCAGCCCGTTCCGCCCCCGAAACCACTTCGGAGGTACTGGCCTCCATGGATATAACGGCCTCGTTGGTATCAGCTTGAATCGTGTTCACCAAGGCTTCGATCTGCTTGGTCGCGTTCGTGGAACGCTCAGCGAGCCTTTGCACCTCATCGGCCACGACAGCGAACCCCCTGCCCTGTTCGCCTGCCATGGCCGCCTGCATTGCAGCGTTGAGGGCAAGGATATTGGTCTGATCGGCTATATCCTCAATCAACTCGACAATGTTTCCGATCTCCTGGGAGGATTCTCCCAGTCGTTTGATGCGCTTGGACGTCTCCTGGATCTGCCCACGGATATTCTTCATTCCCTCGATGGTGCCGCGTACCGTCTCCCCCCCCTCTCTGGCTATATCCAGGGATTCCCTCGCTACGGCAACGGAATGACTGGCTTTGGTAGCCATCTCATCCATCGTGGACGACATTTCGCGCACGATTTCAGAGGCGTTGACGATTTTTTCACGTTGCTGCGAAGAGGCATCCGAAAGTTGCTTCGCGGTGGAGCGTGTTTCCTGCGCAGATGCCGAAACTCGGACCGAGGTTTCGTTTATGGTCGTAACCAGACCACGCATCTCCTCTACGGCCTGGTTGACTGAATCCGCTATTGCGCCGGTGATGTCCTCGGTGACTGTCGCCTCGATGGTCAGGTCCCCATCACCCAGCGCCACCATCTCGTTGAGCAGCCGTCGAATGGCTTCCTGGTTACGCAGGTTCTGCGCTTCGGCACGCGCCTCCCGATCGCGCGATTCGCGTAGAAGCAGGAGTCCGAGGACCACCAGCAAAATGGCGGAAACAACGCCCATCACGATGACGGCCAATGGTCCTATCGTAACGGGCCCGAGCCCGAAGCCGCCGCCAAACTGGCGATAGGCTTCGATAAGTTCCAGGGAAATCCTGTCCAGGCGCTCCGAAGAAGGCGTGATCTCATCGACCACTTCCAGGGCAGGAAGGAACTCCGGTGTCTTGTCGATGATCTCGCCAGCATGGTCCTGTACGGTCGCAAACAACAAAGCGACCTCTTCGAGAAGTTTCAGACCATCGGCATCCTTGATCGCCACAACACTCAACTGGTTGTCGCCACGGACCATGCCCTCGAGTACACGGGCAAACAGCTCGGCATCCTGACTGAACTGATCGATGGCTACCACCGTCGACGTACCACCCTGCAGCACCTTGTTGACATTGTGCTGCATGCGCTGGGCCAACATGAGTTGACGGGATGCAAGATAGACCTGGCGCGACGTCGTTTCGGATTTGATCAGTTGCCGGGCAACCTGATCAGAGGCCTCCAGTACGGAAGGGATAAGTTCCTCGATGACGGCAATGAACTCACCCGTGGCCAGAATCCCCTCACGATTTCTCAGGATCTCGTCTGCATAGGCACGCAACTCCAGCCAGGCGTTTTCCACCTGGTGCAAGGCCGGAAGGACGGCCGCGGGCGTTGCAGGCAAACCTGTCGCTTCCAACCCGCTTCTCAGCTCATCCAATACCTGCGAAAAGCGATCCTTGGCCAAAGCGAGATTATCGAATGCCTCCGAATCGCCTCGCATCGCATCCAACGACAACTTTGCCACCTTCTGGGCCAGAACCTGCTGTTCTGCAGCGCGAACCAGATACTGTTCCTGGTGATCTGCCGTGCGCTGAACCAGGATGAACATGACCACAGTAATGATGATCGCAAGCAGCGATACAGCCCCCAGCGCTGCGATACTGCGTCGACCGAGCCCGTGTTTAGAGATATCCATGTTTATCCGATCTCCCTACGCCTCAGTTTGCACCGAGTGATAAGCAAAATTGATTCACAGCCGCTGCCAATCAGTCTTGTGGACCAGGGCATCGACATTCTGCTAACGCTTTCTGGCCCCATCTTCATGCCGCAGCCGAACGGAAGGCCGGATCAGCCGTTAAACCTGACATGCTGAAAACAGGCCACACCTCCCCATCGACAGAGAAGGCTTCATACACATAGCGACCAATCGCGCCTTTCATGCGGGCGTTATTCATCCGCATGTCTTCATCGAAATACTTGATTCCCTGGACGGAAGGCACGAGCAGGCCACATTCGAGCCCACGTGAACGAACAACCAGCATGCGTGCAGCCTTGTTCCTGTTAATCGTCTTGGCACCAAAAAACTCCTGCAGATCCACAACCGGCAGGAGGTCTCCTCGAATATTTGCCAGACCTTTCATCCAACCTGTGGAACCCGGAACCCGGGTGATCTGCGAAGGAAATGCCGTCATTTCGCGAACTTCTCTCATGGAACTAACGAGACGCACACCGGCGATACTGAAAGCGAGCCCATCCCAGACGCCAGTGCCTTCCATAGCAAGGGGGATACGTTGTCTTCTTTCCCGCGCCTGTTCCCCGATCCGTGAGAGCAAAGCCATCAGGTCCGCAGAATCGGGCGCTCCTTCCTGTTTCGAATCCATTCCAGATCAGTCCAGGATGCCTTTGAGCACGCCGAGTAACTCCAGCGCTGATACCGGCTTGACCAGATAAGCTGTCGCCCCCTGACGCATTGCCCACTCTCTGTCGGTATCCTGATCCTTGGTCGTAATCATGACCACGGGAATATCCTGGGTCGCCGGATCCCTGCTCATCTTCCGGGTCGCCTGGAACCCGTTCAGCCCAGGCATGACCACGTCCATGAGAACGAGGTCCGGCAGCTCGGTCCGGGCAACACTAAGCCCTTCTTCACCATTGCCCGCGGTGATGGTCTGATAGCCGGCAGACTCAAGATAGCCGGTTATCACATGCAATTCTGTGAGGGAATCGTCTACTACGAGTATCTTGGCCATGAAATCATGCCGCCTTTTCAGCGAAGCGTCGTATCGCGTCCAACAATTCTTCTCTTGAGAAAGGCTTTGTAAGGTACTGATCGGATCCCACCAGTCGACCTCGAGCCCGGTCGAACAAACCGTCCTTGCTGGACAACATGATCACCGGGATATCCCGGTACATTTCGTTGTGCTTGATAAGGGCACAGGTCTGGTACCCGTCCAGGCGTGGCATCATGATGTCGACAAAAATAAGGTCCGGGTGTGTGTCGGCAACAAGCGATAGCGCCTCAAAGCCATCGGATGCGGTAATCACCTGACAGCCGGCCTTCTTCAGCAACGTTTCCGCCGTGCGTCGAATCGTCTTACTGTCATCGATCACCATGACCTTCAGACCTACCAATGCACTGTCTTCCGCATTGCTCATCATTATCTCCGCTTTCGATGTCAGATCACTGCTCCGGAACCACTGTGGTCAAACCCCACAGTTGCCACATCTGCATACCTCCGCGGTAATACAGAATCTTTTCCCTGGGATACCCGGCAGACAACAATCCCCGGATGGCCCGGGGTGACTGACCGCATTCCGGACCGTTACACCAAAGGACCAGCTTGCGTGCCTCAGTGAAATCCCAGTCGTCGGTCAGATTGGGATCGTCCTCCAAGCCCCAGTCACGCAGAAGTTTTTCGCCAAAACCCGGCCCCTCGGCTCTTTCCACTGCACCAAAACGCTCCAAAGCCTCGATCATCTCGGGATCTTCCGGTGCTTTCGACAGCCGGCTGAAGGGGATATTTATCGAACCAGGTATCGTGCCCTTGCTGAACCAGGAAGGCGTGCGAGCATCGATCAGCAGGCCGCTGCCGTCCCGGAGGTCCCGTTCAAGGAAATCAAACAACTCCACCTCTCCGATTGTTTGTATGCCCGGCGCGGGAGACATCGGCTGGAGGCAGAACGGCGGACACTTGCGTACCGTTTTCGCAAAGTAACCCCGCAACTGATAATCGGGATCCTGTACCCGCTGCACCTTTACCGACCGTCCCTCGTGTATCACGTGGATATACGGCTTATCCGTGGTCAGGGGGAAATAGCCTTGGCCCAGCTTCAATTCATCGGCAAAAGACGGCGTACTGAAAGCGAGTACCGACAGCATCACTTTTGCGAGGTGTCCCATGTATCTCGTCACAAATCCACTCCCAAGTCTGATTCCACCTGCAGGTTAAGCCCGATCGAGCGCAATCGGACCAACGAATTCCAGTATCAGCGATTGAGCAAACGGCTGATTATCTTTTTCCTGATTTGTTTCATATCGGCACCCTGCCGATATTCTTCAAACACTTCCTGACGGCTGCGCTCCGGCAGCCGTTTGTAGAAACCATAGGAGCCCATATAGCGGTCCCGCAGCTTAAGCTCGAAGGCCTCCCTGGACGCATCAGTGTTGGCTTTGGACGGATCGTCGGCGGAAGCGGGGGCCACTCCAGGAGCGTCCGCCTCTCCCAAGGTCTGCTCCTCAACTTTTTCGACCTCGGCTGCCAATTCCGAGAGATAGCCACCTTCAGCAGACCAGACAGAACCGGCCAGGGAAAAGAACAGGAAAGTCAGAAGAACGCTGGGTAGCAGAGGGCCGATCGACCTGTATTTCGGGGTTGGACGGTGGGGCAAAGCCAAGTCGAAGTGACGGTAGACGAACCCCGAGCGCATGCTCCCCCCTTAATGTGGATTAAGACGGCGCCAGAATTTTCGCGCGCCAAGCCCCCCGGTTCATCCGGATGTTTGGTTCGAAGATAGCAGCCCGTATCTCCAGTCGCAAGGCGGGAATCGATTCCCAAACCCTTTCCTGTGGCGACTGCCCGGCATGGCAAACAACAACCGCACCGGGATGTCTCCAACCTGTGTTCAACTGGTAGAATGTTTCGCCCCACCAGCAGAAGCCGGAACGCTGCCACATGACGCTCTCTCTTCTTGTCGTGATGGATCCCATCGAAAACATCAAGATACACAAGGACAGCACCTTCGCCATGTTGCTGGAGGCGCAGGCGCGCGGGTACCGCCTTTATTACTCAGGAATACAGCAGCTCTCCCAACGCGACGGAAAAAGTCTGGCCGACTGTCGTGCTCTGGAAGTGAGAGATGATCCCCACGCGTGGTTCAAGCTCGGGGAGGAGAACACACGCCCGATTGAAGCGTTCCAGGTTGTACTCATGCGCAAGGACCCACCCTTCGACATGGACTATGTCTTCGCCACCTATCTCCTGGACCAACCGGCCGCTGCCGGCTCGATGCTTGTCAACCACCCGGCTGCGCTGCGCAACGCGAATGAAAAACTCGCTGCCACTCTCTTTCCCGAATTCTGCCCGCCGGTGCTGGTCAGTTGCGACGCTGCCCATCTGCTCGAGTTCATTCGCGAACAGGAAGACGTGATCCTCAAACCGCTGGACGGCATGGGAGGTGCGTCGATTTTCCGGGTGACACCGCATGACCCGAATCGCAGCGTGATAATCGAGACGCTTACACGGCACGGAAGCCGCGCGGTGATGGCGCAACGCTATATTCCGGAAATCAGCGAGGGGGACAAGCGCATCCTGGTTATCGATGGCGAGCCGGTCCCGTACGCGCTGGCACGCATCCCCGGCGAAGGCGAAACCCGGGGCAACCTGGCAGCCGGCGGTGAGGGCGTCGGGGTTCCCCTCACGCCGAGGGACAGGGAAATCGTAGCCGGGTTGGCGCCCTGGCTGCGGGAAAACAGGATATGGTTTGCAGGGCTGGATGTGATTGGTGACTATCTGACCGAAGTCAATGTCACCAGCCCAACCTGTATCCGTGAACTCGACAATCTCTATTCACTGAACATAGCCGGCATCCTGATGGACCGGATCGAGCAGGAACTCCTGGTATGAGAACAAATACCAAGGCACTTTTGGTTCACCCGGCCCGGCTTTTCGCTGGCTTGTGTTTGGTGCTTGCTGTCAGCGCCTGCACCCGTGATCTACCTTCCCAGTACTTCCGAATGCTTTCCTTCGGAACGATAATGGAACTGGAAATCATCGGTCAGGACCAGCAGACCGCTCAGCAGGCCTACCAAGCCCTGCAGCGCGACTTTGACCTCATGCATGCCGCCTGGCACGCGTGGGAGCCCGGGCCGGTCGGCCGCATCAATCAGCACTTCGCCGAAGAGGAATCCCTGGTTGCCCCACCCTCCGTGCTGCCTCTGTTGCGCATATCACAGGAACTTGCGGCAAAGAGCGATTACCTGTTCGACCCCGGCATCGGCAAGCTGGTCGACCTATGGGGCTTCCATTCCAGCGACCTGAAACCTCACGCCCCACCGCAGCAGGACGCCATCGATGAATTTCTGGAACAAGGGCCAAGCATCAAAGACGTCACGCTCGACGGCATCCACATGGCGAGCAGCAATCCCAACCTGAAGCTCGACTTCGGGGCTATTGGGAAAGGTTATGGTGTGGACCGGGCGGTAGAGCGCCTCCAGTCCATGGGCATAAGCAGCGCCATCGTCAACGCCGGTGGAGATCTGCGGGCGATTGGCTCCCGCGCGGGCAATCCCTGGCGGATCGCTATCCGTGACCCGGATGGCGGCGGCATTTTCGCTCTGCTTTCGGTCACCGGCGACGAATCGGTATTCACCTCGGGTAACTATGAACGCAACTTCAGCTGGAACGGGCGCCTCTACCACCACATTCTCGATCCGCGTACTGGACACCCAGCCGAGGAAACAGCCTCCGTTACGGTGATTCACTCGGACGCCACCACAGCGGATGCCGCAGCGACCGCACTCTTCGTCGCCGGTCCAGGGGACTGGCACCGCATTGCCAGGCAGATGGGCATCAAGTATGTCCTGCTGATCGATTCGCAGGGAAACACTTTCATGAATCCGGCCATGCATAAAAGGATAAAGCTGCAGAAAACCCCTGTGAGCCTGCAGATCAGCGACCCGCTTTGACCACACACGTGGAACGACGCAACCGAATTGCCGGCACCGGCTTCAGAGACCCTTTGGGGTACGCTCTTCTGGGCGCCGTCATTTTGCATGCACTGGTCATACTGGGCGTCACCTTCGATATCGAGCGCAACAACCCACCCACACCCGAGCGCACCCTGGATATCGCCCTGGTAAAACCAAAGCTGAAGCCACCTGAAACAGAGAAGCCGGATTTTCTGGCAAATGCATCGCAACAGGGTGGCGGGGAGAGAACCAGCAAGACCCGCCCCAGCAGTCCGATGGGTAACCCCCAGACCCGCCAAAAGCAGCCCGCACCGGCGCCCAAGCTGCAGCCCGCCGGCCAACCCCGTGCAGAAACACGCCAACAGCCGCAAGTGGTGACGACGAGTAAATCCCTTAAGAAACAGAAGGTAAGCAAGCCCAAGCCTCGGGTCGAAGCCACCCCTCGCCCCAAGGTGGCGCAGCTACTTGCCAGCACCCAAAGAGAGATCGATCGTCTTACCGCCGAACTGGATCGGCGCTCCCTGGCGGCATCGCAACAGAAGCGACGCAAAACCATCAACGCCAGCACTCAGGAATACAAGTACGCCTCTTACCTCGAAGCCTGGCGCAAGAAGGTCGAGAGAATCGGGAACCTCAACTATCCCGACGAGGCCAAGCGCAAGAAACTCTACGGCGCACTTATTCTGCACGTCGCGGTCCGGGGTGATGGAAGTATCGAGCAGATCCGTCTGCTTCGCTCCTCCGGGCACAAGGCCCTGGACGATGCCGCTATCCGGATTGTTCGCCTATCCGCGCCCTTCGCAACCTTTCCTCCCGATATCCGCAAGGAGGTCGATGTGCTCGACATCACCCGGACCTGGCAGTTCCGGAGTGGCAGCCAGCTGTTTTCCAGCCGTTGAAGCCCTTGTTACCCGCTTCCAGCGACCCCATACTCCTCTGATATGCAAAGCACCAGTCTGACAAACAATCTGTTGATCGCGATGCCGAACCTGCGTGACCCGAATTTCGAGCACACGGTCACTTACATCTGCGAACACAATGAGAACGGCGCCATGGGCATCGTGATCAATCGCCCCGTTGATATCGATGTCCGTGAGGTGTTCGACCAGATGGAAATTTCGGTCTCAGAGGCGGTCACGACCAAGGTGCCGATCTTTCTGGGTGGACCGGTCGAGGAACAACGCGGTTTCGTGCTGCATACCGGCGAGGGAAACTGGGACTCCAGTCTGCAGGTTGACCGGGACCTCAGTGTCACCACTTCGCGCGACATTCTCGAGGCAATGGCGCAGGGGAAAGGCCCCCGACAGGCCTTGATTGCCCTTGGATACGCGGGCTGGGGAGGTGGTCAGCTCGAACAGGAAATGCTGGACAACACCTGGCTCAGCGTCCCGGCGAATCGATCCGTTTTGTTTGACCTGCCTCCGGCAAGTCGCTGGGAAGCAGCGGCTGATTTGCTGGGTGTCGACCTGAACGTCCTCAGTACCGAGAGTGGCCACGCCTGATGCAAACCCTGCTCGGGTTCGACTATGGCAGCCACAAGATTGGTATCGCGGTGGGTCAGACGCTGACCCAAAGCGCCAACCCCATCACCACCCTGGGCAATCCACGCGGCAAGCCCGACTGGCCAGGCATAGAGCGACTGCTTGACGAGTGGCAGCCGGATGCACTGGTTGTCGGTCATCCCTACGAAATGACCGACAGGGAAGCGAGCAATGCCGAGCCTGCAAAACGTTTCGCCCGCCAACTCGGTGGACGTTACCGTTTACCCGTGCATCTGATAGACGAGCGCCTGACCACGCGCGAGGCCTGGCTGGAACTGGGCATCGAGGCCAACCGCGACCCAACCCGCGTGGATGCCTATGCAGCAAAACTCATCCTGGAGACCTGGCTGAGAAACCGATGACCGAACTGAACATCTTCATGCAACACAACGCCATCGTCGACCTGATTGATGGCATGAGTCTGGTTCTGAAAAAACGGCTGACCGAACGCCAGATCGAAGAACCGGCTGTCATCGGGATACACACCGGTGGTGGCTGGGTTGCCAAGCATGTGCATCGCCACCTCGACTGCACAGACGCCTTGGGACTGCTGGACATCAGTTTCTATCGGGATGATTTCACCCGTATCGGAGTCAATCCCCAGGTCAAGCCGTCCCGTATCGACTTCGAGGTGGAAGGCCGCGATATCATCCTGGTGGACGACGTCATCCAGAGCGGTCGAACCATACGTGCGGCAATGAACGAGATCTTCGATTTCGGACGCCCCAACTCGATCACGCTGGTTTGCCTGATCGAGCGGGGTGGACGCCAGATTCCGGTCCAGCCCGACGTCATTGGACTTCGCCCGCCACTGCAGCCGAACGAACACATACGGCTCAATGGGCCGGATCCACTCAGTCTGGAAATCAGCCGTTCACGCACACCACGCGCCAGCGGAAATGGTCAATAGTTGTCGCTCCTGACGGTCCCTTGCTGCTGTCTTCCTGATACAATCGGCCACGATGGCTGGCAAGCGACACCAAAATTTTCAGCTCAATGAACAAGGCGGCCTGCGCCATTTTCTAACCATTGACGGGCTGAGTCGCGAACTGCTGACGCGCATACTGGATACCGCCGAGTCATTTGCCGCCCTGCCGGGACGCCCGGTTAAGAAAGTGCCCGCATTACGGGGCCGCGTGATCACCAATCTCTTTTTCGAGAACAGCACGCGCACCCGCACGACCTTCGAGCTCGCCGCGAAGCGTCTCTCGGCCGACGTGCTGAATTTCAATGTCAGCACATCCGCAACCAGCAAGGGCGAGACGCTGCTCGATACGCTGCGTAACATCGAGGCCATGCACAGTGAGATGTTCGTGGTGCGTCACAACCAATCAGGCGCCGCCCACTTCATCGCGCGCCATGCTGCCCCCGGCGTGAGCGTGATAAATGCGGGAGACGGTCGCCATGCGCATCCGACCCAGGCGATGCTCGACATGTTCACCATTCGCAAGCACAAGGGCGAATTCACCCCACTGCGGGTAGCCATCGTCGGCGATATCCTGCATTCACGCGTGGCACGTTCGCAGATTCTCGCGCTCAACACCCTTGGCGTCACCGAAGTCCGGGTGGTCGGCCCACATACACTCATCCCCACCGACGCGAGAGCAATGGGGGTACACGTCTATCACGATCTCGATCAGGGACTGCGCGATGTCGATGTGGTTATCATGCTGCGCCTGCAGCGGGAACGTATGGCAGGAGCCCTGCTCCCGAGCGAGGAAGAATACTTCCGTCTATACGGCCTGACCAACGAACGCCTTGCCGTCGCCAAACCGGATGCCATCGTCATGCACCCCGGCCCGATGAACCGAGGTGTTGAAATGGAATCCGAAGTCGCGGACGGACCCCGGTCGGTCATTCTGCAACAGGTCAGTTACGGCATCGCGGTGCGCATGGCGGTCATGTCCATGTGCATGCAGACCTACGAGGCGGGGGGAGAAGGGGCATGAACGTCAGCATCGTCAACGGCCGCATCATTGACCCAGCCAGCGGTACCGACCTGCACACCGATCTCCACATCCATGCACAGCAGGTCGTCGCTATTGGCAAGCCACCGGAAAGTTTTCAGGCCCATGAAACCATCGATGCCGAGGGTCAGATCGTCTGTCCCGGCCTGGTCGATATCTCGGCCTCCCTGCGCGAACCCGGATTTACAGCCAAGGGATCCCTGGCAAGCGAAACACAGGCCGCCGCAAAAGGCGGTATCACGACCCTGATCTGCACTCCCGACACCAGCCCGGTTATCGACAGTCCGGCAGTCATTGAATTCATACACCGAACCGCACGCAAACTGCGCCGTGCCAGGGTGCTGACGGCCGCTGCCCTGACCCAGGACCTGGAAGGGCAACAGCTCTCGAATATGGCGACCCTGCGGGCAGCGGGCTGTGTGGGGCTGACCAATGTGCGCCATCCTCTGAGCAATACCCTGGTGGAGCGTCGCGCGCTCGAATATGCCGCGACCTTTGGGATCACGGTCATGCTTTCGCCCGAAGATCGCCACCTGCGTGCCGGTGGCTGTGTACACGAGGGCGCGGTGGCAACCCGCCTGGGCCTCCCCGGCATCCCTTCCGCAGCGGAAACGGTGGCAGTGGCACGCGACCTGGCCCTGGCGGAACATACTGGCGCACGGATCCATTTCCGAACACTTTCGACTGCAGGATCCGCACGCATGTTGAAGGAGGCGCAGGCCGCGCAGCTGCTGGTCAGCGCGGATGTCGCTGCCCATCAGCTCCACCTGACCGAAAACGACGTGGAGGATTTCGACGCCAACTGCCATGTCTCCCCCCCCCTGCGAACCCTGACCGACCGGGACGCACTCCGTCAGGCCTTGGCCGACGGCACTATTGGCGCAATCTGCTCTGACCATCAACCGCACGAACCGGATGCAAAGGAGGCTCCCTTTCCGGAAACCGCTACCGGGATCTCTGGACTCGAGTCCCTGCTGGCACTCACGCTCCGTCTCGTCGATGAAGGTCTGCTTTCACTGAGTGATGCCATCGCACGGGTAACCTGTGGACCGGCGGACCTCCTTGGACTCCCCTATGGGAGAATCGGCGTGGGCACACCCGCGGACATATGTATCTTCGACCCGGAAATCTGCTGGACGCTGGATGCAGCTGAGATGCTGAGCGAGGGGCACAACACCCCCTTCCATGGATGGGACTTCCAGGGTGCCGTTACCCACACCCTGTTCAACGGGCGTCTCGTCTACCGCCGCTGAGGAGCAACTCGCGCAA
>Ga0180435_10002301_pt1 | contig 19590 bp, 20 predicted proteins | sample SS_ome_3_FD_132467 | JGI IMG/M metagenome (GOLD analysis project Ga0180435, IMG submission 132467) | Hypersaline lake sediment archaeal communities from the Salton Sea, California, USA - SS_3_S_1 metaG | ecosystem: Environmental > Aquatic > Non-marine Saline and Alkaline > Hypersaline >...
GCCCGAACCCGAACCCGAACCCGAACCCGAACCCGAACCCGAACCCGAACCCGAACCCGAACCGGTGCCCGCCCCGGAGAAAACACCGCCGGTCGCCAAGCCGCTACCGAGGCCTGTGCCGAAGCCTCGGCCTGCTGTTGCGGCAAAGTCTGCCGCTGAGCCGGAAAAGCCGGAGTCCGTGCCATCGCCTCCGGTTACACAGATCGACCGGGCACCCGTCGAACAGGCATCTGCATCGCCCGTCCGCTCTGTGGAACCCGGTTCCGAACGGATACGCGAGCAGTACCTCGCCGATCTGGCCGCGCAACTGAACCGACTCAAGCACTACCCGCGAGATGCCCGTCGGCGCCGCGAGGAGGGCAGCGTCAGCATCCGTTTCGTAATCCAACGCGATGGAAGCATCGTCGACGTGCAGGTCATCACATCGTCCGGATCCGAACGACTCGACCGGGCAGCACTTGCCACTGTGCGCAAGCTGCGCCGGTTCCGCCCGATACCCGAGGCGCTTGGCCGTGAGAGCTGGCCGATTACTGCTCCGATGGAGTATCGCTTGCGGTGAGGCCTTGCTGAGTATGGTGAGAGATTTGATAGAGCGCGGACGTTCAGTGCACCGGTTGTTATCCAATGCATTAGGGGGGAGAGTCTCTCCCATGCGGTTGGTGAGCCGAATAGCACCCGCTATCCGGCTCATCAACGTCCAAAGGCCAAGGGGGATAATTGAACGTATCCTGCTGTCACAAAATGAACATGTCACCTCGCCTTCGGACAAACTTATACGGCACATGAGTATTCGAATCTTTCATTCCTTTCTGGCCCTCTTACTCCTGTCCGGATCGCTCTCCGCGGCGCCGTTACAGGTCGTGCGCGACCTGTCCGCGCTGGGCGAACAGGCGCGCGAGCGCGGTGTGGCTATTCTGCTTATGGTGTCGCAAGAGCATTGTGGCTATTGCGTGCGCCTCAAGGAGGAGGTCCTGCAACCCATGGAGATCAGCGGCGACTACGTCGACAAGGTGCTGATCCGGGAGCTGTTGATCGACCCCTGGGAGGATGCGATTGACTTTGATGGGGAGCGGAAAAAGAGCGCGTTGATTTCTGACCGCTACCGGGTATGGGTCACGCCGACCCTGCTGTACCTCGGTCCCGATGGCCGAGAACTGACGCCGCGCATGCTGGGCGTGCAGACCATCGAGATGTATGGCTATTACGTTGACGAGGCGATCGGGAAGGCATTGCGACAACTGCGGGAACCGGAAGCGCCTGCCTACCGGCCGACCCCAAAGGACCTGGGTGTGGAAGCCGAGGTCATCGACGCTTTGTAATGGGACGGGTAGGCATTCAACCCAGCAGCAGCTTTAACGAGACCAGTATCGATACGCTCACCAGCAGAGGACGGATGAGGGCGCTGCCGTGACGTATCACCAGGTGCGAGCCGATCCAGGCGCCGACCATCTGTCCCAGGCCCATGCCCAGGCCGATGCTCCAGACGACCTGTCCACCGGCGGCGAAAAACAGCAGCGAGGCGAGGTTGCTGGTGAAGTTCAGCAGCTTGGTCCCGGCTGTCGCACGCCGCAGGTTCCATCCCAGCAGCAGCACGAAGCCGGCCGCGAAGAAAGTGCCGGTGCCGGGGCCGAAAAAGCCGTCGTAGAAACCGACGCCGAAACCGACGGTCATCCCAAACAGGGACGGGGAGATACGCCTGTGGGCATCCTGGTCGCCGATACGCGGCGAGAAAAGAAAATTGATGGAAAAGGCGATCAGCAGAATGGGGACCACCTGGTTGAGCCAGGCAGCCGCAAGGTATTGCACCGCCAAGGTGCCACAGACGGCACCGGCAAAGGTCCAGACGATCTGACCCAGCATTCCGCGCGGGTCGATCTGGCCGCGCCGGGTAAAGTTGAAAGCGGCGGTCGCGGTGCCGAAGGTGCCCTGCAGCTTGTTGGTCGCGAGCGCCTCAAGGGGCGGCACCCCGGCCCACAGCAAGGCTGGCAGGGCGAGCAGTCCGCCGCCACCGGCGATGGCGTCCACCAGGCCGGCGATCAGGGCCACGCCGACCAGCAGCGCGAGTATTTCGGGCGAGACAAATTCCACGGGCAGGCAGCAGGGTGATATGTAGGGTTTGAAGGCGTATTGTACGTCTCCCGACCATCAATGCTCCGACCATGCAAGCGCTGAAGATCCGCAATCTCGAAAAGACCTACCGTAACGGCCTGCATGCCCTGCGGGGTATCGACCTGGATGTGGAGGAGGGTGACTTCTACGCCCTGCTCGGGCCGAACGGCGCAGGCAAGTCGACCACCATCGGAATCATCTGTTCCCTGGTGAACAAGACCTCGGGGAGTGTCCGCGTGTTCGGGCACGACCTCGATGCTGCGCCGGAAGCGGTCAAGGCCTGCATTGGTTACGTGCCGCAGGAATTCAACTTCAATCCGTTCGAGCCGGTAGGCGAGATCGTGATCAACCAGGCCGGTTACTACGGCATTCCCCGCCCGGAGGCCAGGGTGCGCGCCGAGGCTTGTCTCAGGCAACTGGAGTTGTGGGACCGGCGCGAGGAGCAGGCCCGTTCGCTCTCCGGTGGAATGAAGCGCCGCCTGATGATCGCGCGTGCGCTGGTACATCGGCCACGCCTGTTGATCCTGGATGAACCGACCGCCGGTGTGGATATCGAGATCCGTCGCTCGATGTGGGATTTCCTGCGCGATATCAACACCGACGGCACCACCGTGATCCTGACCACGCACTATCTGGAAGAGGCGGAGAGCCTGTGCCGTAACATCGCGATCATCAACGATGGCCAGATCGCGGAACAGGCCGCCATGCACCAGATCCTGCGGCGCCTGCACCAGGAGGACGTTATCCTGGATCTGGCTGCGCCATTGCAACAGGCGCCGGTGCTGGCAGGGTTCCAGTTGCACCTGCTGGATGCGACCACGCTGGAGGCCTGCATCGGGCAGGAGACCACCCTGAACGATCTGTTTCTCGGTTTGAAGGAACAGGGCGTGCAGGTGGTGAGCATGCGCAACCGGCAGAACCGTCTGGAAAAGTTGTTCCTGGAGTTGGTCAACCAGCACCGGGGGAACAATGAGGGTGCGCGGGCATGAATTACTGGGTGGCCTTCCAGACGCTGGTGACCAAGGAGTTCCTGCGCTTCATCCGGATCTGGGTGCAGACCGTACTGCCACCCGCAATCACCACCGCGCTGTATTTCGTCATCTTCGGCACCCTGATCGGCAGCCAGCTGGGTGACATGGAGGGTTTTGCCTATATCGACTTCATCGTGCCCGGTCTGATCCTGATGGCGGTGATCTCGAACAGTTACGCCAACGTGGTATCGAGCTTCTACCAGGCCAAGTACCAGCGCAATGTCGAGGAAATGCTGGTCGCCCCGATTCCGCACTGGGTGATCCTGGCCGGTTATGTCGCCGGTGGGGTGGCGCGTGGCGTGGTGGTCGGTGTGCTGGTGACCGCTGTAGCGATGTTCTTCTCTGACATCCAGGTGCACAGCTACGCCATCTCTCTGGCCGTGTTTGTGTTGACCTCGATTCTGTTTGCCCTGGCCGGTTTCATCAATGCGGTATACGCCAACAGTTTCGATGATATCTCCATCATCCCGACCTTCGTGCTCACACCCCTGACCTACCTCGGCGGGGTGTTCTACTCGATCCAGTTGCTGCCCGAGATATGGCAGCAGATCTCACTGGCCAACCCCGTCCTGTACATGGTCAACGCGTTTCGCTACGGCCTGCTGGGCGTGTCGGATATCCCGCTGTGGATCGCCTTTCTCATCATTTTCGGTTTTATCGTGGCACTGTTCGCCTTCGCCCTGTACCTGCTGAAGAAGGGCGTGGGGATCAAGAGCTGAACCCTGTGATGCGCTACACGCGGGAGCAATGGAGCTGGGCTTTCTACGATTGGGCGAATTCCGCCTTCGCCACCACCGTGATGGCCGGCTTCTTCCCGGTGTTCTTCAAGCAGTACTGGGCCGACGGGATGGCGGTGACTGACAGCACCTTCCTCCTTGGGCTGGCAAACTCGATCGCGGCGGTGATCGTGGTGATCGCGGCACCCTTCATTGGGCTGTGGGCGGATCGCGCCGGGATGAAGAAGCGCCTCCTGACCGGATTCGCCTTTCTGGGTATCGTCACCACCGGTGGCCTGTTCCTGGTCGCGCAGGGGCAGTGGGCGCTGGCGTTGTTCCTTTATATCGGCGGCGTGCTCGGGTTCTCGGCCGGCAACGTCAGCTACGATGCGCTCCTGCCCAAGGTGGCGTCACGCAAGCGGCTCGAATCGGTTTCGTCGCTTGGATTTGCCCTGGGCTATTGCGGCGGGGGGCTGCTTTTTGCCCTGAACGTGGCCATGGTGCTTTCTCCCGGGACATTCGGCCTGCTCGCCGCCGCGGATGCGGTGCGCTGGTCCTTCCTGCTGGTCGCACTGTGGTGGCTGGGGTTCAGTCTGCCATTATTGCTGTGGGTGCAGGACGATACCGTGACCCGATCGACTTCGGGCGCCGGGGCATGGTTGTCGGAGATGCGCCAGACCTGGCGTGAGCTGCGTGCCCTGCCGATGGCGTTCACCTTTCTGATCAGCTACTGGCTGTATATCGATGGTGTGGACACCATTGTGCGCATGGCGGTGGACTACGGGCTTTCGATCGGGCTGGCATCCAATGACCTGCTCACCGCGTTGTTGATTACCCAGGTGGTGGGCTTCCCGGCGGCCCTTGTATTTGGATGGGTCGGGACCCGTATCGGGGCCAAGCGCGGTATCTGGATCGCAATCCTGGTCTACATGATGGTGGTCTTCTGGGCCTCGCGAATGCAGACCGCGGCCGAATTCTATGCACTCGCGGTGGTCATCGGCCTGGTGCAGGGAGGGATACAGGCGCTCAGCCGGGCGCTGTTCGCGCGTCTGACCCCGGCGGCGCACAGCGGGCGTTTCTTCGGTCTGTACAACATGATGGGCAAGTTCGCGGCCGTCCTGGGTCCTATCATGGTGGGTGCGGTCTCGGCGCTCAGCGGCAGCCCGAGAACCGGGATCCTGAGCGTGTTGCTGTTGTTCCTGCTTGGCGTCATCCTGCTTTCGCGCGTGGATGTGAAAGAAGGTGAACAACAGGCGAGGGCTTTCCAATGACCTGGATTCTGATCGTTATCGTCCTGTTTGCCCTGTTGTACGGCCCACAGCTTTGGGTACAGCGGGTGCTGGCGCGGTACCACCGGGAGGTGGAAGAAAACTTTCCCGGTACCGGTGGCGAACTGGCGCGACACCTGCTCAATCAGTTCGGGCTGCAGGAGGTCGGGGTGGAGCCGACGGACAAGGGCGATCACTACGACCCGCTCAGCCGCACCGTACGCCTGACTCCCGACAAGCTGGATGGACGCACCCTGACTGCTATCACGGTCGCCGCGCACGAGTGCGGGCATGCCCTGCAGCACGCGGCCGCTGAGCCGCTGTTCACCTGGCGCACCCGCCTGGCCCAGGCAGCGGTCGTCGCCGAGCGGGTGGGCTCCTTCCTGCTGTTCGCCGCGCCGATCCTGGTGCTTGTCACGCGTATGCCGCATCCGGGGTTCATCAGTGCCTTGGGCGCCTTCCTGATGATGGGCTTCGGCATCCTGGTGCAGTTGGTCACGCTGCCGGTGGAACTGGATGCCAGCTTTCGCAAGGCCCTGCCGCTGCTGGCCTCGGGCTACCTGGAGAAAGACCAGATGCCGGCGGCGCGCCGCATTCTGCGAGCGGCGGCCTGGACCTATGTGGCAGCGGCACTTTCCAGCCTGTTCAACTTCTGGCGCTGGCTGGCCGTGCTGCGGCGGTAGCGTGGAGTGCCGTGAGGCACGAACCGCACCGAACCCCGAAGTGCTTCTTCCAGCGCGAGCGGCCTTGGTCGCAAACCATCGGCAGCGGTGCCGGTTTTCTGATTCCGGTGTTCCCTTTACCCCGTCAAAGTCCTGTCGCTTCTCTGGTCTCCTTGTCTTAAGTCCATGTAATCAATAGGAAAGATTCGCCCGCTTGCTTTGGCATGGCGATTGCTTTTCCTAAGTTGACTTCATCTGGCAGGGGTTCACCCGGGAAAAAGCGATGGCGAAAGAAAAGAAAGACGACAAGGGCGAAGAGGGCAAGGAGGGCGGCAGCAAGAAAACGCTGATCTTCATCATTGCCGGCGCGGTGCTGCTGTTGCTTATCGGTGCCGGAGGGGCCGTGTTCTTCATGAGTGGGGGCGATGCATCCGAAGAAGGGGCTGAAGACACCGAGGAGGTTGTCGAGGCGCCGGAAGAAGGCGATCCCATCTACATAAACATGAAGCCGGAATTCGTGGTCAGCCTGCCACCGGGGGGGCCGGCCAATATGCTGCAGGTTGCGGTCACGGTGTACACGCGGCAACAGCCGGTGGCGGATTTCATCGCAGCCAACGATCCCATGCTTCGTCATCACATGAACAACCTGTTCGAGGCCCGTCCAAGTGAGGAATTGCTGACACTGGAAGGCAAGCAGGCGCTGCAGAAGTCGCTGCTGAAGATGTTCCAGGAGCAACTCAAGGAGATGGGGCAGCCGGGCAGCGTGAAGGACGTCTACTTCACCGAGTTCGTACTTCAGTAAGGCGGGAACATGACCGAGGACCTCCTTTCACAGGATGAGATCGACGCCCTGCTGCACGGGGTGGACGATGGGGCTATCGAGACCGAGAGCGATGTCCCACCGGAAGCCGATGAAGCGTTTGAATACGATTTTGCAAGCCAGGATCGTATCGTCCGGGGTCGTCTGCCGACTCTGGAGATGATCAACGAGCGTTTCGCCCGTTCTTTCCGGACCAGCCTGTTCAACATGCTGCGCCGCAGCCCGGACATCACCGTGTCCGGTATTCAGATGTTCAAGTTCAGCGAGTTCGCCCACAGTCTGTTCATCCCGACCAGCCTGAATATCGTCAAGATTCCTCCGATGCGCGGCAAGTCGCTGTTCGTGTTGGATCCCAAGCTGGTCTTCAGCATTGTGGACGATTTCTTCGGTGGCAATGGACGTTTCAAGACCAAGATCGAAGGGCGCGAATTCACACCCACGGAGAACCGCGTGGTCCAGATGCTGCTCGATATCGCGTTCAAGGATCTGGAAGTCGCCTGGAAACCCGTCCTGGATGTCCGTTTCGACTACCTGGAATCCGAGGTCAATCCCGCGTTCGCCAACATCGTCAGCCCCAGCGAAGTGGTGGTGGTGACCACCTTCAATATCGATCTGGAATGTGGTGGAGGCGATTTCTACATCTGTCTTCCGTACTCGATGCTGGAGCCGATCCGCGGACTCCTGGACGCCGGTGTACAGGGCGGTCGCGGAGACCGGGACGAACGCTGGGAGAAGGCAATGCAGGAGGAAATCATGGGGGCCAGTGTGGAGATCAGTACACAACTGGCACAGATCGAGCTCAACGTTGGTCAAGTGGCGGGACTCCGTGTGGGGGACATTCTGCCGATCGAGGTTCCCGAGGAGCTCGAGGTGTGCGCCGAGGGGATGCCTTTGTTCAGGGGCACCCTCGGGGTTCACAAGGACCACTACGCAGTCAAGGTCTCCGAATGGTTTGAGCGTCGAAAGGCGCAGGGCCTGACCGACCTGATGGTGATCGAACAGACCGATGAACCTGTACCCGAAGAAACGCCAATTCCGGCACTGACACAGGAATCCGCATAATGAGCGAAGAAGTAGAAAACACCGAAGCCGTCGACGATCAGGCGCTCGCTGACGAATGGGCTGCGGCGCTGGATGAACAGGACGAACCGGAGGATCAGGCGCAGGTAGCGGGTTTTCAGTCGCTGCAGGCGGATGATGCCAGGCATGGCGACATCAAAATGGATGCCATCCTGGATGTGCCGGTGACGATCTCGATGGAGATCGGGCGGACACGGGTCAATATTCGAAACCTGCTGCAACTGAACCAGGGTTCGGTGGTCGAGTTGGACCGCCTGGCGGGTGAACCCATGGACGTTCTGGTCAATGGCACCCTGATCGCGCAGGGTGAAGTCGTGGTGGTGAACGAGAAGTTCGGGATCCGTCTGACCGATATCGTTAGTCCAGAAGACCGGGTCAGGAAACTCAAGGGCTGACCCGGTGCATACAAATCCTGCAATGCCTCGGCCAAGACTGCCGGCCGTAATGCTGGGTGCCGGCCTTTTCGGCCTGGTCCAACCGCTGCATGCCGAGTCGCCCGCCCCCGTACTCAACACGGCCAATATTCTCGATACCGTGGGGGGACTGATCCTTGTGCTTGCCCTGCTGCTCGGGCTCGCCTGGCTGGTAAAGCGTTACATGACGGTACCCGGTATCAGCAAGGGACGCATCCAGGTGGTTGGCGGGGTATCCCTGGGGCCGCGCGAGAGGGCGGTCATCGTCGAAGTGGATGGCGAGCGCCTGTTGCTGGGGGTCGCGCAGGGGAACGTGAGGATGCTGCACCAACTGGAACAGTCACGGCCTGAGCCTTCGTCGCAGATCGGGGAAGACAGCTTCCGCGAGACCCTGCAGGACGCGCAGCAGGAACAAAAGGAAACCAGCCGATGAAATACGGGTTGTTATGCCTGCTGCTGATCAGCCCGGTTGCCATCGCTGCGCCCGGTATCGACGCGCTGAACGTGACGCCCGACGGTGATGGTGGCCAGACCTACACCCTGAGTATCCAGGTCCTGTTGCTGATGACGGCGCTGTCACTGTTGCCGGCCGGCCTGATGGTGATGACATCCTTCACCCGCATCGTGATCGTTCTCTCGATCCTGCGCCAGGCACTGGGTACCGCGCAGACCCCATCCAATCAGGTACTGATCGGCCTGGCCCTTTTTCTTACCTTTTTCATCATGTCGCCGGTGTTCACGCGCGTTTACGACAACGCCCTGGGCCCGTACTTCGAGGAGCAGATCACCGCCGAGCAGGCCTTGGAGCAGGCCAAGGTGCCGGTGCGCGAATTCATGCTGGCACAGACGCGCGACGACGACCTGGCGCTGTTTGCGCGTATTTCAGGGGTGGAGGTTTTCACCCGGGACGAGGACATTCCCTTCAGCCTGCTGATGCCGGCCTTCGCGACCAGCGAACTCAAGACCGCCTTTCAGATCGGATTCCTATTGTTCATTCCCTTCCTGGTCATCGACCTGGTGGTGGCGAGCGTGCTTATGTCCATGGGCATGATGATGCTGTCCCCGCTGATCATCTCGCTGCCGTTCAAGATCATGCTGTTCGTGCTGGTGGATGGCTGGGCGATGGTCATGGGTACCCTGGCGACCAGCTTCTACGTGTGAGACCTCGATGGACGCGGATTCAGTAATGCATATAGGGCGTCAGGCCATGGAGGTGACCATCCTGCTGGCCGCACCCATCCTGCTGATTTCACTCGCGGTGGGTCTGTTGATTGCGATGTTCCAGGCAGCCACGCAGATCAACGAGATGACTCTCTCATTCGTGCCCAAGCTGATGGCTGTGGCGGGTGTATTGATGGCGGCCGGCCCCTGGCTGTTGCGTCAGATTGTCGGCTTCACCCAGAAGCTGATCGAAAACATACCCTACATGATTGGCTGAAATGCAATTCAGTGACGCCCAGTTGCAGCAATGGCTGGCCGATTTCTTCTGGCCATTTGTCCGTATCGGGGCGGCGTTGATGGCGGCACCCATCTTCAGTGTGCGCCAGGTGCCGGCGCGCTACCGGGTATTGCTGGCGGTGCTGATCACCCTCCTGGTGCAGCCGCTTATTCCACCCGCGCCACTGGTCGACATGTTTGGTGCGGAAGGAATCCTGATTGCATTATCCCAGGTGGGTATAGGCGCGATGATGGGCTTCGTGGTCCAGCTCGCATTCAATGCGCTGATCTTCGGCGGTCAGGTGATGGCCTACAGCATGGGCCTGGGCTTTGCCCACATGATGGACCCGACCAACGGGGTGCAGGTACCGGTCGTGTCACAGTACTGGTTGATCCTGGCCATGCTCGCGTTCCTGCTGGCCAACGGACACCTGCTGTTGCTGGGCAGTGTCGCCCAGAGTTTTCATATTCTCCCGGTGGCCGTGGATGGGCTCACGCGCGCCGGTCTCTGGGGCCTGGTGGAGTGGTCGTCACGCCTGTTTGCCGCGGGCCTGTTGATGGCTCTGCCGGTGGTCATGGCCCTGCTGCTGGTCAACATTGGCATGGGCGTTGTGTCGCGTGCTGCGCCGCAGCTGAACATTTTTGCGATCGGCTTCCCGATCACCCTGCTCATGGGATTCATCGTGATATGGATCACCATCCCTCAGGTCATGGCCGGTTTCGACAGCCTGGTCGGTGAGGCCCTGGGTATAGGGGTGGATCTGCTCGGCGCGGGGTGAAGTATGGCGGAAAACCAAGACGGTCAGGAAAAGTCACAGGAACCCACAGCGAAGCGTCTTGAAGACGCGCGCAAGAAGGGTCAGGTTCCCCGCTCGCGGGAACTGAACACCATGGCCCTGACCATGATCGGGGTGGCCGCGTTGATGCTCATGGGCGAACGCTTCACCCGCGCGTTCGAGAGCCAGTTCCGCTCCAACCTCATTCTCACCCGTGAGGACATCTTCGATCCGAATGCGATCATGGCGCACCTGGTTCTCGCCATCCAGGATGCCATCGTTATGTTGCTGCCCTTCTTCGGGGTGATGATCGCGGTCGCGATCCTGGCCTCCGTGGCCCTTGGCGGTTTCAACGTCAGCACCCAGGCAATGCAGCCCAAACTTTCCAAGCTGAGTCCGCTCAAGGGCTTCAAGCGCATGTTCGGTCCCAAGGGTCTGATGGAACTGGTCAAGGCCCTTGGCAAGTTCGTACTGGGTGCGGTGGCCACGGTCATTCTGTTGTGGAGTTGGAGCGACGATATTCTGGGCCTGGCGGACAGGGACGTGAGCGTCGCCCTGGTGGAGGGTCTGCGCATGGTCGGCTGGGCATCCCTGCTGATTGCCTCCACCATGATCCTGATGGCGGCCATCGATGTGCCTTTCCAGCTGTGGCAACACAAGAAAGAACTGAAGATGACCCAGCAGGAAGTGCGGGACGAGCTCAAGCAGACTGAAGGGCGCCCCGAGGTCAAGGGACGTATCCGCCAGTTGCAGCGTGAGATGGCGCAACGCCGCATGATGGAGGAAGTCCCCAAGGCGGACGTCATCGTCACCAACCCGACCCACTATGCCGTGGCACTGCGGTATGACCCGGACAACATGGCCGCCCCCCTGCTGGTGGCCAAGGGTCAGGATCTGATCGCCGCCACCATCCGCGAGGTGGGTGTCGAGAACGACATCCCGCTGGTGGAAGCGCCGATGCTGGCGCGGGCCATCTACTTCAACACCGAGATCAACGAGACCATCCCGGCCGGCCTGTTCCTGGCCGTGGCGCAGCTGCTCGCCTACGTATTCCAGCTGCGCGCCTGGAACGAAGAGGGTGGCGACATCCCGGAGCAACCCGGGGAGTACCCGGTGCCGGAGGACCTGCAGCATGATTAGAGGAGTTAAACCACAAAGAACACAAAGAGCACGAAGATTTGTTTTACGGGAAGGCCTGAAGTGGCTTGAAAACAAGTGTCTTTGTGTCCTTCGTGGTGAATAGAAACCCGATGCAACCACTGAGAACACAAAGAGCACAAAGGTTGTTTAGGTGGGAAGACCTGAAATGGCCGAAGCCCAAGTGTCTTTGTGGTCTTCGTGTCCTTTGTGGTGAGAAAACATAAATGGAAGCCATTCTCCAGAATATGAAACAGGTCGGGGCCAAGGGCCTCGGCGCTCCGCTGGTGATACTGATGCTGCTGGCGATGATCGTCCTGCCGCTACCGCCTTTCCTGCTGGATCTGTTTTTTACTTTCAATATCGCGCTTTCGCTGGTGGTGTTGCTGGTGGTGGTGTATGCGATGCGCCCGCTCGACTTCGGTCTGTTTCCCTCGATGCTGCTGGTCGCGACCCTGTTGCGTCTGGCATTGAACGTGGCTTCCACACGGGTGGTTTTGCTCGAGGGGCACAACGGTGGCGATGCCGCGGGCAAGGTGATCGAGGCCTTCGGTGAGTTTGTCATCGGCGGTAACTACGCGGTCGGTCTGGTGGTCTTCCTCATCCTGGTGATCATCAACTTCGCCGTGGTGACCAAGGGCGCCGGACGGGTGTCGGAAGTATCGGCACGCTTCACTCTGGATGCCATGCCCGGCAAACAGATGGCGATCGATGCGGACCTCAACTCCGGCCTGATCGATCAGGACGAGGCACGCACGCGGCGCGAGGAGGTCACCCGCGAGGCCGACTTCTACGGCGCGATGGACGGTGCCTCCAAGTTCGTCCGCGGGGATGCCGTCGCGGGCATCCTGATTCTCCTGATCAATATCATCGGTGGGCTGGCGATCGGCATGGGTCAGCACGGACTCGATTTTTCGGTGGCCCTGCAGAACTATGTACTGCTGACCATCGGTGACGGTCTGGTGGCACAGATTCCCTCGCTGCTGCTTTCCACCGCGGCCGCGATCATTGTCACCCGGGTCTCCGATTCGGAGGACCTCGGCAATCAGGTCGCCAACCAGTTGCTGGACAGCCCCAAGGCACTGGCGATTGCGGCGAGCATCATCGGGGCGCTTGGTTTGATTCCCGGAATGCCGAATCTGGTGTTTCTGCTTCTGGGGGGCACCCTGGGCGGTGTCGCCTATATGATCAGCCGGCGAAAGGCCGAACCGGAAGCGGGAACGGCGCCGGAACAGCTGCCGCTCGCAGCCGAGCCGGAAACGAGCGAATCACGTGAGCTCAGCTGGGAGGACGTCAAGCCGGTTGACATCATCGGTCTGGAGGTCGGCTACCGTCTGATCCCGATGGTCGATCGCAGCCAGGGTGGGCAGCTGATGAACCGCATCAAGGGTGTACGCAAGAAGCTCTCGCAGGAGCTCGGCTTCCTGGTGCAGGCGGTGCATATCCGGGACAACCTCGATCTGACCCCCAATGGCTACCGGATCAGCCTGAACGGGGTGCCGATCGGCGAGGCGGAGATTCATCCCGACCGCGATCTCGCGATCAATCCGGGCAAGGTATTCGGAGAGCTTCAGGGAATGTCCACCATCGATCCCGCTTTCGGTCTGGAGGCGGTTTGGATCGACCCAGCCCAACGTGATCACGCCCAGACGCTGGGCTATACCGTGGTCGATGCGAGCACCGTTGTCGCGACCCATATGAGCGAGTTGCTGCAACGTCACGCGGCCGAGTTGATCGGCCACGAAGAGGTTCAGCAGTTGCTCGACAACCTTTCTCAGAGCGCGCCCAAGCTGGTCGAGGACCTGGTTCCCAAACTGTTGCCGCTGACCACCGTGCTGCGCGTCCTGCAGAACCTGCTGGCCGAGGGCGTGAACATCCGCGACATCCGTACGATCGCCGAAACGCTGGCGGAGCAGGCCCCCATGAGTCAGGATGCCGTCACCCTGACGGCTTCTGTCAGGGTCGCCCTCAGTCGAGGAATTGTTCAGCAACTCGTTGGAAATACAGGAGAAATTCCTGTAATCGTTCTCGAGCCCGGATTGGAACGCCTTTTGCAACAGGCTTTAGCGAACGCCGGAGAGGAAGGCGCTGGTATCGAGCCGGGACTTCTCGAGCAGATACAGATGGCGATGCGCGAGGCAGTTCAGCAGCAGGAAATCGGAGGCCAGGAGGCCATCCTGCTGGTAGCAGCCGGACTGCGTCCGTGGATGGCGAGGTTTACCCGCCAGAGTGTCCCGGGAGCCCATGTCCTCTCCTACAACGAGATACCCGATAACCGGCAGATAAAGGTGGTCAACACCATCGGCCGGGACAACGAACAAGCCTAAGGGGCCTGCGGGCCCCGAAGTGAAGGGGGCCACAAGGTATGAAGATCAAGCGCTTCACCGCGCCGGACATGAGACAGGCGCTTCGCATGGTGCGCGAAAGCCTCGGCGAAGACGCGGTCATACTCTCCAACAAGTCGATCGATGGCGGTGTCGAACTGACCGCCGCGGTTGACCTGGTGGCAGAGGAGCTGGCCGAGAGCGCCACCCGGCGCACGCCGGAGCGGTCCAGAGCGAGGCCCGGTGCGCGTTCCCTGAATGCTCCCCGCGGTCGTTCCAGCGTCAGGAAAGCCCCCAAAGTGGAGCAGATCCCGACGGAGGCGAACGAGGCGGATGTGACCCCCGAGGCACTCTCCTCCATGCGCGAGGAGATGCAGAATCTTCGCCGCTGGCTGCAGGCCGAGTTGAGCAGCATGAGCTGGTACGACCTCGGGCATCGCACACCCCATATCAAAGAGCTTTTCCAGCACCTGATGCAGTTGGGCCTGTCGGCGGACATTGCCGAGCGTCTGATCGATCGCGTGGGCAACGAGGAGGAGTTGCACCAGGCCTGGCGCAAGGCCATGTTTTTCCTTGCCGGGGAGGTCGCCGTTTGTGAACAGGATCTGCTCGAGCAGGGAGGTGTGGTCGCACTGGTCGGGCCGACCGGCGTCGGAAAGACGACCACCATCGCCAAGATTGCAGCGCGCTTCGCACTGCGTCATGGCCATCGCAACATCGCCCTGATCAGTACCGACAATTTCCGCATCGGCGCGCGCGACCAGTTACACACCTACGGCAGGATCCTGAACGTCCCGGTACGTACTGCCGACGACCCCGAGGTCATGCAGGAAGCAATTGCTTCGCTGTCCGACCGCCGTCTTATCCTGATCGATACCGCCGGCATGGGCGGCGACACTGAGCGATTCCAGCAGCAGGTCGAGACGCTGCGCGCCGCGGGCGACGATATCACCACCCTGCTAACGCTCTCGGCCACCACCGAGGGTACCGCGCTGGAAAAGGCGATCGATCTGTTCTCGATCACCCGACCCAGTGCCTGTCTGCTGACCAAGCTGGATGAAGCCGCCAGTCTGGGCGCGGCCATCTCTGCAGTCATTCACAGCGGCCTGCCACTGGCCTACCTCGCCGATGGACAGAGGGTACCGGAGGATCTTTCCCCGGCGCGGGCTCATCCGTTGGTTGAAAGGGCGGCAGACCTGCTCGATTCCTACCCCGCCGAGTGCGACTCGGCCTACGTGGCACTGTCTTACAAGGGGACTTCTCGCAATGCTCGTATCTGAAAGCAGCATGGACCAGGCAAGCGGATTGCGACGCATCGTGTCTCCAAACCCGATCCGCGCCATCGCGGTGACCGGTGGCAAGGGCGGTGTCGGCAAGACCAACGTGTCGGTCAACCTCGGCGTGGCCATGTGTGAGCTCGGACATCGCGTCATGCTGCTGGATGCGGACCTGGGGCTTGCCAATATCGACGTCATCCTGGGTTTGCACCCCAAGTACGATATCTCGCACGTGTTGAGCGGCGAGCGCAGCCTCGAGGAGGTCATGGTCGAGGGGCCCTCCGGCTTGCGTATCGTTCCCGGTGCCTCCGGTATCCAGTCGTTGGCAGAGATGGGAACGGCCGAGCACGCCGGCCTGATCAACGCCTTCAGCGAGGTGGCCGGGCAGATGGACACCCTGATCGTGGATACCGCTGCCGGTATCTCCGACACCGTGTTGAGTTTCTCACGCGCATCCCACGAGATCCTCGTGGTCGTATGTGATGAGCCCGCCTCGATCACCGATGCCTACGCGATCATCAAACTGCTCGCCCGGGATTACGGCCACCAGCGTTTCCGCATACTGGCCAACATGGTTCGCAGCGCCCAGGAGGGCCGCGATCTGTTCAACAAGATGTGCAGGGTAACCGACCGTTACCTTGACGTGACGCTCAGCTTCATGGGCGCCATTCCATACGACGACAACCTGCGCAAAGCGGTGCGTTCGCAAAGGCCGGTCATCCAGGCCTTTCCCCGCAGTCGTGTCGCGCAGGGCTTCCGCAGCCTCGCAAAGAAGGTGGAAACCTGGCCGCAACCCAGCGGTGCCAATGGCCAGGTTCAGTTTTTCGTCGAGCGACTCATTCAATTTTCCAACGAATACGGGGAGGTTCCGTTATGAGCGGACTGGCTACCTACAGTGCAGGTTCAGATAGAACGAAACACGAAGACCTTGTGACTACACATGCTCCGCTGGTCAAGCGGATCGCGTATCACCTGATGAACCGCTTGCCGCCGTCGGTGCAGGTCGAGGACCTGATCCAGGCGGGAATGATCGGATTGCTCGAGGCGGCAAGCAACTACGATGCCGGCCAGGGGGCGACTTTCGAGACCTACGCCGGCATCCGTATTCGGGGCGCCATGCTGGACGAGATGCGGCGCTCCGACTGGACTCCGCGCTCGGTGCATCGCAAGGCGCGCAAGGTGGCCGAGGTGATGCGCGAAATCGAACACGCCGAAGGTCGTGATGCCCGTGATGTCGAGGTCGCAGAGGCCCTGGACATGTCCCTGGAGGATTACCACCAGATCCTGGCGGACGCTTCGGGGGCACGCATCTTCAGCTACGAGGAACTATCCGAGTTTGGCGAGGTGGTGCCGGGGGAATTGAACACCCGGATCCGCAACCAGATGCTGGAAGGGCCACTCAAGGGACTGGAAAACCACCACTTCAAGGATGCACTTGCGGAAGCCATCGCGGGTCTTCCGGAGCGCGAACGCCTGGTGATCGCGTTGTACTACGACGAGGAGCTCAACCTGCGCGAGATCGGTCAGGTGCTGGGTGTCAGCGAATCCCGCGTGTGCCAGATTCACAGCCAGGCCGCTCTGCGACTGCGTTCCCGGCTGGATGAATGGCTGCCTGCGAGAGACAGGGAAGCTTGAAATAAAAAGGGAAGCGGACACCTAAAAAAAACGTGCTGCTGGCCGTTATGCAAACTGTATCAGTATCGACTTGGATGCAATCCGAGCACAGTCATTGGAGGTTAACTTGGACAAGAACATGAAGATCCTTGTGGTGGACGATTTCTCCACGATGCGCCGGATCATCAAGAATCTTTTGCGCGAGCTGGGTTTTACCAACACGCACGAGGCAGACGACGGCACCACGGCCCTACCGATGCTGCAGAACGGCCGTTTTGATTTTGTCATCACCGACTGGAATATGCCGGGCATGCAGGGAATCGACCTGCTCAAGGCGATCCGGGCCGATGATCAGCTCAAGCACCTGCCGGTGCTGATGGTTACAGCGGAATCCAAGCGTGACCAGATTGTCAACGCGGCGCAGGCAGGCGTGAACGGTTACGTGGTCAAGCCCTTTACGGCGATCACCCTGGAAGAAAAGATCAGCAAGATTTTTGAACGGCTCGCTGCCTGAAAACCCCTTAGCGGAAAAACACTATGGGCGAGCCCGCAATATTGAAGAACAAAGACAGACTCGCTCTGGCGAAAGACCTGGTTGCCTGTCTCGAGGATGGCCGCGAAAGCGATGCCTCGAGGGTGCTGGGACAGCTGGGCGGCGGTCACGAAGGGCAACTCTACCGGGAGGTGGGTTGCCTGACCCGCGAACTGCACGAGACGATCAACTGCTTCGTGCATGAATCCAACCTCGCGGATATTGCACACAGCGAAATCCCGGATGCGGCGGAACGCCTGGCACACGTCATCCGGATGACCGAGGACGCCTCCAATACCACGCTCAGCGCGGTGGAGGATGCCATGCCACTGGCGCAGGTACTGAGCAACGATTCCCGTCGTCTTGTCGATGCCCTGGAGCGACTCCAGCGGCCGGATAACGATGATCTCGACTGTCTTGCGGTTGGAAAGGATCTGGAAAGTTTTCTGCGGGACACCCAGGCGAATGCGGATGCACTCAATACCAGGCTCTCGCAGGTGTTGATGGCGCAGGAGCACCAGGACCTGACGGGCCAGATCATTCAGAAGGTAATCGAACTGGTACGGGATGTGGAAGCAAAGCTGATCGAGCTGGTACGTCTCTCGGGTGCCAGGAAACTGCAACCCGGGAACAGCCACAAAGGTGATCGCAAGTCAGACACAGGCGTTCATGGCCCGATTGTTCCGGGCGTGGACAAGGTTGACGGAGTAACGGACCAGGACGAGGTCGATGATCTGTTGTCCAGTTTGGGGTTTTGACCATGAGTATCGATGCCGACGAAGAGATTCTCCAGGACTTCCTTGTCGAAGCCTCAGAGATAGTCGAACAACTCGACAAGCAACTGGTGGACCTGGAACAGGTGCCTGAAGATGCTGATCTGTTGAACGCGATCTTTCGGGGTTTTCACACGGTCAAGGGAGGCGCCGGTTTCCTGTCGATTGACCCGCTGGTAGAGGTCTGTCATCGCGCGGAGGACGTGTTCAATGTCCTGCGCCAGGATCAGCGGCAGCTCACGCCGGAGCTGATGGACCCGATTCTCGAATCCCTGGATGTCGTCAACGAAATGATGGCGGCGCTACGCGAGGGGGAAATGCCCTCGGATCCCGACCCGGATCTCCTGCAGCGCCTGGAAATGTATGCGGTACCGGAAACCGGGCAGGTGTCGGGCGAGGATCCTATCGCTGAAACGACGAACGTTTCCGAAACCGGTGTTGCAGCGCACGCGACGCAAGAGAAGGCGGTGGCCTCCGGCGAAGAGATCACCGAGGCCGAGTTCGAGTCCCTGCTGGACGAACTGCAGGGGGCTGATGAACCGTCCGCGAAGGGCGAAAAGGATACGGCCGCCAGTGGCGATGATGCGATCACCGACGATGAGTTCGAGGCGCTCCTGGACCAGATACACGGTGCCGGTAAACATGGCGGTGCCCCTGAAACAACGGATTCAAAGGCGCAAGCAGAGGATCCCGTCGCTGCTCCGGCTGAGGCAACGGTAACGAAGGAACAAACGCCCGCGTCCATCGAGTCCGGGAAGGCGGCAAGTCCCGCCGCAAAGGTTTCGCCGTCTTCCGCTCGCGAGAGCGATCGGGTTGCGAGTTCCAGCGTTCCATCCAGGTCGAAGGAAGCGGCAAAGGCGGTCACCCTCGGGTCCGGCGACACCTCGGTGCGGGTGGATACCCAGCGGCTCGATGACATCATGAACATGGTCGGCGAGCTGGTGCTGGTACGAAACCGCCTGTCGATGCTTAAGGCGACCGTGGCGGACGAGGACCTCGCCGACGTCGTTGGTAACCTCGACGTGGTGACCTCGGACCTGCAGCTGGCAGTGATGAAGACCCGTATGCAGCCGGTCAAAAAAGTCTTTGGCCGTTTTCCACGCGTGGTGCGGGATCTCGCGCGGAACCTGGACAAGGAAGTGGATCTCGAGATGCATGGCGAGGATACGGACCTCGACAAGAACCTGGTCGAAGCGCTGTCGGATCCTCTGGTGCATCTGGTGAGAAACGCGGTCGATCACGGCATCGAACACCCGGATGAACGCGAGGCCAAGGGCAAGTCGCGTCGGGGCAGGGTGGTGCTCTCCGCGATGCAGGAAGGAGATCATATCCTCCTGTGCATCGAGGATGACGGTAAGGGAATGGATGCCGAGGTACTTCGCCGCAAGGCGGTCGAGAAGGGCATGATGGATGCAGAGACCGCAGCACGCCTGGACGACAAGGAGTGTTACAACCTCATTTTCCATGCCGGCTTTTCCACCCGGGAACAGATTTCCGACGTATCCGGGCGTGGCGTGGGCATGGACGTGGTCAAGACCGGAATCGCAAAGATCAATGGTTCAGTGGAGATCGACTCGGAACCCGGCAAGGGCAGTCGAATCACCATCAAGCTGCCGTTGAC
>Ga0180435_10002304_pt1 | contig 19586 bp, 20 predicted proteins | sample SS_ome_3_FD_132467 | JGI IMG/M metagenome (GOLD analysis project Ga0180435, IMG submission 132467) | Hypersaline lake sediment archaeal communities from the Salton Sea, California, USA - SS_3_S_1 metaG | ecosystem: Environmental > Aquatic > Non-marine Saline and Alkaline > Hypersaline >...
ACTGGCGCGGTGATCCATTCCGTCGGTCGTGGAGTAGGCGAAGCGAGAGAATCCACCCCTGCTGAAACGACTTTAGGACCAGCTGCCGCTGCCAATAAACACAATAAGATACTTAGAAATAGAGCTTTGTTAATCAAGAATAACCCCCTAATACCCCCTGATTTTGCGGGTTATTTTCCAGTGTAAAACAGTCCAAAACTCAAGTCAATAGGTGAAGAGCTTGGGTATTCAATTATTTTATTAATAACAAAAAAGCACTCCGATTTTGGAGTGCTTTTTGTTCTCGAGTCTGAATTGGCTCTGGATTAGTCGTCCGACTCGTCGTCCTCATCCTCGTCATCTTCCTCTTCTTCCTCTTCTGACTCATCACTGGAGTCGTCGCTGGAGTCATCACTAGAATCATCATTAGAATCGCTGCTGGAATCCTCACCATCATCGGAGTCATCATCCATATCATCGTCCGAGTCATCATCCTTGTCACCGTCTGAGTCATCATCCATGTCATCGTCTGAGTCGTCATCCATGTCATCATCTGAGTCATCGTCCATGTCATCATCAGAGTCATCATCCATGTCATCATCAGAGTCATCGCCCATGTCAGCGCCTTCACCATAAATTTCCAGCGCCAGCAAAGTTCCATCAGCCTGAGTTAAGGCTTCGACCTTGACCAGATCGCCAATTTCCAGTGCGCCTTTAAGCTCGGTCTGGCTATTCACTGCTACGCTGATGCCGCTGACCACCCAGGTTCCAGATCCTTTGGATTCGATCAGGCCGTGGAACTCAACATCCTCTTCCCGGCCTTCCCCAAGCAGGCCTACTACTTCTTCCAGCCGTTTTTCTTCAAATTCATCTTCCAGCTCCTGGCGGCTATCATCATTTAAAGCCAGGGCCAGGCGGGTTTGTTCCAACCCCAACTTGAGGCCGTACAGGTTGTCACCGGGTAAACTGGAGGCTGAGGCATTGACCGTAAAGAACCCCGCTACCAATACTGTCATCAACCCATAAATCGCTAATCTCGGTAAAAGTTTCATTTCAAAATTCTCCTTTCCAACCAATAAATCACCAATATTTTTTAACCACTGTCCTGAATAACGAATAAAAGACGGTTTTGTTCCGTTTTTGAGAAAAGCACCTTCTTTTTTCAAACGATCAGTCTCTGCTAGCAGGCGGTTTCTGCCTTCTCGCATGGATTCCTGGTTTGTGGGCTCAGGCAGGGACCTGGCCAGCAGTGCGGCTCGCAGCAGCGGTTCCAGATCCGCAGCATACTGAGGGTTCACTTTCAGGATCTCATCCAGCCCTTCTCCAGCTTCAAGCTGTGCCAGGCTTTGATCCAATATACGTTCGAATTCTTTTCTACTCATAAACAATTTTCCTCTACCAGTACTCTTTCCAGCGATCTTAATGCCCGGTGCTGCAGGGATCGCACAGCCCGATCACTCTTATTCATCAACTGGATGATCTTTGGCGTTGAAAATCCATTAATAAATCGGTAGATCAGCAGCTGCCGCTGTGTTTCCGGCAGCGTTTCCAAAGCGACCTTAAAACAATCAGAGGTTTGCCTGTCCTGCACTTGCTGGTCGGGATTCAATATCGGGTCTTCCAGAACTTCTTCTTTGATTGGGACTTCTTCCTTTTTTCCCATCACCCGATGATGATCAATGACTATATTCCTGGCAATGGTATATAACCAGGCCAAAAATGGACGGCCGCGATCGATATAAGCAGGTAATTTATTGATCATGCGAATAAAAACCTCTGTGCTGAGATCCTCTGCAACCTGCAGGTCAGATACCCTGTAAAAGATATAGTTGTAGACTGCCCGGTAATGGGTGTCATACAGGTCAGCAATCGCTTTTTTATCTCCGCGCTGGGCGCTCTGAAGTAATCTCTGTTCTCTGTTATCATCCATGGATTTCATCCTGATTAACGATATAAACCCGGTTTTGTTCCGGTCGGTACTTAAAAACAAGAAACGGTTCCCTGTGGAGGAAACCGTTTCCATGTTTTTATTATATCAGAGATCGATGCGGGTTCCTTGAAGGGAGCACTCATCCTGGTTTGGTCTATCCAGCAGCCGGCAATCTGACTGTAAAGGTCGTGCCTTCCCCTTCCTGGCTTTCGACGGAGATCGTTCCCCCATGAGCTGTGACCAGCTGGCGGGTGATGGCCAATCCTAAACCGCTGCCGCCGCTGGCCCTGGTGCGGCTTTTATCCCCTTTCCAGAAGCGGTCGAAGACAAAGGGCAGGTCCTCTTCCGGGATGCCCTCTCCTGAATCCTGGATCTTGACCAGGATCGTATCGTCAGCTTTCTCTGTACTCAACCTGATCTCTCCCCCTTCCGGCGTGTAGCGCAGGGCGTTATTCACTAAGTTTCCCAGCATCTGGTCCAGGCGATGCCAATCCCCTTCAACAACCAATCCTTCTCTTTCTTCCGGAGCTTCCATTAATAAACCAACCCCGCCCTCTTCTGCCCGGCCGCTGAAGCTGGTGACCACATCCTCCAGCAGTTCAACCACGGACAGGTTTTGAAAATTGAAGTCCAGCGTGCCGGATTCCGCCATCGACAGGGTCTGCAGGTCTTCTATCAGGCGCTGTAAGAGGCGGGTTTCTTCCAGCATGGAGCGGAAATAATCCGGGGAGGCTTCGTACACGCCATCCAAAGCGCCTTCCAGATTGCCCTGCAGGATATGCAGCGGTGTGCGCAGTTCGTGGGCCACATCTGCGGTCATGTTCCGGCGCTGAATTTCTGCATGTTCCAGTTCACCCGCCATGTTATTAAATGATTTAGCCAGTTTCAGGAATTCCTGATCGCCTTTTTCTACCACCCGAACGCTGAAATCTCCACCTGCCAGGGATTCTGCCGCGCTCATCACATCCGCCAGGGGGTTGACCCATTTGCGCATGCCCAGGCTGCCGACGATCATGCCAATGACCGGTACCAGGAAGGGAATCAGGCAGAACAACAGCCGGCGCAGGTCCCTAGAAGCCAATAATTCCTGGTTGCCGCCGATCACCAACCCCAGGATCACGCCCACGACCAGGATCGGAATCACCAGGAAAAATATTCCGCCGGCAAAACGCCGGCCCATCTTGCGGCGCTGGTCGATATGAGCCTTGGAAAAATGCTCAAACCCCCGCTGCCAGGGAGGTCCATAGCCGCTTTTTTTCCAGTCTTTATATTCCTTCCAGGGGGGTTGACTCTTACCGGGGTGATGTTTTTTCATTCAAGATCTCCCAGGAATTTATAGCCAAAACCATAGACTGTTTGAATATAGATTGGTTCCGTCGGATCGGGCTCGATCTTTTTCCGCAGGTTCTTGATATGAGAATCCACACTGCGGTCCACCCCGCCGAAAGCCACACCGTGCAGGTGCTCGAGCAGCTGCTCCCGGCTGAGCGGCTGGCCCTCGTGTTTGACCAGGGTTTCCAGCAGGGAATATTCGCTGCGGGTGAGATGGATGATCTCGCCGCTGCGTTTAACTTCCATTCTTTTCAGATCCAGTTCCAGGCTCCCAGACCGCAAGGACTCACTTTGCAGCAGGTCTCCCCTGGCCCGGCGCAGCAGGGCCCGGACCCGGGCAACCAGAGCCCGAGGTGAAAATGGTTTGGAAATGTAGTCGTCAGCGCCTAATTCCAGGCCGATCAGCTGATCTGCTTCCTCCGCCCTGGCTGTAAGCATGATAATTGGCACATCGGACTCGCGCCTGATCGTCCGGCAGACATCCAGACCATCCATGCCCGGCAGCATCAGATCGAGGACGATCAGATCCGGTTTCTCCTGACGGGCAACGGCCAACGCCTGGACCCCATCCCCGCTGGTCAGCACCTTAAAACCATTATCCACCAGGTAGTCTTTCGCCAGCTGGAGGATCTTTGGTTCGTCGTCAACAACTAATATGGTCTCATTCATAAAATAATTCCATTCTTCCTGTTATTCGTAGGATAACACAGCTTTCTGGGTCATTCAGGGGCAGGAGATCAATAAATTTGGACTAATGAGCTGCCTGAGTTAAAGGTAAAAAACACGGGAGGTACACTCCCGTGTTTTGGATACCGATCATTAGCTGGCTTTTTCTTCCCCTCCCACAGGGGTTTCCGCATCCGGACCGGGATCATCCTTGATAGGATATGCCCCCCAGGGACCTGGATGGCAAGGTCCAAAATGATGCCCGTGAGGTCGGAAATTGCGGTACTGCCAGGTTTTCATTTCATCCCAATCTGGGCCGCCTTCGTTTTTCCAGCGTTTGAACATCACCAGGCCAACGATCGAGGTGATCAGTTTGATCAGCAGGATGCCGCCAAAAAAGATCGCCAGGAAAGGCAGGAAAGACCCACCCATCGGATGGTAGCCTTTCATGTGAGGGTAGAAGTAGGGCGCTGTGATCTCACCCGCTTCTACTGCTGCACTTTGCATAACGCCAGCCTGGAACGCGGAGCGGACCATAAAAGTACCACCGGCAATCAGCAGGATAACCATAAAGATTTTGAAGCCAATTCCCCACCAAGGTTTTCTGTAGAAAAACATTATTACCTCCTCTAGGTATTTATTATTTTGTTTCTACAAGAACAGTATCCCTTTAAGTTGTGTAGAAACGATGGAGGAGATGAGGAAGTTATCGGTAACTTATCTGGTCTTGGAATCTTAAAAGAAGAAAGGATGTGGGATCCTGATGATCGTGGATTCCACATCCTTTGCAAGAAAAACTATTTTAGCTACTGTCTGGAAAAACTATCTGCGATGATCTCAAGCAGGTCGCCGTAGAGGGCAATATCCTCCGGCTCTTCACCGGAGATGAAAAAGAATGTATTATATTCACCCAGTACGATCTCCAGGTCATAAGCCCAGGTGTAATAACCATCCAGATCGGTCCATTCCATTTGGGAGAGGTGAGCGTCCTCACCATCTTCGGCCATCCAGGGGGTGCTGGAAACCAGCTGGAAGGTCCCTTCTTCGGATTCTTCCCTAATCGATTCCACCACTTCGCTGGCTACCATTGCCGCGGTAACCCCTTCATCCACCAGATCCTCGCCCACATATAGGTAGGTGAAACTGCCTGGATCATAAAAAGTCACTGAATAATCCTCCACCTCGATCTCCCATCCACTCGGGTAGAGGAAATTAGCAGAGAAATCGCTGGCAGAATAATAGTCCATGGGAATAGAAGACGCATCGCTGTAACTCTCTGAGAATTCAGCTGATTCCGATTCGGACTCGTCTGGCAGATACGAATCATCATCTGAATCGTAGTCATAATCATCATCGAAGAAATCATCATCTCCCGGGAACTGGTAAGAACCATCAATATAGTCATCCAGATCAAAATTCTCTCCGACAAAGTCCCTCAGATTAAAGGGATCAAAATCCGTTACAAAGGGCAGGATCACCAGGGATCCAAGACAGCAGCATGAGATGATAACCAGGATCACTACACTCACACAGCCCCACAAAAAGCAGTTATTCTTTTTCGGTTGATCGGTTGTCGGGGGAATGGAAGGGGTTTCTATACTCATAAATATCTCCTATAAGCTGAAAACTATTTTCAGTTTTTTTATACTTGGATGTTAAAGTCTTTCCTTGAATTTTAACATCAAATGACACAGATATACCCCATACTGGCAATTTCCTGTACCCCGCCCTTGGCTTCATAAACCTCTCAAGGGGGGGTTATCGCCAGGAACAAGTTTAGGGAGTTTAATTTGTAACAATAGGCACAGATAACTCGTTTAATACGCATAATGCGATAACGTATTGAATCTAGAGTAAAATCAAACAAAGCCTCACACAGCTTGGAGGACCGAAATGACATCCAAAAAAGCACTTCTACTCAGCCTGACCTTCTTGATCCTGGCCACGCTGGCCTGCGAATTTTTACCCCCTCGCACTCCCGTACCTGAACCAACGCAACCCCCTGAAGATGTGATCGCAACATCTGTTGCCGCGACTATCATAGCTGGTGGCGGTGAAGCACCCACTGCCGCAGTTCCCACTGAAGAAGGGCTCCCGGAAGAATCTACTCCAGAACCACCTTCACTAATAAAGCTCGCTTATGTTAAAGATGGTGATGTCTGGTACTGGGAAGAAGGGGGGATTGCAGCCCAGATCACCACTCTGGGAGACGTGGTTTCAGTCTATCTATCCAGCGATGGTTTGGTGGCCGCTTTTATTCGCCAGCATGACTGGAATCACGAAGAGATTTATGCTGTAAATACAGATGGCACCAATGTCCGGCCGCTGGTCACCCTGGCAGATTTTGACACCATGAAGCTGAGCCTGGATTTCCTCACCGCCGTTCCTAACCGGATCGAGTGGGCTCCTGGTACACACTTATTGACATTTAACACGCGTATGACCCTGGAAGGACCTGGGCTTTTCCTGGGAGACGGAATTCGTCAGGTCGACGCAGATACAGGAGTGATCACCGTCCTGATGGCTCCTGGTACCGCAGGGGATTTCTACTACTCACCCGACGGCTCGCAGATTGCCATCACCAATGCAGATTTCATCAGTGTGGTGAACGCAGACGGGACAAACCGGCGCGACCTATTGTCCTTTCCAATCGTGATCACCTACAGCGAATATAACTATTACCCTCCGGTGAGCTGGTCTTCAGATAGCACTTTCCTGCGGGGAGCCATACCTCCGGCTGACCCGCTGGCCTCTCCACCTGATCCAACCACGATCTGGCATCTACCTGCAGACGGCAGTCCTGCTTCGACTTTAGCCACTGTACCAACAGTGCCCTTCTTCCAAAATGCGGTCCGGTTCTCTCCGGACACAACCCAGATCGCCTATTTTACTGAAGTCACTCCCGGGGCGCCCCCAGTTCTTGACCTGCATCTGGCCAATGCCGACGGCAGCGGAGACGTGGTCTACGTCTCCGGAGATTTGCGCTTCCACGGCTGGGCGACGGATGGCATAAATTTTATCTACAGTATCAGCGGTCATACTCCCCGGGTGGGAAGGCTCGGTGATACTCCTAGCTTCATCCCCGGGATCTCCTTCCTGGGAGGGGTCAGCTGGGTGGATGAGACCCGATTCCTGTATACCAACAACCCTGGAGCAGGTTGGGAGCTGTGGCTGCGTGAGCTGGGATCACCCGGCGTGATGCTTGTCAGCACGACAGGCGACCATCTCCGGTATGATTTTGTGAAATGAACACCAACCCCGGGAGAATAGGCTCCTGCTGCCAAATTATGGCAGACTGTTTACACTCTAATTAAATGAAAAGCACTCCAGCCGGAGTGCTTTTTATGATCAGGATATCATTCGGCCAGCCTGACCTGCATCTCTTATTTATCTTTATCCTTCTTATCCCCATCTTTATTATTATCCTTTTCTTTCTTATCCCCATCCTTGTTGTTGTCGTTATCCTTCTCTCCGTCGCTGTTATTGTCGTTATCTTTCTCTCCGTCTTTATTATTGTCGTTGTCCTTCTCCCCGTCGCTGTTATTGTCGTTATCCTTCTCTCCGTCGTTGTTATTGTCGTTATCTTTCTCTCCGTCTTTATTATTGTCGTTGTCCTTCTCCCCGTCGCTGTTATTGTCGTTGTCCTGATTTTGCTCCTGGCCGCTGCCCTGACCCTCATCCTCGCCAAAGCCATAACTAGTATTTTCGCCATAGTTGAATTTTTTGTCTGATTCTCCCTGATTTCCTGGTTCCTCATTTCCCGGCGGCTGGGCGCCTTCTTCATTTTTTTCACTTTCCTCAAAGAGGAAGTATTTATAATCGCCTGGGAAATTTCCCGGTGAATCCGGCAGCGGGTAATCGCTCGAGAATAAGATACCTTCCCCCATAGATTTATCGGAATCGGGTCCCAACTGGAATAATTCTCCCACCTGATCAAAACTAAAGTAGAGGGTTTGCATGATATTGTCCGCCAACCCAGAGGCGGAGGCAGATAACGTAAAGAACCCTCCGGTCAGGATAACAACCAGGGACAACATGGCAAAACGATAGGCGGGCTGCAGCTGTTTAAGGGATCTTGCCAGGCGGTCCACAATTCCTTCACGGGGAGGTCGGACCGGTTTGGGTTTTATGAAACTATCCTCAGCCTGCATAGAGGCCATTTCTGCCAGCAATTGATTCTTGCCCACTCGCAAGGCAGTATAACCAGGAACTGGCTGCGGCAAGGCTCTGCTGAGCATCGCCACCAACAGCAGAGGTTTCAGTTTTTCTGCCTGGGCAGGATAGACCGCTAGAATATCCATCAAGGATTCGCCCCGATCCATCCTCAATAGACAATCATCCAAAATTCGGTCAAACCTGCGCGGCATCATATAGACTCTTCCCTTTCCAAAGCAATTTTTAAGGATTTCAAAGCATGGTGCTGAAGGGATTGAATAGCCCGTTCACTTTTGTTGGTGATCTTCACAAGATCCTTAACCGAACGCCCTTCCACAAAACGGTGGACAATGATGCTTTTTTGCTGATCATTAAGGTGGCTGATGGCCAATTTGAAACTGCGATTGGCTGATTTACTCTGAGATTCCTGATTGGATCCCTGTATCGTCTCGTCGAACAACTCTGGTTGGTAGGCTTGCTGTTTTTCATCAACCAGATCCCGGGCAATGTCATATAACCAAGATATAAAAGTGATTTTAGTATCGGTAAATTGAGGTAGCCGGCGGATCATACGCACAAAAACCTCCGCGCTGAATTTCTCGGCGGTGGTTTTATCACTCACGCGATAAAAAAGGTAAGTATAAATATCCAGATAGTAACGCTCGTAGAGGGTTTCAGCCGCTCTTCTATCCCCCGTTTGAGCCCTGTACAGAAGCGCTTTTTCGTTGATATCCATAGAGGTCTTTATACCCTGCCCCAGGAGCAAGGACCTGCTGTGATCAACTTATTATTTTATAGGGTAAGTTTCATTCTAGCATAATTCATCCTAAAATAAAGAGGCGATGGGGAATGAAAAGCAAGACATAAATAATAGAATGACCAGATATGGGGGGGTAAGTAATACTGACCAGTATATAGAGATTATTACGATTGAAATACCCAGGGACCAGTGAGGATGATCTCCTTCAAGATTGTCATTGCGAGGAGTCTGGAAGACGACGAAGCAATCTGTATTACAGTATGCAAATTGGTCTAAAACACAGGTTTCATCATCCCTTCAATCAATAATTTCAGAATGAGTTAACTAAGATTGCTTCGTCGCTCGCTTTGCTCACATCCTCGCAATGACAGTCAGTACGAGTAATGTTCTAGTAAGTCATCGTCTCCCATTTCCTGTCATGAGCGCAGCGATTTTACTCTCTCCGGTCTCCCGTCCCCCGTCTTCGGTCGGATCACGCAGTGATCCACACACCGTCCCCCGTCTTCGGTCATTCTGTCATACAATATCCCTATATAAACGGAGTAATCATGGAAGAACTGAAATCGATTATTCAAGAATTCATCCGCGCCCGCGATTGGGAGCAGTATCACGCGCCCAAGAATTTGGCCATGGCGCTCAGTGTCGAGGCAGCTGAGATCGTAGAGATCTTCCAGTGGAAAAAAGCTGATGAACCTCTCAGCCCGGCAGAGCAAGAACACCTGCGCCAGGAGATCGGAGATGTATTGGTCTATCTGCTGGAATTGGCGAATAAATTTGAGATCGATATCGTACAGGCTGCCAAGGACAAGATGGTATTAAATGATAAGAAGTACCCGGAAAAAGTGGCCAAAGGGAAAGCGAATAAATATACCGATTATCAATAAGCTTCACTCGCACGAAGTATGTTAAGCACTTCATTTACTGGAAATCAATAATAAATATCCTGTTCGGATGCAAAGGTTTCATTGGTCCTCCTTCGGAAGGACTTTTTTTGCACAAATTACCTCCCAAGTCGGTCTCTCGATGAAAAAACCAAATTATCAAAATACAAGAAGTATTTATATCGAAACAAAAATTATATATATGCTTCCAATACACCGGGGTCAAATAACGTGTAGAATGAAAATAAACTAGAAGGAGTTAAAAAAATGAATGTGTATTACTTGTTAATAGTACTCGGAGTACTAATTTTCGTCAGGGGAATAAAGATTATCCGACCTGTAGAAGTGGGTATCATCGAATTCTTGGGCCGCTATCAAAGAACTGCCGGCTCCGGTTTTAACTGGATCATTCCTTTCATCTCAAAAATGTATCGCATAAACATCACAGAGCGCCGGGTGGATATTGATCCACAATCCATCATTACCAAAGACAAATTGAATGCAGTTGTTGATGGTGTGGTTTATTACAGGGTAGAAGACGCCCAAAAAGCAATTTATAACGTGAATAGTTTTGCTACCTCTGTACCCTCCCTGGCAAAAACGACCCTCAGGGCTGTGATCGGAAAGATGACCCTGACAGAGGCGAACGAAAACCGAGATCAGATCAATGAAGAAGTTGAAAAGATCTTATCCAAAGAAGTCACCAAATGGGGAATTGATGTTGTCCGTGTTGAGCTGCAGCGGATCGAGCCCCCGGATGATGTTCAGGAAGCCATGAACCAGGTTGTGAAAGCTGAAAATGAAAAAATTGCTGCCCTTGACCTGGCAACAGCGATTGAAACCAAAGCTGATGGAGAAAGGCGAGCTGAAATCAAAAAAGCAGAAGGTATCGCAGCGGCGATCCGACTAAAAGCGGATGCTGATGGAGATGCCATCAAGACTGTTAACGTCGCCGCCGAAGAGTTCTTTGTCGGAAATGCTCAGATACTCAAAAAACTGGAGACTGTCGAAGCAGCTCTAAAGAATAACTCCAAAATCATTGTTCCTAACGATGTTGATCTAGTTAATGTGATCAGTGATCTGGCAGGCACACCAATACCTATCTCCAAGAAATAAATCCGTATTGATTTTCTAAAAAAGTCCCCCACGAGGGGACTTTTTTTTATCCCCGCCCTGCCCCTCTGTAGCGATAAAATCATCCAAAAGGATTACTCTCAGAGGATAGGAAAACACCCTATTTAAAGGTAAGATAGTTTTTAGTGTGAAAGGATATCAATCACACTTGGATTGAAAAAATTTTCCTTCAGGAGGAAGAATGAATAGAAGACTGATCTTGATCGTTGTCGCAGTACTGGCGGTAATTGGTTTGGGAGTAGGCGCCTGGTTTATATTCGGACAGGCTGACACTCCAGCCGGTACCCCTCCACCAGTGTCGGACGAAGGGTACGATTTCCCTGCTTCAGCTGGTGAAATCGACTGGAATGATCGGGAGATTTTCAAAGCAGGCCTGGTCGAGAGCGCAGTCAGTGCCCTGAAAGACCTATCCACGGCCAGTACCTATTATATTTCCCTTAAAATCGCTCCCGACCTGATTTCTCCTATCCAAGGCCACCAGACTGTGCGTTTCTTTAATAATGAAGATGTGGCGCTGAGCGAGATCTATTTCCGTCTCTACCCCAACTTCCAGGGTGGGAAAATAGAAATATCCAATATGACCCTGGATGGCGGCGCAATGATCCCCTCCCTGGAAAGCCAGGATACCGCTCTGCGAGTAGATTTGGCAGATCCCCTTCAGCCCGGGGAATCCCTGGTGATGGAAATGGATTTTGAACTCAGGGTTCCTACAGAAATGGGCGGCAACTACGGGCTTTATGGTTATTTTGAAGACGTGCTGGTGCTGGATACTTTCTACCCCATGATCCCGGCTTTTGACGAAAATGGCTGGGCCAAGGATACCCCAAAAGAGAATGGCGATCTGACCTATACTGATGCTTCCTTTTATATCGTTGAGGTCCAGTCTCCGGCAGACCTGGTTCTGGCATCCTCCGGAGTAGCGGTTGATCAACATATCAAGGATGGTACACAAACCACTATCTTTGCCGGTGGTCCGGCCCGGGATTTTTATCTGGCAGGAAGCCGGGAATTTGTAGAAATTAATGAGCAAATTGGCGACACCCTGGTGCGAGTCTACACTCGTCCCGAGTACAGCGTCAACCAGGCATATGCTCTCGATTATGCCACCCACGCAATCGAGATCCTCAGCCGCCAGATTGGAGAATACCCCTACACCGAATTTGAGATTATCAGTTCCCCCATGCGGGCTTTGGGAATTGAATACCCCGGCATCACCAGCATCGTGGTGGATGAATTTGTAGATGGTGTAGAACTATACGGGTTGCCGTCAGAACAAATGCTGGAATCCACCCTGGCCCATGAAACCGGCCATATGTGGTTCTACAATACAGTTGGCAATGACCAACAGAATCAGCCTTGGGTTGATGAAGCCTTGGTTCAGTATATGACCTACATATACTACCTGGACCGCTACGGGTATGGAGACGGATATGCGGAGTCCTGGATATCCCGCTGGAGCCGAGTTGAATATGCAAACATCCCAATTGGCATGCCCTCCGACGAGTATTTCGGCGCGGAATACAGCGCTATCGTTTATGGGCGCGGACCCTTATTCTTCCTGGAGCTCGAAAATAAATACGGCCTGGATACGATAATGTCCGCCGTGCAGAACTATTACCAGGACCACCTGTGGGAGAACGCCTTCGCCGAAGACTTGCGAGGGGCGTTGGAAGATTCCTGTAACTGTGATCTGAGCGCTGAATTTGAGGAGTGGGTCTACTAACAGTAAGCAGAGTGGCGATTGCAGTCTACAGTTACAAGTAATCAATGATCAGATTGTAAGGGCGACCCGCAGGGTCGCCTTTTCATTTAAAACTAACACTCCCGAAGTTAATCATGATAATTCTGCCTGGCCAGCGCACCTAAGTCACCCTTGGGGTGTTTACTGTAGCATAGTATAAGGTGAGTTATGAAATCAACCTGGATCAAGACCTTTATGTCGGTGCATAAAATATTCTACAGACGAACCAGAGGGTGGATTGGACATTACGCGCTATATCATCGCTTCCTGCTGCTTCAAACAACCGGCAGGAAATCCGGGAAGAGATACCTCACGCCGCTCTCCTATTTTAAGGATGGGGAGAACCACATCATAGTCGCTTCAAATTGGGGTCAAGCTGACCATCCCCAATGGTACAAGAACCTCTTGAAGGAACCTGAGACGCTGATCCAGGTTAGATCTAAAAAGATCCCAGTGCGGATGAAACAGCCCGATGGACAGGAGTACATAAGACTCTGGATGCTGGTGACCAGACTGAACCGCCATTACGTAAGGTACCAATCCAGGATGGACCGAAAGATCCCGATTGTGGTATTGGAGCCGGTTCATCGAAAAGTGTAAACCGATCAACGATTTTGCAGTAAGTCGAAGGGAAGGGATCTCCCGATCTCCATTTCCCAGTTCTGAGCGGAGTGTAATGGAGTCGAAGGATCCGTTTTCCGTCTCCCGTCTCTTTTTGATGTAGAATAAAATCATGACACGGAAGACTGCTTTCTTTCTCACCGTAATTTTTCTCTTCACCACCCAGGCCTGCACCATCCAGGGGCTGCCCTATCCCACTGATACTCCTGACCCAAACCTGATCACGCCTGATCTTGAAGCCACCCGCGAGATGGCTGAAGCGGGCATGTTCCCCTCGGAGACACCAGTCCCTCCCGCGATGGCCACGACCCTGTCCTCTCCCACTCCCGAATCGGACCCACCCCGGACCCTTCCAACGGGACGGCCCTTCCAGATCCCCGGTCAAACCCTCCATCTGGCTTTCACGGTGAATGGCGATCTCTGGTACTGGGAGGAGAACCAGCTCCCCCGCCAACTGACTGATCGCGGCGATGTCTACCTGGCTTCACTTTCACCGGATTCCTCGCTGATTGCCTACGGGACCGCGCCGGAACGCGGCGTCCGCGAGCTCTGGCAGGTCGACACGGTAAGCGGATTGAGCAAAATGCTGGTCGATGCCGAAACATTCCAGACCTTGACCAAATTCCCGGAAGACTTGACCGGGGCACCGCTGCAGCTGGACTGGATCCCTGGGACCGACCTGGTGGTATTCAGTACCGGAATCATCACCGACTGGCCGACTCTACCCAGGTGGCATGAAGTGGTTAGCGTGAATATCGACAGCTTGACCCTGACCAAACTGGCGGACTTGGATTCCGGAGGATTTATCACCCTTTCCCCTGATGGAAGCCAGATCGCTATCCTCAATCCCGACCTGGTCAGCCTGGTCAACCCTGATGGCAGCGGGCTGCGGGAACTCTTCAGTTACCCTCATATCATGACCGAGAGCGAGAATTGGTATTATCCACCCCTGGTCTGGACCGCGGACGGTAAAGCGCTGCGCCTGGTCCTGCCACCAGAGATGCCGATGCTCGAGCGCGACAAACCGACGCGCCTCATTCACTTAAACCTCAACGGTACCCAGCGGCTCCTGGCCGAAATCCAAATGGCTCCGGCCTTATTTTTTGATCCACTGCTCTCTATCGATGGCAACCAACTGCTTTACATGGTCCCGGATTCTGATGATATAACAGGCCGTGGAATCCTGACCCATGCCCGGGCTGACGGGAGCCAGGCAGCTGCCTATGCCGAAGGAGAGATCACCCCCCGGGCCTGGTCCCCTGACAATAAACATTTCATTTTCTCCAAAAACACATCAACATATTTGGGTCAGATCGGGGAGGACCCCGTCCGATTAAATGGAATGAACAACCTGCAGGAGATTGAATTCATCGATCCGGGCCGCTTCCTGATCGCTACCCAGACCGGGGAAGATTGGCAGCTCTTGCTGGGTGGGATCGATGGTTCGCAATTTTTGATCGCGGAGAGTGAATCTCAGATCGATTTTGATTTTGTGAGATGAACAAGTAAATTCTTAAATTGTTTGAGGTTAAGCGAGAAGTAGAGGAAAACCGAGGACCGTGGAAAGAATTGGTTCAGGAATAATGTGCGGCAATCCTGAGAAGTGATCAGTTTTCAGGAATCGGTATTCAGATTTGGCGATCCGCTATCCAGATTTATCAGTGCCAGTTATCAAGTAGTTCCAGAGGACATCTAAATGAACAAAACCAACCAGAGCAGGACCCTGACAGGCATTCTGCTATTACTGCTTGGCTTATTCCTGGGGTTGATTTCCATCATCCCTGCTTCCGCAGTGGAAGACAGCTTGAACATTCCCCGCTGGATCCTCTATTTCCTGGCACTGCTCTTCGCCACCGCAAGCCTCTTGGCCTTCAAAAAAACTGAACAGCGGGCATCAAATCTTATGGTGGCGGTGATTTTCCTTTCCCTCGCTATCACCGGCGCCTGGATCGCCTTGCGCGGCAGCGCCACATCCTTCTCTGGGGGAGTCTCTGGGCTTGCGCCAGACATCAACCTGACCCTAACACGATTTGCCATCGCTGCTGGTGCAGCCCTCAACCTGGGACTGGGGATCTATGCTGCCCGGCGATATTTTCGGAAATGAGCCTTTTCTGTGGGGATCTTTCTGGTAGAGCAGGCCGTCCTGAAATTAGTAGGAGAAACCCATGCCCAAACCGGCCATAAAAAGCCTGCTCCTGATTCTTTTTTTCATTTCAATGGCCAGTTGTGCTCCAGAGCCAGAACAGTATGGCATCCTGGAAGGCCAGGTTCATATTGGACCCTTACAGCCGGCCTTGCAGGTAGGTGAGGATGTTCCCACCCCTGCCCCGGAAGTATATGCTGTCAGAGAGATCGTAGTTTATAAAAAGAATGGTGTGACCGAATTTACACGGCTGGAGATCGGCGAGACGGGCTGGTATCAGGGAGAATTACCAGCAGGCATCTACGTGATCGATATCAACCGGATAGGAATCGATTCAGCGGACAACCTGCCGAAAAAGATCGAGATCAGAGCTGAAGTCAGATCCAGGTTGGATATAAAGATCGATACTGGCATCCGGTAGGTAAAAGCCAGTCCAAAACGCATTTCATACCAAATATTGCATTGGGCCGATATTATAAAACCTGTTAGGATAAAATACCTAAAACACTTACCAGGACACAACCTATGCGGATATATGAATTATCCCTCGCCTTACTCACTATACTTATCGGTTTGCTCTTGATGCTGCCCAATATTTCAACACCCTTTAAAAAAACCATCCTGCCCGCCATCCTGGTTCTAGCTGTCCTGGCTCAACTCATTTTTGAGGGTTTCCGCTGGCAGCTCTGGCCGCTGATGATTGCCATCTTGCTGTTAATTCTCCTGGTCCTGGGCGGAAAGGAAGGCCGAGGAAAAAAAATACTTGCCGGCCTGGCTGTCCTCCTGGTATTGATCTCAATCGCCGGCGCGGTGATTTTCCCCATTCCCGATCCTTATCCGATCACAGGCCCCTATCAGGTTGGGACCACGGAAATCCATTTGATCGATCCCAACCGGAACGAGATCTATGGGGAGGATGCCAATGCCCCGCGGGAATTCATGGCCCAGATCTGGTATCCGGCCGAGCCCGGCCAATCGGATCAGCAGGCCCAGTGGATGCCGGCTATCAAATATGCCGCACCCGCCATCGCAGACAAACTGGATCTACCCGCCTTCACCCTGGGTCATCTTAAATATGTTCTGGCCAACGCCTTTTTAGAGGCAAAACCGATCCAGAATGGGAGCACTTTCCCGGTCTTGATCTTCTCACACGGTTGGGAAGGATTTAAGGAGCAAAATATCTACCAGGTGGAAGAGCTTGCCTCTCATGGTTATGTGGTGATTGGCATCAGCCACACCTACGGAGCGGTGATCACTGTTTTCCCGGACGGCCGCCAGATTCCGACCAACCAACAAGCCCTTCCGGATGATGTCAGCGATGAGGCCTACGACCGGGCCTCAAATATGCTTGTCCAGCAGTGGGCTGGTGATATCGTCCTAACCCTTGACGAGCTGGAAAACATGGATCAGGAATCCGGGGTCTGGTTCCTCTCCGGGAAGATTGATCTGGACCAGGTGGGTGTGTTTGGTCATTCGACTGGCGGCGGCGCTGCAGTGGAATTTTGCCTGGTTGATGCCAGGTGCCAGGCCATTTTCGGCATGGATATCTGGGCCGAACCAGCCGAGCCTGAGATCCTGAAGCTGCACCTGACCCAGCCCGCCTTGAGCATGCTCAGCGAAGGTTGGTACAGCCCCACTGAACCTGACCGGAACTATGATCTGATCGGAACCCTGGCTGAGAGGGCTGAAAGCGATGTGGATGAGATCGCTCTGATTGGGACCCGGCATTATGATTTCACCAGCCTGCCTCTGTTGACACCCCTGGCTGCCCAGCTTGGCTTAAAAGGACCAATCCCGGGGACGCTGGGCCTGGAGATCATCAACGCTGAAACAGTGGCTTTCTTTGATAAATACCTGAAAGGTGATAGTAGGGTCAACCTGAAAGAGATTTCCAACCAATACCCGGAAGCGATCTGGATTGTCAGGCCCTGATTTCCACCGGCTTAAGCTACAATAGTATTTAGGTGAACCCTATGAAAAAGAAATCCCCACCCATCTCCATGTTTGTTTTGATCGCCGTGGGCGGTCTGGTTATTTCGGTCCTGAACGGTGATTATGACATTGGCTCATATTTCGAGGGCCTGGACCTGGGAAATACAGAGATCCTGCTGGACTATATCAACCTCGGCCTGGGCTTCCTGGTCCTGGCAGGGGTATTCATCTTCTTCTTTGTGCGGGCCGCCAGGGGAAAGGAGGAATATTTCTGGGATTTCACCGCCGATGATTTTAAAAACGAGGATGAGTAAAGCATAAGTCGTAAGTCGATTTAGGAACAGTAAGGGCGACGCGTTGCGTCGCCCTTTTCATTTAATACAAGTGAGAGGATACGGTTTCCTTAGAGGAAACCGCATCCTTTTTTTGTCTTTAGCGATATTTCCCTGCATTCTCCTGCTCAAAATGATCGATCATGATCTCCCGGCACGCTGGACAGTAAACCGGGTCAGGATCGAAGGAATCCGGATCGCAGAGATGGTTTTCATCTTTCAGGTGTTCGGGGATAGGGGTGGTGGTCATCAAGTACCATTTGCGAACTTGCTGCCGCTGCTCTTTCAGGGTTAGTTTTTCCATAAAACCTCCTGTTTAGATGGTCGGGTACTGGTTTTAACATCGTTTAGATGAGGGGTCAACCAACGCTTATCTGACGCCAGCGTAGACGAACCGTCAGATAGAAAACGGAAAGGGAGTGAAGCTCCCGACGGAGGATGGTTCGCCCAGGGATGCTTCTCGCTGCGCTCGAAGTGCTTCGCAATCCCAGGGCTGATAACGACGCCCCGCTGGGGCTGGATATGGTGATCAATAATTAGTAATCGGTATACAGTCAGAGCGCTCCCCGATCCAAGGTGTCATTGCGAGGAGAAGGGGGTCGCTACGCTCCCGACGGAAGACGGAGGACCGAAGACTGATCAGTGATCAGTAATCAGTTATCAGATCAACAAACCCATTTCTCAAACTGTCAGTGCGAGGAGACCAGAGGTAACGCCTGCCCTTAGCCTAGACGAAGGGCGGCAATCTGAACTTCAACTAACTAGAATTTCACGACCTGCCCTGTGATAAATCACAGGGTTGATAACAACGCCCCGCTGGGGCTGGTCCACCAGCTCTATGTTCTTAGGTAAACGAAAAACCTCCCCACAGGAAGGTTTGATATCTTAGTATTCTGCTATCAATTTCAATTATTCATCTTCTGCGAATAATGCTATAACTGTCCGAAGCGCCTGGGTTTGATGAGTCACGTTTATCAGCTGCTGGATGATTTCTTTCTTTTCATCCAAATCTGCCGCAAAATTTTCCTGCATATCAATATCCTCTTTCAGCAGAATTAGCTCGGCAAGTTTTTCCTTCAAAACTCCCAGGGTGTCTTTTTTTAGCTTTTTGGTATTTCGGATTTCTCGTTTACTCGGCATAGGTGTTATAAGAACCTGATTGCTCTCTGATTGGCATCCATCTAAATTATAAAGGATTCCAGCAATTTGGTGCCGTTGATTCTCGATTATTGATCACTGTCCTAATTATTCGCAGAGCCGGTCCAATCCAGTGTGTCATTGCGAGGAAGGAGCGGAGCGAATAACGAAGCAATCTCTATATGAATTGGGAGGAAATTTTCTTATATTGAAGAAATTGTTTAATCCCTTTTTCGCCCAGGGATTCTTCTCGCTACGCTCGAAGTGCTTTGCAATCCCAGGGCTAATAACGACGCCCCGCTGGGGCTATTTCAACCACTCGATGGTCTTTGTGACCTTAAGGCATGACATATGTTATTGACAGTTTCTCAAATAATATGACTAGCAGAACTTCTTAGTACAGATTGCTTCCCTTCACTGCGTTCAGGGCAGGCTGTCGTTCGCTTCGCTCACAACCTCGCAATGACAGTGGTCTATTCTCTTATCACCTGTCCTGAACGCAGCGAAGCCCTCTACGATGGTGGGGGTCACTGAGTGGGAGGTCTGGATTCTTTCAGATATAACCAGATTAAACCTCCGGGGACCAAAATAAGCAGGAGGATGAACATCGTTAGCGTTGAATTTGAAGTTGAGCGGGATTCCACCACAACGGCTTCAGATTTTGGGGTTGGTGTCAGGGATGGTGTCGGAGAGGGAGGAGCTGCGGTCTCCCCAGGTGTTGGAGAAGCGATTGCTGTATCTTTGGGAACTGGCTGGGTCGCGGCCTTTTGAACTAATAAGTTTTGGTTCGGAAAGACTTCATCATCCGTAAAATTATTCAGGCGTCTTATATCTTCGATCTTG
>Ga0180435_10002305_pt1 | contig 19584 bp, 15 predicted proteins | sample SS_ome_3_FD_132467 | JGI IMG/M metagenome (GOLD analysis project Ga0180435, IMG submission 132467) | Hypersaline lake sediment archaeal communities from the Salton Sea, California, USA - SS_3_S_1 metaG | ecosystem: Environmental > Aquatic > Non-marine Saline and Alkaline > Hypersaline >...
CCCCGACGACCGTGCCGTCCCGGTCGGCGATGGGCGCAGGGCATGGATAGCCGTGCCCGGTCAGGTAGGTGAGCAACTCGGTCTCGAACAGCACGGACTCGCGACTCCGGCCCTCGTAGTAGCGGAGCACCAATTTGCAGCGCGTGGTCTCGACCAGGTAGTTGGTCTGCACGGTGCCTTCGGCGATAGGGGTGGCCTGCGTCAGGTCTCCTTCGGCGTAGCGCGAGAGAACCTCGGAGATCTCGACCTGCGTGAGCTGCGTCTTGACTGTCATCTTGGCTACTTCCTCAGCGTGCGTGAAGTGCGCACTCTGTCAGCGTCTCTGTTCCGGCGCAGCCATCTTAGCACACCTCGGAGAGGGTTGAGCCTCGGGACCGAGCGCGCATACCGGCTATAGGACTCGCCGAAGCGGGCCAGGCAGTAACGCTCCTCGTGCACGGTCTGAAGGTACCAGCATAGCCCCGAGAGGAGGGCGAGTGCTGCAACGGCCCAGTGCCGGGCCACCATCGCGAATCCGCACGCCAGCAGCACGTAGCCCAGGTACTGCGGGTGTCGCACGATCGCGTACAGGCCGCGGTCGACGACGACATTCGCCGACATGTAGGCGTCGTCACGGTCCGCCTGCCCGTGTCTCCGCAAGAGGGCAAACGGGACGACGATGCAGACACCACCGACAAGCAGAATCAGCGCACCCACCGGACGCAGCCACGCGCAGCTCTCGCGGCGCCAGATCTGTGCCGCGGCGATCGTAGCCAGTGTCGCGGCTGCGCCGAGCCACGCGACCTGTGCCGGGGGACCGTCGAGTGGGGCACTGTCCTGGCGCTTGCTGCCTTCTGTTGCTGGGGTCAGCAGGTCTTCTCTGTGAGACGTCATCGCCTAACCCCCACCCGCGAGCAGGCTGGTCGCTACCATGCCCAACGCGGCGCCGGCGACCAAGACAAGCCCGCTAGCCGGTATCCAGGGCCAGATGCGCCGCCACGGTGCCGAGGTGACCGAGCGCGCGTCGTCGCCTGCAGCTAGGCTGTTCACCACCGTCGACCAGGCCGCATAGCCTCGACGGAGTGCCCAGCGATGGTACGGTATCAGGAGGAGGATGGCCAACCCCGCACCGAGAGCCGCGCCCGCCCACCAGATGAGGACGCTCGAGGCGCCGAAGCCGGTGATGCCGAGCTGTACGTTCACTGTGGGCAGGACGACGGCGACCAGGCTGCCGACGGCCACGTTCGTGGTGACAATGGTGCCGGGCAGACGGTTGAGCAGTAGATGCGCGTAGCCCTGTCTCGCTCCGAGGGCCAGCAGGGGCGTCTGAGACACGAAGAGCGCAAATGCCAAGGGCAGGCCGATCAGCAGGGGGATGAGCAGCTTCGGCCGGTTGCCGATCTCGGGCACGAGAATCGCGGCTGTGAAGATCCCCACCACGGCGAACACGTGGCCGGCCACATCCATCGCCGCTTCGATCAGCGCCTCCGGCCCGCGCGCGCGCCGGGCCAGGGACCTGAACAGCAGACCGAGTGGCCCCAAGGCCAGGACCACAGGTGTCCAGTAGCCGATCCCGCGACGATTCCCTGATCCGAGAATCAGGACGCCGACCGACACGGCCACTGACGCCAGCCAGACATAGCCAGGGATGGCCCACTTTGTGGACCTTGACATCATGCGTTGGACAGCTCTGTCATACGCCTGTACCGTCTCGTCGGGGAAGCGATCGAGGAGGGGTCCAGGACCCGGCGCGCGGGCCACTTCTTCGGCGATGTCCAGCACTAAGGGCGCATCGTACTGCTCGAACAGGTAGACGTAGACCCGGCCCTGTCGCAGGTCGCCGAGGACCGACATCACCGTGTAGCCGTTGGGGGAGGCAACGTGGACGGCGTCGAGGACGTCAGTGGCGCGCTCCGCAGTAAGGTCAGCCTCCGCGTCGATTTCGCTCAGCATCTCCTGGGCGAGATCGTAGCGCCAGCAAGGCCTCGTACCGTTGCCCGGGTGCGCGACGTTGAAGTTCGTCGACACCAGGAAACCATCGCCCGGCGGTTTGCGCGTGAAGGCGACCCTTCCGTCAGGCCCGGCACTGATCACGACTGCGTCGCCCGTCGCGTCGGCGAAGTGCATCTGGTCCCACATCACATCGTGCCACACATGGTCATTGACCCAGTCGATAACCTCGTCGATGGTGGCGCACTTCTTCAGTATTTTCAAGATATAGGCGCCGTAGCCGCCGTAGACGGGTGTCCGACCGGGATGGTCGTTCACCGGCGCATCGGGAAGGCCGTTGGAGTCATACGCCAGGCCCTCTTCGTTGAAGGCCTGCTGGACGTTGTCGGGCTTGCCGAAGAAGATGGCGCCATGTTGGTCGGCGTCACCGGGCGCCACCCAGTAGTAGTTCATATCGAAGTTGATCCAGTCGTCATTGCCACCGAAAAAGACGCGGTCTCCGGCGGAGATGGTGAAGATCGTACAGCCGCGCGGGTGCGCAACAGCGCAACCCACTGCAGTCTCGGCCGACCATCGCCGCCGCTGCAGGTATTCCACGTCAGATTCGCCGCCGCGGACTGCACCGATGGACAGGAGTGCCAGCAGGACCGAGAGGCCACCTGCTAGGAGCAGAGGCAGGCCGCCGGCCAGTAGTGAGGAGCCACACCGTCGTCGAACAGCCTTTCCCATCTGTTTCATCGTCGCCTCCTTGTCTACACCTATCGTAGCAGGGGCGTGCCCGAGGCGCACGCGTCGGGAGACGGGAGCCACCCCAGTCCAGAGGCCAGGTTGTGACCCCGTCCCCGGTCGGGTAGGGGGTCAGAAGGGCTATCGTCGGCGGACGACACCGTGTTCCCAGGCATAGATGGCTGCCTGCGTGCGGTCGGCCAGGTGCAGCTTGCTCAGGATGTTGCTGACGTGGCCTTTGACGGTGCCCATGGCCACAACGAGCTCCTCCGCGATGCGGGCGTTGGTGTAGCCCTTGGCGATCAGGGTGAGGACGTCGATCTCGCGCTCGGTGAGGATGGCATAGGGTGTCGTCCTATCGGCAAGCCCCGCGCTGAACTCCTCGATCACGCGGGCGGCGATCGTGGGGTGCAGTGTGGCCTCTCCCCTCGCAGCGCGACGCACCGCGTCGACGAGCTCCGCTGCCCGCACGTCCTTGAGCAGGTAGGAGATGGCCCCGGCCTGGAGGGCAGGAAAGATGTGCGCGTCCTGGTGGTACGAGGTCAGGACGACAACCTGTGTGCGCGGGCTGACCGACCGGACGCGGCGGGTTGCCTCGACGCCGTCGATGCCGGGCATAATCAGATCCATCAGCACGACGTCGGGGATGTGCTCGCGTGCCAGGTCAACGGCCTCCTCGCCGGACCCGGCTTCGGCAACGACGACGATGTCGGACTGGGCCGCCAAGTAGTCCGAGGCGCCACGACGGACCATCTCGTGGTCGTCGACGATCATCAACGTGATGGGGTCCGGCATCAGCTCTCCTCCTCTGCGATCTGCGGCAGCGTGACGTACACCGTCGTGCCGTCCGGTCCGCTGGTCAGGGCATAGGTCCCGCCCAGCGACGCGATACGCTCCCTCATAGAGTGCAGCCCTGTGCCGGCAGACTGTCGAGCCGTGTCGAATCCGTGGCCGTCGTCGGCTACGGCAAGGGCGACAGCGTCGTTGGTGCACGTCAACGTCAACCGGACCGTGGTAGCCCCACTATGGCGAGCGATGTTGGCCAGGGCCTCCTGCTCAATGCGGTGCAGGGCGCGGGAGATCTGTGGCGCCATCAGGCACCTCGGATCTCCGACGGTCGCTACCTCGATGCCCGTCTGGCGTGCCCAATCCAGCGCGAGGGAGAAGAGCCCGTCGGCTGAGACCGGTGCCTCTGAAGGGGCGGGTCGCATCTTTAGGACCAGGTCGGTGAGCTCGCGGCGCACGCTGTCTACCAGACGGTCGGCCTGCGCAAGGTGTTCTCGCGCCGCAGCGACATCGTGATCGAGCAGGGTCAGCGTGGTGCCAATCTGGAAGGACGCAGCCAGCGCCTGCTGCTTGGCGCTGTCGTGGAGGTCGCGTGCCAAGCGCTGTCGTTCCTCGAGCACGGCCAGGGCCTGTCTACGTGCGAGCAGGGCCTGCAGGTGACCGGCCATCTCGTTCAAGCGCCGGGCGAGCCTGCCAATCTCGTCGTCCGGTTCCTCATCGACGGCGACGGCGAAGTCCCCCCGGCTCCAGGCGTCTGCGGCACCCGATAGCCTTCGGATGCGCCGGACCGGGCCTCTCGACAAGAGGTAGCCGGCGCCAGTGCTGATCACGCCCGTGCCCGCGAGGAGCAACAAGGCACCGCCTGCAGCGAACCCCAGGGCGTGGGGGGCCACGGCGTCCTCCTCCGGTATGGCGTCGGCTACGTAGGCAACGGCGCCCAGAAGCCGCGAGCCGTCTTCTGTGTAGACGGGCACGGCGACGGCCCACCTGTCTCCGGTTGGGCGGGCCGAGACAAGATGGTCGGGGTCGCGGTCCCCCGCGAGCGCAGCCTCCAGGGGGCCACGCAACCGGGGTAGGCCCGCGACGTCAAAGGTCTGACCTGTGTCGGGGAAGGCTGCGCGGCCGGTGCGCCCCAGAAGGGCGCCCTCGCCGTCAAAGACGAGCATCTCCAGGCTGGCGGTGGCCCTGGCGAAGAGTGTCACGTTGCCGGCTCTCAGGAGTTCCATACTCTGGAACTTGGCGGTGTCCGTGTAGTTGACCAGCTCGGCGATGCCCGCGGTGTTCGGCGGGGATTGAGAGAGCAGCATTCGGGCCAGGGGCACAGCCTGATCGTTGGCGGCCTCCACCCACATAGACTTGGGCGCACCAGCGTAGGGGGCGAAGAGCGTGGAGAAGGCCAGGATCGCCAGAAGGCCCAGGGCGACTGTGAGAGCGCCGAGAGTCACGCCCGTGTAGCTCAGTGTCAGCTTCCAACGGAGCTGCTGAAGGGTGTGGCGCAGGCTAGCTATGGCATCCCTCATCCTATGCTCCAGGGCGTGCTTCTGGTGTGGGCCTGGGCTCAGTCTCCGGTCCATCATCAGCATAGCACGGATCGCCGCCTGACGCATCAGTCTTGAGTCTAGGTTGCCCCAAACAGCGAGGGTCGCGCACCCAATCGGTGCGCGACCCTCGACGCCGGCAGACTGTCCGTAGGTACCCCCGCCCAGACTCGAACTGGGATAACAGACTTAGGAGGTCTGCGTTCTATCCTTATTGAACTACAGGGGCGAACGGGAGGCATTATAGCATTTGGGGGCCTGTTCCACAAGGTCCGGTCTGTGTCACACTACAGCCTGGCGGTGCACGCGGTCCACAGAGAGTGCGCCGCGTGCGATGCTGCAGTTTCGGCGTAGACTTCACGTGAGACCGCCCGGGCTACTGACAGGAGCACCCGCCTATGAAGTACCGATTCGCCATCGAGAGAGAGGATTACTCAGACTACGCGAGCGGGCGAGTGCTGTACAGTGCCCCCGGACACCCAGCGTTCCCGGTGCGACTGGCCAGCGAGGCCTTCCAGAGGTGTCTGTCCGTGCGGGAGAGCCGGGGTGGCCACGGGCCGTGCTTACTCTACGATCCCTGCTGCGGCGCGGCCACCCATCTGACCACTCTGGGGTTTCTGCACGGCGATGCCATCGGCGAGATCATCGCTTCGGACATCGACGGCGACATTCTCCAGCTCGCTGAGCGGAATCTCGGCCTGCTGACGCCGGCGGGGCTGGCTGGGCGTATCGACGAGATCACGCGGATGCTGTCTCAATACGGCAAGCCATCGCACGAGGAGGCGCTCGCCGGTGCCAAGAGGCTGCGAGCTCGCTTTCGCAAGCTGATGGACGGACGAGGTGTCGCCAGCAAGACCTTCCGTGCGGATGCCGGCAACGGCGATGCCCTCATCCGAGGTTTGGGGAGGCGGAAGGCTGACGTGGTCTTCGCGGATGTGCCGTATGGCCAACACTCGGCGTGGCAAACGACCGGCGATGCAGGCGCCGCCGGTGCGGACCCGCTTTGGCGGATGTTGGAGGCGCTGCGCCCGGTTCTGTCTGAGGGTGCCGTTGTGGTCATTGCGTCCGACAAGGGACAGAGGCCGGCCCACAACGGGTATCGGCGCACCGAGCGGTTCCAGGTGGGTAGGCGGCGGATCACGATGCTGCAGCCTGCCGGCTAGCTGACTGGACTGTCGATCACGCCGGACGGTGAACTGGCGTCCGCCTCGAGCGTAGCGATGGCGTGCCACGGGCCGTTGACAGAAGACGCCGCGCGTGCTATGACTGGCGCATCCCACCTTGTCGATGACCACAGTGCGGGAGGACGTATGGAGACCTATCGAGCGATCCAGTGGATTGATGACCGGCTGCGTCTGATGGACCAGCGACGCCTGCCGCACGAGGTGACCTACATCGACTACGAGGACTACGCAGCGGTCGCGGAGGGCATCAGCACCATGGTGGTGCGCGGCGCGCCGGCGATCGGCATCACGGCTGCCTACGGCATGGCGCTGGCGGCGCGACAGAGCACGGCAATAGACGGGGCCGGGGTGCTGGTCGATCTGGCGCAGGCGGGCGGTGTGTTGCGGCAGTCACGTCCCACCGCCGTGAACCTGGCGTGGGCCATTGACCGCATCCTCCAGAGGGTGGGGGATAGGGCACTGGCGAATCCGCAGGCCGTGCGCGACGCCGTCCTCGCAGAGGCCGCGGCTATCGAGGCGCTGGAGAAGGCATCGAACTATCAGATCGGCACCAACTCGCTACCCCTTGTGCCCCACGGTGCCAAGATCATCCATCACTGCAACACCGGTCCGCTGGCGACCGGGGACTATGGCACGGCCCTGCGCGTCATCACGGCCGCGCATGAGGCCGGCAAAGAGGTTCACGCCTACGTGGACGAGACAAGGCCGCGCTTGCAGGGTGCCCGCCTGACGTCGTGGGAGCTGTTGCGCTGGGGCGTACCCCACACGGTGATCGTAGATGGGGCCGCGGCCCACATCATACGCACGGTCGGTATCGACCTCTGTGTCGTGGGCTGTGACCGCGTGGCGGCCAACGGCGACACGGCCAACAAGATTGGTACCTACGGTCTGGCTCTGGCCGCGCATGCCCACGGCGTGCCCTTCTACGTCGCCGGTCCCACCAGCACCATCGACATGTCAGTCGCCTGTGGGGACGACATCCCCATCGAGGAACGGTCCGCGGCCGAGGTGACACACGTGCAGGGTCGCCAGATCACGCCTGATGGCGCCGGTGTCGCGAACCCGGCCTTCGATGTGACACCGGCGGCCTACATCACGGCAATCATCACGGAGCGCGGCGTGGTGGTGCCGCCGTTCAAGGAGAACTTGGCCAAGCTGATGGGCAGCCCCTGATGGGGCGTCCGCTCGCGTCCACGACGTGCCGTCGGGAGCGCGGCCTGGACCTCTGCCGCGCTCCCGGCGAGCTACCGAAGCTCGTCGGCCATCGTGGTGCTCTGGCGGTCGCTCCTGAGAACACGATGGCCTCCTTCGAGCGCGCCTGGCGTGATGGGGCAGACCTTGTTGAGTTGGACGTGCGGCTCTCCGCAGATGGTCGTGTGGTCGTGCTCCACGATCTCACGCTGGACCGCACGACCGACGGCACCGGCCCGGTCACGGAGGCCACGCTGGCGGAGCTCAAGCAACTCGATGCCGGCGCGTGGTTCGCCCCTTCGTTCGCAGGTGAGCGCATTCCTGCCTTGATCGAGGTGCTCGCTTGGGCGCGGGACCAGGTGGGCCTGGTCATCGAGCTCAAATACGATCCGTTCGGCACCTTCAGCTCCGACCTGGTGCCCGTCGTGCTCGCGGATGTGCAGAGCGCCCAGATGGGTGATCGGGTCGTCTGCATCTCCTACCAGACCCGCGCGCTGGCGCAGGTCAAGGCGCTGGCGCCCCACATCCCCGTGGCGCCGATGCCGCCCCCCGATCGCCTGTTGCGGACGCTCGCCTGGCTCCACCGGCGTTGGCCTGCCATCGCCGTTCTGCCGGGGGTGCGTCGTGTCTTGCTGCGGCCCTTGACCTTCGCCCTGGGCGCCGGCTGTGACACGGTGGGCGCCAACGTGAACGTGGCGACCAAGCTCTTGGTGGATGCCGCGCACGAGATGGGGGTGCCGGTGAGCTGCGGCGGCGTCGACTGGGACTACCCGGCTGCCATCGCCATGGGGATGGATACGGTCGCCGCCAACGATCCGGGCGAGGTGCGGCGCCGCTACCTCCAGCGACCCTGACGCTGGTACGGCCTCCGCCTCAGGACCAAAAGCCTATTGACCTGGGCCCCCGCCCTGGGGTAAGGTGTACTAAACGCCGTGTCTGAGCGGAAGGTATGTGCATGCTCTACAATCCAGGGCAGTCGGGTCAGGGCCTCGTTGAATACGCCATCATCATCATGCTGATCGCGATTGTTCTGATCGCGGTTGTGGCGATCTTCGGCACCGAGGTGAGTAGTCTTTACAGCGATGTCATCGAGCAGTGGCCTGGGTAGCCGACTTTGCGGCCAGCTGATCCCCTCTGTCCAGGCGTCGGCTAGCGCTAGACGCTCTGTCTCTGCCTCCACCAAGCTCCAAGTGTCTGCAATACCTCGCTGACGTTGTCTCGCCAGCGGTCCGCCTCCCACGATAGCGGTAGCCAGATCTCCCGTCGTCCCACCCTGGCGTTCTCTCCGAGCTGACGTCGTAGCGTGGCGATCTCGCCCGCGTCCATCTCCTTGAGCCACGGCGGGCGCAGCGCGATCTGGCCGCTCTCCACTGCGATGGCGGGGATGTGGGCGTCGCGCGCCAGTCGCTTGAGCCGTAGTTGGAAGATCATGTTCTCCGCCATAGTGGGCAGAGGACCGAAGCGATCCTCTAGTTCGTCGCGCAGCTGAGCGATCTCTTCCTCCGTCGTCATCTCGGCCGAGCGGCGATAGAGCTGGAGTCGCAGTGTGTCGTCGGGCACGTAGGCGGCCGGCAACCCCACTGCCAGGGGCAGCTCGATGGTGATCGATCCGACGGGATCGGGCGGGAGCGGCTTGCCCTCTTGGTGCGCCTTGAGACGGTTCACCGCACGGGTCAGAATGCGGGTGTATAGCGTGAACCCCACCGCCGCCAGGTGGCCGTGCTGATCCCTGCCCAGCAGATCCCCGGCGCCGCGTATCTCGAGATCGCGCAGCGCGACCGTGAAGCCGCCGCCCTGACTCGATGTGTCGCGCAATGCCACCAATCTCTCCTGTGCCTCGGGCGTCATCTTGCGTCCCTGGAAGAAGTAGGCGTAGCCGCGCCGGGTGCCTCGCCCTATCCGCCCCCGAAGCTGGTAGAGCTGTGCCAGTCCAAACCAGTCAGCGCGCTCGACGATCAGCGTGTTGGCGTTGGGGAAGTCGAGGCCGCTCTCGATGATGGTCGTCGCCAGCAGGACATCGATCTGCCCGCCGGTGAAGGCTTCCATCACCTGGCTGAGCGCTTTCTCCTTCATCTGCCCGTGCGCCACCCCGATGGTCGCCTCGGGGACAAGGTCGGCGAGACGTGCCGCCACGGTGGGAATCGAGTCGACCCGGTTGTGCACGTAGAAGACCTGTCCGCCACGCTTCAACTCACGGAGGATCGCGCGCCGGCTCACGTCGGCGGCGTAGGGTCCGACATATGTCGCGATGGGCAACCGCTCCTGTGGCGGGGTCTCGATGATGCTGATGTCGCGTACCCCGGTCAGAGCCATATAGAGTGTGCGAGGGATGGGCGTCGCCGTCAGTGTCAGCACGTCCACCTCGGTGCGCATCCGCTTTAGCCTCTCCTTGTGCGCCACCCCGAAGCGCTGTTCCTCATCGATGATGACGAGACCCAGATCGCGGAATTCCACGTCCCGCTGCAGCAGGCGATGTGTCCCGATGGCGATGTCGGTCGTTCCCTCGCGCAGGCTGACCAGCGCGCCGTGGATGTCGGCGTCGGATCGGAATCGGGAGAGCAGCTCCACGCTCACGGGAAATGAAGCCAGCCGCGTTTTGAAGGTTTGGTAGTGTTGTTGCGCCAGCACCGTCGTGGGTACGAGCATGGCAACCTGCTTGTTATCCAGAACGGCCTTGAAGGCGGCGCGTAGCGCGACCTCGGTCTTGCCATAGCCGGCGTCACCGCAGATCAGGCGGTCCATCGGACGGGCTCGCTGCATGTCATCTTTGACGGCGTGGATGGCCTCGACCTGGTCGGTCGTCTCCACGTAGGGGAAGCCCGCCTCGAGCTCCTGCTGCCACTGGGTGTCGGCGTTGAAGGCGTGCCCTTTGACCACCTGGCGCGTGGCATAGAGATCGAGAAGGTCGCGCGCCAGATCATCCGCTGCCTTGGCGACCCGCGTCTTGGTCTCCTCCCAGCCGCCGCTGCCCAGCCGGCTGAGCCGTGGCCCGAAGCCATCGGCGCCGACGTAGCGACTCAGGCGGTCGGCCTGGTGGATCGGCACAAAGAGCTTGTCGAACCGGGGCTGGGTCTCGGCGGCTCCTTCGGCGGAGCGTCCTGACAGCGGGCGTGACCCACCAGGGCCGGCGAACTCCAGCAGCAAGTACTCACGCTCGATGTCGTCCACGCTACGACCCACCAGGCCGCGGAAGATGCCGATGCCATAGTCCTCGTGCACGACGGTGTCGCCGGGTTGGAGATCCGCGAAGCCCTGCTCCGGAGCAGCGGCTCGACGGCGCACGCGGCGGCGCGGTTCCGGTGGCTGCCAGCCGAACAGCTCCTCATCCGTCAGCAGGTGGCGGACCCCATCGTCGCCCCGCCATTGCCATCCGCCGTTGATGACGCCTTGGACGAAGGTGAGAAGGGAGTCCGGCGGGTCGATCAAGGTCTCGTGGACCGGAGGCGGCGTGAAGTCCTGCCAGAGCTCGGCCATGCGTCCGGCCTGCCGGCTGACGATCACAACCTGGTCGCCAAGGTTGACCCATCCGCGGATGCGTCCCAACGCTTCGGGGACGCGACCTGCAAAGTGGGGCTCCGGCGCGAAGGCGTCCGCGAGCACGCCCTCCTCGCCACTCGAGAGCTTCAGCGTGCGCTTCTGACGCAGTACATCCCGAATCCTCTGCCACGTGACGTAGGGGATCGGTGCATCGTCGAGCAAGAAGCGTTCGTCGCGGGCCGCCTGGCGATGCTCGACGGCTTCCTCCTCCAGCGCTCGCCACCGCATCCGAAGCGGCTCCTCGTCGCAGACAATCACCGAGCCATCAGCGGGCAGGTAGTGCAGCAGTGTACCGATCTCCTGGTAGAGATAGGGTAGGTAGAACTCCAGGTTGTCGAACGGGATCTGTGCTGCCAGCGCCTCCGCGTCCGCCTCGAGGGTACCGCGCAGCTCGGCGGGCGGGCCCGCTTCGATCAGTCTTCGCACTGCGGTCAGTGCACGCGCTGTGTGCCTGGGCAGTCCCTCGCGAACCGGCGTCAGCCAGAACTCGTCGACGCGCGCGACCGATCTCTGCGTCTCCGGCTCGAATGTGCGGATCGTGTCGACTTCGTCGCCGAAGAACTCGAGACGGTACGGGCGTGCTGCTTGAGGGGGAAAGATGTCGAGAAGGCCGCCGCGGCGACTCAGCTCTCCGGGGCTCTGGACGACGCTCACCGGTTCGTACCCGATGCCCGTGGCGTGGCGCGTCAGCTCTCCCAGTGACTCAGAGCTGCCCGTAGTGATTCGCCGAATGGCCTTGCGGAACTGCCGGTAGGGCAGCGTCCGCCGCATCAGCGCTCGCGCTGAGGTCACGATCACGGGTCCGGGGGCGTCCTGATTGTGGCTTCCCGCCGAGGTGACGAGCTGCGAGATCGCGTCCAGGCGATCGCCGATCACCTCAGGCGGCCAGGCGACGCGCTCGTAGAGCAGGCCCGGCGGCTCGGGAAACTGCATAAGGCGTGTCGGCGTCTCCATCCAGTTGCGGAGGGATAGGGTCAGCCTCCGGCTCTCCTCGATGGTGGGGACGACCACGATCGTGGGCGCCGTGTTCTCTCCGACCAGGGCCGCAACGACGGCAGGCCTGGCGCGTGCCAGGAGAGCCAAGGGGGGGAGCTCGCCACCGGCTCTCAGCCGGTCGCGAACACCGGAATAGGCCGAGTGGTCGCGAATCCACGTCAGCAGCCCTCTCAGCGAGGTCGCCATGGGTTAGGGCTGGTCTGTGGTCTCGACGCGCCAGGTCATTCCCTGGCGCTGCAGGTCAGGCTCGCCCGCGATCCATTCCACGATCAGACCCCGCGCCGTGCGTTCCGTTTCCCAGACCAGGGGTGCATCCTCGCTAGAGAAGTCCTGTAGTACGTAGGCCGCGGGGTCCATGCGCCCCGGCGGACGCCCGATCCCGACACGGAGCCGCGGGAATGCGTCCGTGCTCAGGTGTTGGATGATCGACTGTACGCCCCGGTGGCCGCCGCTGCTCCCGGAGGCGCGCAGGCGGATCGTGGCTAAGGGGATGTCCAGGTCGTCATAGACCACTAGAAGGTCGGCCGGCTCGATCTTGTAGAAGCGGGCCAGGGCGCCCACTGATCTGCCGCTGTCGTTCATCCACGTCTGTGGCTTGGCGAGGACGACCCGCTGTGCGCCGATGTAGCCATGGGCCGTCTGCGCCTTGTGCTCCGACTTGGAGAAGTAGAGACCGTGAGCGCCGGCCAGCTCATCGACGATCTGGAACCCGATGTTGTGACGATTCTGAGCGTAGCGCGGTCCAGGATTGCCCAGTCCCACCACTAGCAGGAACTGGCTCACGACCCGGCGTCGCCCTTGGCCTGTTGCCGCAGGTAGTAGCGGATCGCCGCCTTCGCCAGGACGTAGAGCATGCCGATGGCGTACAGCAGCAGGGACAGCTGCGCACCGGTCTTGGCTGCTTCCTTGATGGCATCGACCGAGAAGAGGTCTGTGGGCAGGAGCCCGCCCTCGTCATCGCCCCCCTCTTCGCCTTCACCCGGCGCGGCAGCAGCCAGCGTTGCCGTGGGGCGCGGGGTCGAGGTCGGCGGCTGCACCACCGTTGGTGCCGCGGGCGGCGGCCCTGCATCACCCTCTCCCTCTCCCTCCTCGCCCGGTTCCTCGGGATTCGGTGTGGCCGTCGGTTCCGGCGTTGGCGTTGTTTCTTCATTGAGGACGGTGATGTTGTTCACGAAGTGCGCCTGGGGCGTTTCGTTGCCCTGGCCGTAGACCACGAGGGCCAGGACGTACGAGCCGTTTGGGAGCCCCGTCGTGTCCCAGGTTCCCAGCTGACCATTCACGACCTGGGTGCGCACGTCCCAGGCTATCTGGTCGGTGAGTTGCCAATCGGTTTGAGCCGTGACACGTGCCCCAGTCGCATAGAGTAGGCCATAGGAGTTGAAGTTGGGGTGCGTGGCAGTGCCCAGGATGTCGACCTGCCCACTCACCGTGCTGCCCTCGGAGGGGAACGTGATGACCATGACCGAGTCCTGGCTGACGGGTGCGGCCAGCGCAGCGCTCAACGGCAGTGCGTTGAGGACCAGAGCCAGGACCATGAGTACCTGAACCGAACGTGGCAACTTGGGTGATCGGGTCTTCTGTTGTGGCATGTGGGCTCCTCGCCAGAGATGTCCAACTCAGCAGTCTAGCATGGACACGGTGTCAGGCAAGTGAGGTCGCGTTCGCACGTCGGCACGTCTGAACGTGCCAACGTTCAGACGTGCTGATGTGCCGCGTGCCTGCAACCTGATGGCTTGCTGCTCCGTAGTAATGGTCAGAACGTGAAAGGGAGGTAGATGTAACGATGGAACGGAACAAGCTGCGACGACAGAATGGGATTGTTGCCGGTGTATGTGGAGGACTGGGCGAGTTCTACGGGATCGCGCCCTTCTGGTTCCGACTGCTCTTCTTGATCCTCTTGGTGCCGGGGGGCCTGCCGGGCGTGGTGCCCTATGTCATCCTCTGGCTTATCATCCCCCACAACCGGCACAGCTAACGCATCCACGCTCTCGGACTCTGCACAGCTCACGCGCGGTCGGGACCCCGACCGCGCGTCGCTGTTGCATGTGCGGCGCGCTCGTGTCGGGACCGCGGACTGTTGTCCGCTTGGAGCATAGCCCAGTTGGGCCGCGCGCGCCGGACAGCAGCCCATTGCCCCGGTGGTCGTAAGGACGGGCTTCCTGTCATCGTCCCTATCAGTATAATGGAGTGATCCAAGGAGGAGCGATGGCTGATAGGACGCGTCCATCCACGGTTGTCATCTTCGGTGCCTCAGGTGATCTCACCCAGCGCAAGCTGGTGCCGGCGCTCCATAGCCTGGCCTGCGAGGGCCTCCTGCCCAAGGGTGTGCGCATCCTGGGTGTGGCCAGGTCGGCGTATAGCGATGCAGCCTATCGGGAGCGGCTCTATCAGGGTGTGGAGACCTATGCCAGGAGGACACCCCAGTCGTGCCGGCTCTGGGGCGGGTTCGCCGACCAATACACTTATCTGCAGGGCGGCTATGACGATCCGGATACCTACCGGCGTCTGGCACGACGCCTCGCGGCGTGGGATCGCCAGGATGAGATGCCGGGCAATCGTCTCTACTACTTGGCCGTGCCCCCCGTGCTCTATCCCGTCATCATCGACCACCTGGGGCGAGCCGGCCTGGACCGAGCTGGCGACGGCGCCTGGTCGCGCATCGTGGTGGAGAAGCCTTTTGGCCACGACTTCGCCAGCGCGCGATCCCTCAACGACCGCATCCACCGCGTCTTCGGGGAAGACCAGATCTTCCGGATCGACCACTACCTGGGCAAGGAGACCGTCCAGAACATCCTGACCTTCCGCTTCGCCAACGCCATCTTCGAACCCCTATGGAGCCGGTCCTACATCGACCACGTGCAGATCAGCGTGGCTGAGTCCGTCGTCGTCGGTCGGCGCGCCGGCTACTATGAGCACGCGGGCGTGATGCGTGACATGGTGCAGAACCACCTACTTCAGCTCCTGACCCTCACTGCGATGGAGCCGCCATCGGCCTTCAACGCCCAATCACTGCGCGATGAGAAGGTGAAGGTGTTGCAGGCCATCCGGCCATCGACGCCCGAGGACATCGTCTTGGGTCAGTACGCGGGTTACCTCGACGAGGAGGGTGTCGCGCCGGGGTCGCAGACCCCCACCTATGCCGCGCTGCGCCTGTTCGTGGACAATTGGCGGTGGCAAGGCGTGCCCTTCTATCTACGGTCTGGGAAGGGGCTCAAGCAGAAATTCACCGAGATCACGCTGCAGTTCAAGCGTGTGCCTCACCTTCTCTTCCCCGAGAACGTGGACCCGAACCCCAACCATCTCTCCCTCTGCATCCAGCCGGACGAGGCCATCCACCTGACGTTCGAGACCAAGCGTCCCGGTGCCGGCATGCGCACGTCGCCGGTACACATGGACTTCAGCTATGCTAAGGACTTCGGCGTGGGCGCCCTGCCCGAGGCCTACGAGCGTCTGCTGTTGGACGCTCTCCAGGGCGACGCTTCGCTCTTCACCCGTGCGGATGAGATCGAGTTGGCGTGGGAGCTGATCGACCCTCTCATGGGTTCCCGCGACCCTCACACCTATGGCGTGGGGTCTTGGGGACCGCGGGCCGCCGCCGAGCTGCTGGCAGATTGTGGCGGGACCTGGCACCACGGGTGCGGCGGGAGCGAGGTGGAGGAGGGAGCCTAGATGTCCTTGGGACGACGGATAGCACCGGACGGGGATGTCAGAGTTGCTCGAGATTCGCTCGGCGAGGTCTTGGTGCCCGTCGACGCGCTCTGGAGTGCGCAGACGCAGCGAGCCGTGGAGAACTTCCCCATCTCTGGGGTACGCTTCCCCAGGCGCTACATCGAGGCTTTGGGGCGGGTCAAGCGGGCGTGTGCGCAGGCCAATGCCGACTTGGCCGGGCTCTCCGAGCCTATGGCGGCGGCCATAGCGTCGGCGTGCGATGAGGTGATCGCGGGTGACCTGGATGAGCACTTCCCCATCGATGTGTTCCAAACAGGGTCGGGCACGTCAACCAACATGAATGCCAATGAAGTGCTGGCTCAGCGAGCGAGTCAGCTCCTGAGTGAGCCCGTCCACCCCAACGACCACGTCAATCGCAGCCAGTCCAGCAACGACGTGATCCCCACGGCCGCGCACGTCGCGCTGACCCTCGCGCTTGGCGGCGATCTTATCCCAGCACTCGAGCACCTGGCCGGCACCTTGGAGGGGAAGGCCCGTGCCTTCGACGGCGTGGTCAAGACCGGACGCACACATCTCCAGGACGCGACGCCGATCCGGATGGGCCAGGTGTTCGCCGGCTACGCTGCCCAGGTACGCCACAGCGTCGCGCGCGCCCGGCAGGCGATCGACGCTGTCCGCGAGCTACCCCTCGGGGGAACCGCTGTCGGCACCGGTCTCAACTGTCCTGAGGGTTTCCCGGCGCTCGCTATCGAGCGCCTGAATGGCGCGCTGGACACCGACTTCGTAGAGGCGAGTAACCATGTCGAGGCCAATGCCGCGCGTGATGGCTTGGTCCAGGCCTCGGGCCTGCTCAAGACCATCGCCGTGAGTCTGCACAAGATCGCCAACGACATCCGCTGGATGGCGTCGGGTCCCAGAAACGGTCTGGGGGAGCTGCGGCTGCCCGCGGTTCAGCCGGGGTCCTCGATCATGCCCGGCAAGGTCAACCCCGTCATCGCTGAGGCGTTGATCATGGTCTGTGCCCAGGTGGCGGGTATGGATGTGGCCAATACGCTGGGAGGGCTCGGTGGCGTCTTCGAGCTCAATCTCATGATGCCGTTGCTGATCCACAACACCCTCTCGGCGACCGAGATGTTGGCCAACGCAACGCGGGTCTTTGCCGATCGCTGTATTGCCGGCATCGAGGTGAACGCCGAGCGCTGTGAGTCGCTCGTGGCGCGTAACCTGGCCGTAGCCACGGCTCTTGCCCCGGCCCTCGGCTACGATCTGGCCGCCGAGATCGCCAAGGAGGCCGAACGGACCGGATGTACAGTACACCAGGTCGCCCTCGCCCGAGGTGTGCTTCCCGAGTCCGATCTCGTCGACCTCCTCGATCCCTGCCGGATGACCGAGCCCGGGGTGCTGTAGTCCGGACTACACAGTCCGGCGTGCATGATCCTTGTAGTAGGTGTAGTCGCCGGCGTACTCGTCCAGGGCTCCGTCCTGGAGGTCGACGATGCGTGTCACTGTGCGGTCCAGGAAATAACGGTCGTGGCTGATCACGAGGACGGTGCCGTCGAACTCGTCCAGGGCCTGTTCCAGCACCTCGCACGACGGTAGGTCCAGGTTGTTGGTCGGCTCGTCCAGCAACAAGAAGTTGGCCCCGGAGAGCATCAACTTCGCCAGCTGCAGTCGGCTGCGCTCCCCTCCCGACAGCGTCGAGACCGTGTCCCGTGTCCGCCGGTAGGGGAACAGGAAACGCCGCAGGAAGTTGACCGCTGCGTGCTCCGACATCGACCTCGCGTCCCAGATCTCCTCGATCAGCGTCCTCGTCGGGTTCAGCGTCTGGTGTTCCTGCGCGTAGTACCCCACCTTGATGCTCGGCCCCAGCTTGATGACGCCCGAGGTGGGGGCTTCTTGCTCCAGGATGCACCGGAAGAGCACGCTCTTGCCCGAGCCGTTGGGACCGAGCACGCCCACGCGCTCTCCGCGCCAGATCAACAGTTCCACGTCCAGCAGGACCGGCTCGTCGTCGAATGCCTTCGACAGCTCCTTGATCTCCAAGACTTTGTTGGAGCCCCGCCAACCTTCGAGGTTGAGCCCCATCCGCTCCCGCTCCATCATCGGCTTCTCGACCTTATCCATCCGGTCCAGCATCTTCTGGCGCGACCGTGCCTGGCGAATATGGCGCTCGTTGACCACTAGGCTTGCCCAGAGCTCGAACCGGGCGATGGCCTCCTCGATCCGCTTGATCTCCTTCTGCTGTGCCTCGAACTGCTGCTGCTGCCGCAGCATACGGAGTTGCTTTTCGGTGGCGTAGGCACCGTAGTTGCCCAGAAAGAGTGTCAGGCGGTGGTCCTCCACTTCGGCAATCTGCGTGACCGTCTCATCGAGCAGATAGCGGTCGTGGGAGACGATCACGACGGTGCCGGGGAAGGTGGTGATGAAGTGCTCCAGGCGCTCCTTGCCCGCCAAATCCAGATGGTTGTCCGGCTCATCCAGCAGGAGCAGGTCGCACTCGATCGCCAGGAGCCGGGCCAACCCCAGCATCTTCTTCTGTCCGCCGGAGAGCACGTCCACGCTCTGGGCGAAGTCTCCCTCGGTGAAGCCCACCGTCTGCAGCGCCTGCCGGCAGCGACTCTCGTAGCGGTAGCCGCCACGCTCCTCGAACTCCTCTTGCCGGCGAGCGTGCGCCGCCAGCACGCGCTCAAAGGTAACGGCGTCGCCGAACACAGCCGGATCGCCCATCTGCTCCTCCAGGGCGCGCATACTCGCCTCGATCTGGTGGAGGTCAGTGTTCGCAGCGAGGACGACGTCCCATACCGTGTTCCCGGACGGGAACGTCGGGTCTTGGGCGAGGTAGCCGATACGCGTTTGGGGCCGGACGATGGTGCCGGTGTCCGGCGCGTGATCGCCCGCAATGAGCTGCAGGAGCGTGGACTTGCCGGCGCCGTTCGGTCCCACGAGCCCGATCTTCTGGCCGGCCTGGATTTCCCAGCTGACGTCCTCGAGGATCAACTCTGCGGCATGGTGGAAGCGGACGCGGTCGATGCGTATCTGGACTGCTGCCATGTGCTCTCTCCTGTTGTGTGGCGCCGTGGTGCTCGTCCCGCGGCGCTTCAGGCTATGGCATGCAGGTGGGGCCAAAGACAAAGCCGCGGGCGCAAGCGCGCCCACGGCTCTGAGTCTCTATGCTGATCTGGTGACGGACAGTGACCTGTATCGTCGATTTCGAGGGGCGCACCGCTAAGTGGGGTGCGCTTCCCCAAACGAGACGACACCTGGTATCACCAAGCTTGACTGACCTGCTCTGAGTGTGATCATCTGCCTCTGTTCCTGACGGTTGTCAGTATACCATATCCTACGGGCCCGGCAGCAGCGGTTGGACGATGATCGGTATGGGCTGGAGCAGGAAGAACCTGAACTCCATAGCGCTCCTGGCAGTGTTTACGAACACCTGTCTGCCGGTGTCGGTCATTTGGTTGGGTCCGCCGTTGAACCCCCAGAGGATGTATTGAGTGTCCTTTTCGATGATCTGATAGTGACTGTTGTCGTCCGACTGGCGACCAATCCCCGTGATGCCCGCGATCGGATTGGGATAGTGGATAGCCGTGTAGCCTACGTTGCTCCCGTACAGCTGTACGATTCGGCTTCCTGGGATGTCGATCTTGTAGACTGACTTCCAGACCGAGTCATCCGAGTCCATCACGTACACGTCACGCCCCGAGCCACTCCATCCCTTGCCCCACCCAATGGGATAGCCCAGCTTGCCGAAGAAGGCGTACCCGCCACTGCCGACCCCGACGACAGGTAGATTCGTGTCCTCCAGCTTCTGGGCCATCGTGCCCCCGGCGTCGCCCCACGTGCCGCCAGACCCGGTGTCGGGCATCACCAGAATGACCTTGTACTTGCTGTAGTTGGCCGAGAGGATCGAGCTCATCTTGATGATGTCCATATCGAAGCTGTGGCCATCGAGGAGCTGCTTGAACCTTTGGGCGCCGTTCAGATCGGTGTTGTAGATGATCACGCCCTCACTGATGCACTCCAGC
>Ga0180435_10002307_pt1 | contig 19573 bp, 15 predicted proteins | sample SS_ome_3_FD_132467 | JGI IMG/M metagenome (GOLD analysis project Ga0180435, IMG submission 132467) | Hypersaline lake sediment archaeal communities from the Salton Sea, California, USA - SS_3_S_1 metaG | ecosystem: Environmental > Aquatic > Non-marine Saline and Alkaline > Hypersaline >...
CCGCACCGTGGACGCCGAAGATGGCCGAGCCCGGCTATATCAATTTCCCCGGCCCCCTCGCTGCTCCGGGCCGCTACAGCGTGAGTATCGCCAAGCGTGAGAACGGCGTGCTGGCCGACCTGGGGCAGACACAGGAGTTTGAAGTGGTTTCGATCGTGGAACGCGGTCTGCAAGGGGCGTCTCCGGACGAGGCCGTGGCGTTCTTCCTGCGCCTGGACGACCTGCGCCGCCAGGTCGGCGGCGCCAATTCAGCCCTGGATTCGGCGCTGACGGAACTAACCGCGATCAAGGACACGCTGTTGCGCTCCTCGGCGCCAGCCGGGTTACGGGAAGAGGCGGTGCGCATCGAGCGGGAGCTCAAGGCCGTGCAGGAGACCATCAACGGCAACCCGCGCCGCAATCTCTACAGTGATCCCGGCCCGGTCTCGATCAGCGGCCGCATCATGCCGGCCCTGATGGGCAACTACCGCTCGACGTACGGGCCCACGCCGATGCACCTGCAGTCGGTCGAGATCGCCGAAAACATGTTCGGCGAAGTGAAGACGAGCCTCGACTCACTGCTCGGCGAAGCGCTGCCCACTCTGCGACAGCAGCTGAATGAGAACGGCGTCCCGTGGACTCCGGGACGGGGTGTGCCGGCCGGAGAATGATTGCGTGAACCATCGTTTGACAGACGCGGGGCGGCAAATCGCCCCGCTTTTTTTACTGCTCGCGTCCGGCAGTCTCGATGCATCAGGCAGCGAGTCCGGATGGGAGGACGAAGACCGCGTGATGGAAACGGTCGTCGTCACCGCCACACGGATGGAAGAATCCATGCTCGAAGTGGCGGAAGCGGTATCGGTGATCGGCAAGGATGATATTGCGCGCCTCGCCCCCGACATGCTGGCCGAGATGATGCGCGGTGTGCCAGGTGCTTTCTTTCAACAGACGACGCCCGGACAGGGTATCCCGATCATTCGCGGCCTCAAGGGTTCCCAGGTGCTTCACCTGGTGGACGGCATTCGACTGAACAACGCGTTTTTCCGCAACGCCCCCAATCAGTACCTCGGACTGGTCGACGCCTACGCGACCGGCCGGGTCGAGATCGTGCGCGGCTCGGCGCCCTCGCTTTACGGCGCGGATGCGATGGGCGGCGTGGTGCAGGTGCTGAGCCGCGAACCCGCCTTCGACGGTGCGCAGTGGCAGGCCGATGGACGCTTTTACGGCAGTTACGACTCCGTCGATTCCGGCCTGGTCGGCCGGGCCGAGGCAGCCGCGGGTCGCGAAGGCAGCGTCATTTCAGGCGGCGTCACCTGGCAGGACCGGGGCGACCGAGATACCGGCGGTAACCAGACCGTCAGGCCAAGCGGCTACGAAGTGCGCGCCGCCGACCTGAAATGGCGGCGGCAACTGGGCGAAGATTCGGAGCTGATGCTGTCCGCGCAGTACCTCGAGCAGCCCAAGAGCCCGCGCGTGGACGAACTGGTGGCCGGCTTCGGCCAGGACAATCCCAGCTCGGAGCAGTACTTTTTCATGCCCAACCGGCGCGAGTTCCTGCACGCGCGCTATCGCCTGGAAAGCGATGCCCCCTGGTTCAGCCGCTTCGAGGCCCACCTGGCCCGGCAGGTCATCACCGACGACCGGTTGACGCAGGATTGGGGCGAAACCGTGGTGACAGAAGAAGCCAGCGACAGCACGCTGGACGGCCTGACGTTCCAGTTCAACTCGCCCTGGGGCGCAAACGGCAACGAACTGGTCTGGGGATTCGAATATTACCGCGACCGCGTCGACAGCAGGCGTGAGCGGACCGATACCGAAACCGGGGTGAGCGGGCCCGCCCGCGGCCGGTACCCGGATGGCTCCTCGATGGACAGCCTGGCCGCCTATGCCTCCAACCGCTGGCGATGGGACCGCTTCACGCTGGACGCCGGACTGCGCTACAGCGCTTTCGACATTCGCCTGCCGGCCACCGCGGAAGTCGCAGCGGTGAAGCTGACGCCGTCCGACTTTACCGGTGACGTTCACCTTGCCTGGGAAATCAACCCGGGGCTGCGCCTGCTGGCGAACGTCGGCCGCGGTTTCCGTCCGCCGAATATCTTCGACCTCGGCACCCTGGGATCGCGGCCGGGCAACCGCTTCAACGTGCCGAACCCGAACCTGCAGCCGGAGTCGCTGTGGAGCTACGACCTGGGTGTAAAGCATTCCGGTGAAAACTGGGAAGTGGAAGTCTTCGCCTGGTACGCCGACTACCGGGACAAGATCAGCAGCCGCTTTACCGGTGAAGTGACGAACGAAGGCCGCCTGGTGGTGCAAAGCGACAACCTGAATAAGGCCACGCTGTACGGCCTGGAGTCCGGTTTGCGCTTCGTCGCAAACGATCGGCTGGAATACTACGCCGTCATCAATTACACCCGCGGCGAAGAGTCTGACAACGGCCTCACGGTTCCGGCGGATCGCATTCCCCCGTTGAACGGTCGGCTGGGCCTCGTGTGGCAGCCCCGGGAGAACCTTCGCCTGGAGCCCTACCTCGATTTCGCCGGCGCTCAGAACCGACTGAGTCCTCGCGACGAGGGCGATCCCCGTATCGACCCGAACGGCACGCCCGCTTACGGCACCCTGAACCTGCTGCTGACCTGGCAGGCGACGGATCGCCTGACGACGGGGCTGCGGCTCGAGAACCTCGGCGACAAACGTTACCGGGAGCACGGCTCCGGTATCGACGCGCCGGGACGCAACCTCGGCGTCTGGTTTGATGCCGCGTTCTGAGAAACAGCCGGGGGCAGCGGGCAAGCGGCCCCTCAGTAAGCCGGCCGAACTGCTCTGTCACTTCGGCCTCTGGTTCGGCCTGCTGTTCGCCACCCCCGTATTCGTCGCAACGCACAATACCGACGACCTGGTATTTTCGGTGCCGACATTCGCCCTGTGGGCCGGCGCTGCCTGCCTGCTTGCGACGGGCTTGAGCTGGGGGGCGGCCGCCATGAGCGGCGGCAATGCGCGCTGGTGGGTTTCCCGCGCCTTTCTCACCGCGGCGCTCATACTCGCCGTCCAGGGCAACTTCGTTCACGGCCTGTTCGACTACGGCGCCTTCAACGGCGAACGGGTGGATTACAGCGACTACGGATGGAAATACTGGTCAGAATTTTTTCTGTGGCTGGCAGCATGGCCCCTGGGACTCTGGCTGCTGACCCGCGTGCAAACCGTGCCGGCCTGGCTTGCCGCAATTCCGCCGCTCTCTTTCGCGCTCCTGGTATTTCCGGCTTTTTTCGCTCACGGGGAGACACCCTCGCAGGCCGCGGATACCGAAAACATCGATCCCGCTGTATTTGAATTCTCCAGTACCGACAATCTCATTCACCTGCTGCCGGACGGGTTCCAGGGAGACGTGGTGCGCCAGGTGTTCGAGGAACGCCCGGAACTCGCCGCGAAATTCAGGGGCTTCACGCTGTTTACCAACCACGTCAGCACCAACCAGGGTACTGCCCCGGTCCTCTACACCATGCTGACCGGCGAGGCCTTCGACCTTCAGCGCGGCTGGACCTACCCGGTGGTCGGACCCCTTCTGCGCAAAAACAGCTACGCGGTCGAACTGTCGAAAGCCGGGTACCGGCTCGATTACGTGCCCATTTCCGGGTTTATCTGCCCGGAAATGGCCAGAACCTGCATCGCCCGGCCTTTCAACGACATGAAAGCCCGCGGCATCTACCGCCACCGCAGCGAAGACGTCCAGTACTCGATCCGGCTGATCGGCGACCTGAGCCTGTTCCGGCTGACGCCGATGTACCTGAAGGAAAGAATCCACAACGACGGCCGCTGGTTTCTCGCCGATACGACCATGGACGGCTCCTCGCCCTGGCCGGACCCGGTCATCCGCGAATGGACGGAAAACCTGCGGGTAAGCGACGAAGCCCCCGTCTACAAGTGGCATCATTTCGTGGGGACCCACGTTCCCGCGCAGTGGGACGAATCCTGCCGCCTGCTGGACAAGCCCGCCGTGGACCGGACCGCCTACCTGGGACAGGCCGGCTGTGTGCTGGCCGGTATCGGCAAGCTGCTCGACCGCCTGGACGAGGCCGGCATTTATGATCAAACCGCGATGATCATTTCCGGGGACCACGGACACAACGTCGCCGCGGACGATGCTGTCGGCATTCCGCTGAACCGCGAACTGACCCCCGGACTCCACGGCCAGGGCCGGCCCGCGCTGCTGGTCAAGCAAAAGGGAAGCCGGGAGGCCCTCGCCATCAGCGATCGCCCCACCAGCGTGATGGACGTGCATGCAAGCGCCCTCGAACTGGCGGGACTGCAAGCGCCCGGACCATCGGTTTTCAATCAAGGCGGGGAGCGGCAAGAACCGCGCCATTTCCGGGTTTACCGCGCACCCGATTTCTACACGGGAAAACCGATCCCCTACATCGAGTTCAGCGTGGGTCCGGATGCAAAAAATGCGGCTGGCTGGGCGGTTTCCGACATCCAAACCCATGAGAAGCCGCCGCCGGCCTATGACCCGGTCAATCGCCCGAACGGCAAGGATTTCATCTACGGCGCGGACCTGCGCAAATCCCCGGGCAACAACAGCTCGTCTTGGGTCACCGGCCGCCAACTGGCTTTCCTGGTCGGCGTGCCCGATACCACCCGGGATAGATACCTGGAACTCTCACTGCATATTCCGGACTGGGTGGGTGAGCAGTCGTTTCGGGCGGAGATCAACGGCAGGAATGGCTGGCGCAGTCCGGTGCTGTCGGCCGCGGACGGCGAATGGCAGACCGTGCGGCTGCCCTTCCCCGCTTCCGCGCAGCACCCGGACAGAAACTTCGTATCGCTGGTTTTTGAACGGTTGGAGCGATCACCCGAGCGGGAACCTGAATACGCTTCCGCCAGGATTCGGTCGATCCGCACCGTCGAGGCGGCTCAACCCTTCGCAACACACCAGTAAAGAAAGCGGTTCCCGGATCCGAGCCTGTGCCGCCTGCGGATCGTGTACCTGCTGGACAGGCAGGCTTCGAGGTTTTTCCGCGAGTAATCAGCGTAAAGGTCCTGCTTGTTGCGCAGCAGCGACTCGACCTTGTCGTCGGCCCGCGCAACGTACTCGATCAGCAATTGGCCCGCCAGTCCCGCCAGCCAGTCGACAAACTCTTCCAGCGGCACGTTGGCGCTGATGACGACGTGGTGGATCAGCGCCAGGCACAGGACCAGGTCCGGACGCGCACGGCTGGCCAGGTCGCGGCGCTCGCCGTTGCGCCAACCCCAGTTCGGTGACGGATCGCAGACGTTCTGCACCAGCGGCAGGACATTTGTCACACCCTCCGCGCCGTTTTGCCGAAACATGCGCTCCACCGCGAAGTGATCCACGTCCATGGCCAGGACCTGGCGTGCGTGCTGCCCGGCGATGCGGGCGAAACGGCCCGTGTTGGCGCCGATGTCCCAGACGGTATCGGCGCCGCTGTCCCGCAGGCACTGCTCGACGAACGATTCCTTGTCCGACAGGTCAGCCTCGCTGTAGTTATGGAAGTCCGCGTAGCTTCCCCACTCGGATCCGCTGCCGTCCCAGGAGAGGCTTTTCAGTAGCGATTTCATTTTTCGCAGGTTGGCGAGTATCAGTTCCTTGCTGAAACCGGCCGAGCGGATTTCCTGTTGCACGTCGCGCCGGGTCGAGGCGTAGCTGCGGTCGAGCCTGGCCTGCAGCCAGACGTGCGAGAACACTCCCTTGCGCAAGCGGTCGCGCAGACCGAGCAGCCCCGCCATGGTCTGAACATCCACACCGTCGATCCGTGCGCGCAGGAACGGCTGGAAGTCGATGCCCTTGTAGGCCTGGAGCATCAGCGGAAACAGGAACAGTTCACAGAACTGGCGGTAACCCGCCCAGGTCGAGCCCGGCTGCAGGGTTTGAAACGAGGGAATGTCGATGAATACCGGCCTGCCCGCCACGAACTGGACGTTGTAAGGCGTGGCGTCCTTGAGGATCATGCCCGCGCCGATGGCCTCCTCAACCAGGTCCAGCGTCAGCAGGCCCGCCTGGCGAAGCATTTCGAAGCTCCACTCGTAAGCGTATGAAATGACGGGAATTCGATCGTGCTCCAGGAAAGCGGTCCAGCGTTCGCGCTCCCGTTCCGGAAGGGGGATCTGAGCGGCAGGCAACGCCCGCGTGGCGACAATTTTTTCAGCGTCGCTCAGGCGCGCATAGAGTCCTGTTTCCTGCAGTTTGCGCCAGTCGGACAGTGCTTCTTCTGAAATTCCGCGAACGACCCGGTCTCCGCACAGGTAGACACGACCGGCACGGTCCCTGAACGAACCGGAATCGAAATCTGTTCGGACAGGGCTGCTCACTTCAGCGGGTTTCTTCCGTTTCTTCCTCCGCGGCGGGTTTCTTTGCGAAACCCAGCGCATCCCGAATCCGGTGCCATCCGAGTTTGAACGCCACGCCGACCGCCGCGACACCGCCAAGGATGACCTGCAGCAACATGCTCCCGGTGCCGGGGTCGAGATAAGCCCAGGCAGGCCGAGAAAGCAGCGTGAGAACAGTCAACAGAATAATTTTCATCGTCAGGTCCCGGTGCGTTCGCCAAGCGCGTGCGTCGCGGCTAGGGCGATTGTCTGCGTTGGCGGAAAAAGGAACGTAACATTCCCGCGGCTTCCTCCGCCAGAACGCCGCCATCCACCCGCAGAACATGATTATGCGCATGCAGCGCCTGCAGGTCGAACGCCCCGCCCAGTGCGCCGGTCTTCGGATCGCCGGCCGCGTAAACCAGCCGCTCGATGCGCGCGTGGATCATCGCGCCCACGCACATCGCGCAGGGTTCCAGCGTGACGTAAAGCGTCGTGCCCGGCAGCCGGTGGTTACCGGCCGCCCGGCCGGCCTGCCGCATGGCGACGACCTCGGCGTGGGCCGTGGGGTCGCTGGTGGAGATATTGCGGTTCCAGCCCTCGCCCGCGATTTCCCCGTCGCGGACCAGTACCGCGCCGACCGGGACCTCGCCCTCCGCCTCGGCGCGCGCCGCCAGCTCGAACGCCCGGCTCATCCACCGTCGATCGACTTCAACCCGGCCGGGATCTTCGCTGCTCAAGCGACCGCCTATTCCCACTCGATGGTCGCGGGCGGTTTTCCAGAAATATCATAAACTATTCTCGATATACCACTGATTTCATTTGCTATTCTCAGTGATACTTTCTCGAGAAAGTCGTATGGCAGGTCCGCCCAGCGCGCTGTCATGAAATCGATGGTCTCCACCGCGCGCAACGCCACCACGTACTCGTAGCGCCGCTGATCACCGGTCACGCCAACCGACTTGACCGGGAGAAAGACCGCGAATGCCTGGCTGGTCTTGTCGTAGAATCCCCCGGCGATCAGTTCCTCGATGAAAATGTGGTCGGCTCGCTGCAGCAGCTCTACGTATTCTTCCTTGACCTCGCCCAGCACGCGAACGCCCAGCCCGGGGCCCGGGAAGGGGTGACGGAACACCATTTCCCGTGGCAGGCCCAGCTCGACGCCGATACGGCGCACCTCGTCCTTGAACAGCTCCCGCAGGGGTTCGACGAGCTTCAGCTTCATGTAGTCCGGCAGCCCGCCCACGTTGTGGTGCGACTTGATCACCTGAGCCTTGCCGGTCTTGGCCCCGGCGGACTCTATCACGTCCGGGTAAATGGTGCCCTGTGCGAGCCAGCGAACGCCATCGATCTTGCCGGCTTCTTCTTCGAACACCTCGATGAACGTGTTGCCGATGATCTTGCGTTTCTTTTCCGGGTCGGCGACGCCGCGCAGAGCGCCGAGAAAGCGCTCCTTCGCATCCACGCGGATCACGCGCACGCCCATGTGGCGCGCGAACGTGGCCATTACCTGGTCGCCCTCGCCGTAGCGCAGCATGCCGGTATCGACGAAGATGCAGGTCAGCTGCTCACCTATGGCCTGGTGCAGCAGGGCCGCCACCACGCTGGAATCGACACCGCCGGACAGGCCGAGAATGACGTGGCCTTCGCCGACCTGCTCGCGCACACGGCTGACGGTGTCGCGAATGATGTTTTCGGCCGTCCAGTTCTCCTCGCAGCCGCAGATATCGTGCACAAAGCGCTCGAGAATGCGCTCGCCCTGTACCGTGTGCGTTACCTCGGGATGAAACTGCACACCGTAGAAACCGCGCCCGTCGTCAGCGATAACGCACAGCGGCGCGGAATCGGTCGAACCGACCCGCTCGAAGCCGGGCGGCAACTCGACGACCTTGTCGCCGTGGCTCATCCACACGTCCAGCTGGGGCTGGCCCGCGGCGTCAACGTGGTCTTCGATGTTCTGCAGCAGGCGGGAAGGCTGCTGAACCGTTGCGCGCGCAAAGCCGAACTCCTTGAGCTCCGAGGGCTCGACGCGGCCACCCAGCTGCGCAGCCATCGTATGCAAACCGTAGCAGATACCCAAGACGGGAATATTCAGTTCAAATACGACCGGCGGCGCCTGCGGCCCGTCCTCGGCGTGGACCGACTCCGGCCCGCCGGAAAGGATGATTCCGCGCGGCGCGAAATGACTGATCTCACTGGCTTTTGAATCCCATGGCCAGATCTCGCAATAAACTCCGATTTCGCGGATGCGCCTTGCAATGAGTTGCGTGTACTGTGAACCGAAATCGAGGATCAGGATCCTGTGTTCGTGAATGTCTCGAACCATGTTGTGTCAGCCCGCCGTCAGGACAGCTTGTAGTTGGGCGCCTCCTTGGTGATCTGCACGTCGTGTGCATGGCTTTCCCGGATTCCGGCGCCGGTGATGCGCACGAAGCGCGACTCGGTACGGAACTTCTCGATCGTATCGCAGCCCATGTAGCCCATCGACGACCTCAGGCCGCCGAGCAACTGGTGCACTACCCCCGACAGCGGCCCCTTGTAGGGTACGCGGCCCTCGATACCCTCGGGCACGAGCTTCTCCGCCGCCACGTCGAACTGGAAATAGCGATCCCTGGACCCTTCCTGCATGGCGCCGATGGAGCCCATGCCGCGGTAGGACTTGTAAGAACGGCCCTGGTACAGCTCGACCTCGCCGGGGGCTTCCTCGGTGCCGGCGAACAGGCCGCCGATCATGACGCTGTGCCCGCCGGCCGCAATGGCTTTGGCAAAGTCGCCCGAAAAACGAATGCCGCCGTCCGCAACCAGGGGAACGCCGCTCTCCTTCAGCGCAGCGGCGACGTTGGCCACCGCTGTGACCTGCGGCACACCGACCCCGGCGACGACGCGGGTGGTGCAAATCGAACCCGGCCCCTGCCCTACCGTGACGCCGTCAGCGCCCGCCTCGACCAGCGCCAGTGCGCCTTCGGCCGTGGTCACGTTTCCACCGACGACCTGGACATCTGGAAACTGCTGCTTTATCCAACGAACCCGGTCGAGCACACCCCGAGTGTGGCCGTGCGCGGTGTCGCACACGATCACGTCCACGCCGGCCTGCACCAGGGCCGCCACGCGGTCCTCGGTATCACCACCGACGCCGATGGCGGCGGCAACCAGCAGGCTTTCCTGGGCGTCCTTGGCGGCATTCGGAAAATCGGTGGATTTCTGAATATCCTTCACGGTGATCAGGCCGCGCAACTCAAAGGCATCGTTGACCACCAGCACTTTCTCGATGCGGTGCTTGTGCAAAAGGGTAAGCACCTCGTTCTGGCTGGCGTCCTCGCGCACCGTCACGAGCCGGTCTTTCGGCGTCATGATGTTGCGCACGGGGTCGTCCAGTTTCTTCTCGAAGCGCATGTCACGAGCCGTGACGATTCCCACCAGTTCGTCACCGTCCACCACTGGCACGCCGGAAATGTTGTGGCTGTGGGTCAGTTCCAGCACTTCGCGGATCGTCGTCGAAGGGTCAACGGTAAACGGGTCCTTGATGACGCCGGCCTCGTACTTCTTGACCTTGGAGACCTCGCGCGCCTGTTTATCCAGCGGCATGTTCTTGTGAATGACGCCGATACCGCCTTCCTGCGCCATCGCGATGGCCAGGCGCGCCTCGGTGACGGTATCCATCGCCGCGGACACCAGCGGCGCTTTCAGGTTGATTTCGCGCGTCAGGCGTGTCGCCAGCGTCACGTCGCCGGGCAAGACTTCCGAATAGGCGGGAACCAGGGAAACGTCGTCGAAGGTCAGGGCTTCTCCGGTCAAATGCATGTGCTCGATCTCCTCCCTTTCGGGTCTACGAAATACGCCGACGCCCGGCGAGGACCGGGCGTCTCGGAGTGGATCGATTCATTATACGACCGTCGTCAAGCCGATGTAAGCGGGGTGACCAATGTAAGATATTCGTGTCACCGCGTACCGCCTTTTCAAAGGGCGTTCATGCACATCCCTGTGTCACTCGGATGAGCCCGTCCGGGGCTCATACGCCTTTGAAAACGGGTGACGCGGCGACAACGCTGCGCCGGCAACCCCGCGGTTCGCCCGACGTCGTCCGCAATTACTCATCGATCAACAGGGTCAGGAGGAAAAACACGTTCTCCATCCACCCAGGTCTGCAGAACCGTCAGTCGCGGGATTTCCGCAGCCGGCACCGTCATGATGTCACGGTCCAGAACCACGAAATCGGCGCGCTTGCCCGGCTCCAGGGAACCGACCTCGTTTTCCATGAACGCGGCCCGCGCCGCGTCGATCGTGAAGCCGCGCAGCGCCTGCTCACGGCTCAGCCGTTGTTGCGGGAACCAACCGCCTTGCGGCCAGCCTTCGAGGTCCTGCCGGGTCACCGCCGCATGGATACCCAGCAGGGGGTCCACTTTCTCCACCGGGAAGTCCGAGCCCAGCGCCAGCCAGGCGCCGCTGTCCGCCAGGCTCTTCCAAGCGTAGGCGCCGCCCAGGCGTTCCTTGCCCAGCCGTTCACCGGCCCAGTACATGTCGCTGGTCGCGTGTGTCGGCTGCATGGCGGCGATGACGCCCAGTTGAGCGAATCGCGGAATATCCTCCGCGGCGAGGATCTGGGCATGCTCGATACGGTGGCGGCCGGGGTTGTCCGGATACTCAGGCATCACGCGGGCCAGCGCGTCGAGCACTTCGCGGTTGGCGCGATCCCCGATGGCATGCGTTGCGACCTGCAGGCCGCAGGAAAATATGCGCCGCAGGCTGGAGTCCAGGGTTTCCGCGTCCATGAACAGCAACCCCGTATTGCCGGCATCGTCGCTGTAAGGCGCCAGCAGCGCAGCGCCCCGGCTGCCGAGTGCGCCGTCGTTGTAGAGTTTTACCGAGCGCATCTGCAGTCGCCCGGAAGCATCTTCGAAGGCTCCGTTCTCGCACAGCCAGTCGAGGGTCGCGCCCATGCCGTCGGCCATGGCGTAAATTCGAACGGGTAGTTCATTCGCGGCGGTCTTGCGGCGGTACATTGCCATCATGGCCAGGCTGGTGCCGGCCTCGTGCACGCCGGTCAGGCCGAGGCTGACCATTCGCGCGGTCGCCATGTCCAGCGCCCGGGACATCAATTCCTCCGGTTCTTTCGGAATGGCGCTTTCGACCAGGCCCATCGCGTTGTCGATGAAAATCCCGGTCGCGCGGCCGTCACCGTCACGGTGAATGAAACCGCCGTCGACCTGCCAGTCACCGGCCAGGTCGCGATCCACGGCCCTGAGTGCCTCGCTGTTGGCCCAGCCGGCATGGCCGTCGATGCGCCGCAGCCAGACGGCACGGTCCGGAAAGGCCGCGTCGAGATCCTGGCGATTCGGAAACGTTGCGTCCGGCCAGTCGTTCTGGTCCCAGCCGCGACCAAGCAGCCAGGCGTCTTGCGGAAGGTCTTTCGCAAAAGCGCGCAACCTCTCGATCACCTCGGCGCGGCTCCCGGCGCCCACCAGGTCGGCGCGCAGCAGCGACTGCGCGAGCCCCCACAGGTGGGCGTGCGCATCGATGAGGCCGGGGATCACGGTGGCGCCTTCCAGGTCATGCCGCTCGGCGTCGGGCCAGGCCTCCGCCAGCGCCCCGCTCTGCCCGATTGCCAGGATGCGGCCGTCGCTGTCAATGGCCAGCGCGCCGTTCGCGATGCTCGTCGCGGCCGCGTCGAAGGTGTGAATGGCCGCGTTGACGATCAGCGTTACATTTTCCTCCGGCAACGGGGCCGGATCCGTTTCCTCCATGCCGTTCTCCCCGGAGCATGCCATGGCCAGCAATGCCGCCAATGCAGTTAAAACGAGCCTGTAGTTCATATCGATCCCTGTTGTCATCGCAGCGATTGAGTTTATCATCCACGCATGCAGGTCAAAGCCGAACGAATCTATACGCCTACCGAGCTTAACCGCGAGGTCAAGCTGCACCTTGAAGCCGGTTTTCCACGCATCGCGGTGGAAGGAGAAATTTCGAACCTCGCCCGGCCTGCCTCCGGTCACCTGTATTTCTCGCTCAAGGACGAGCGCTCGCAACTGCGCTGCGCCATGTTTCGCTCCGCCGCGGTCCGCTCGGGCCTGCGCATCGATAACGGCATGTTGGTCTCCGCGCGCGGCCGGATCAGCCTGTACGAAGCACGCGGCGAGTACCAGTTCATCGTTGAATCCATGCAGGAAGCCGGCGAGGGGCTGCTGCAGCGACGCTTCGAGGAACTGAAAAAGAAGCTGGAGTCAGAAGGCCTGTTCGACCCGTCAAGCAAGAAAGCGCTTCCCGCATTCCCGGCGCGGATCGCCCTGGTGACATCCGCGTCGGGTGCTGCCGTGCGCGACCTGCTGCACGTGCTGGAACGCCGCTGGCCGGCGGCGCAGGTCCGGCTCTATCCCGTGATGGTCCAGGGAGAACAGGCGCCGGGGCAGATTCAGGGCGCGCTGGCGGCAGCCAACCGTCACGGCTGGGCCGACGTCCTGATCGTGGGCCGCGGCGGCGGCTCGCTGGAAGACCTGTGGGCCTTCAACGACGAAGGGGTCGCCCGCGCGGTGGCCGCCTCGTCGATACCGGTGGTATCGGCCGTGGGTCACGAAACCGACTTCAGCATCTGCGATTTTGTCGCCGATCTGCGCGCACCGACGCCGTCCGCCGCAGCCGAGCTGTCGACGCCGGACGGCGCAGCGTTGCAGCAGTCGTTCCTGCGCATGGCCCGTCAACTGCATGTTCGAATCGAAGACCGGATCAGGCAGTCGGGCCAGGGGCTGGACCACCTCGCGCACCGGCTGCAGCAGCGTCACCCCGCCACGCGCCTGGCAGAAAAAGCGCGGCAGCTGGACCTGCTGAAGGCACGCCTGCGACGCGATGCGAACCGGCAGGTAAGGGAACGCCGCCTGCATCTGGACGGCCTCTCCCGGCGACTCGCGGCGCATCGCCCGGAGCGGCGGCTCGATGAATTGAACAGGCGCCTGGCCGCACTGCAACAGAAATTGGACCGTTCCATTACCGCGCACATGGAAACGGCGCGTCAGCGCACTGCGTCGCTTGCACGGACCCTGCACGCCGTCAGCCCGCTGCAGACCATCGCGCGCGGTTACTCCGTGCTCACCGCCCCGGCCGGTGAAGTCGTCAGCAGCGTCGAGCAGGTAAGCCCGGGCGACCACCTCAGCGCGCGTATCAGCGACGGCGAACTGGACCTCACCGTCGATGCAGCTCGAAAAGCAGACCACGAATGAAGCCGGAGCTTCGTGAGCGCTTTCAGAAGGGTATTCGGCTGTTCGACCTCGGGCGCGCCGAGAAAGCCGTCGCCGAGCTGGAAGCCTGCCGCCGACAGGACCGCGATGACCCGCAGATCACGCTGAACCTCGGCCACGCGCTGGCGGCGGCCGGGGACCCGAAGCGCGCCGCGGCGCTCTACCGCGAACTGATGCAGTCACCCAACGAACAGGCCCTGTTCGCGGCGTACTGGAGCCTGGCCGATCTCAAGGGCGCACGGTTCACAAGCGGGGAAACGAAACGCATGGCTGAGTTGGCCGGGACCAGTCGCGGCCGGCCCGGACGTTTCCTGCTGATGTTCGCGCTCGGGCAGGCGCTCGACCGCCAGCAGGACCATGCCGGGGCTTTCAATGCCTGGCGTGAAGCCAACGACGAGGTCGCCGTAAAGAGGCCTTATTCGCAGGCGGCCTGGAGCAACCTGGCCCACACGCTGCGCTCGATCCGGGATGTGCCGCGGGCAGCTTCCGTTGCGCAGGGCCCGAAACCGGTTTTCATCGTCGGCATGCCGCGCTCGGGCAGCACGCTGGTCGAGCAGCTCCTCGGCGCACATTCGGCCGTGCAGGCTACCAGCGAACTGCCATTCATCGAGAACATCGCGCGTTCGCTCGACCGGCAGGGCGGATTCGCCGCGCGTTTACCGCTGCTGAGCGGGGAGGCATGCGCCCGCGCCGCTGAATCCTACCTGGCCCAGGCCCGCCCTTTCCTCGATGCGTCCACGCCGTACTTCACCGACAAGTGGCCGAACAACTTCTGGTACATCGGCCTGATCCGGGCGCTGTTTCCTGACGCGCCGGTGATCAACGTGATCAGGGACCCGCTGGACAACGCCATCGGCGTCTACCGGCAGTACTTCAGCCACGGCAACGAGCACAGCTTTCGGCTGGAATGGACAGCCGACTACTGGGAAGTCTACCTGGACGTGATGCAGTTCTGGGAATCGCTTTTTTCGGGGCAGGTCTTGCACCTGGCCTACCGCGACATCGTCACGGAACCGGAAATGGCAGCGCGGCGCATTTTCAATCACTGTGGATTGGCATTCGAGGCCGCAACGCTGGAATTCCACCGGCGCGAGCGAACGGTGATGACGCCCAGCGCCCAGCAGGTGCGCCAGCCGATCTACACCTCCGCACTCGACAGCAGCCGCCCCTACCGCCCGTTTCTGCAGGATCTTCTGCCGCGGTTCGAATCGATCACGAAAAAAGCCGGGACATTGCCCGGCTTTTGAAAGAAAACGGAACCTGTCATCCCGGACCCCGGATCAAGTCCGGGGTGACGTTGTCAATAAATATCCGGGACCTTCTTCCGGATTACTGGCATTCCACGCTAGGACTCCTGCCGCTCCAGTATCTTCTCCATCTCGTCCATGATTGCGTTCATCTTTCGAATCACGGCACGGTACGGTTCCGGGGTGGCGAGATCGACGCCGGCCCGGGTCAGCAGTTCATTCGGATAGTCTGAGCCGCCGGCCTTGAGCAGGTTCTTGAAGTTCTCGATGGCCGGTTCGCCCTCGTTGACGATCTTTTCGTAAAGCGCCGTGCCGGCGGTCTGCGAGGTCGAGTACTGGAAGACGTACATGTTGTAGTAGAAATGCGGCACGAACATCCATTCGTTGGTGTACAGCTCATCGATATTCACGACGCCGTCGTCGTGGCCATGGTACCGGCGCACGATTTCACCGTAGATCTCGGAGATGCGCTCACCGGAAAGTGCTTCACCCCGCTCAACCGCCTGGTACAGGGCCAGTTCGAACTCGGCGAACATGGTCTGGCGGAAAAAGGTCGTGCGCAGGCTTTCCAGGGCGCTGCCGAGATAAAACAGGCGTTCCGCGTCCGATTCCGCGTTTTTGACCATGTAGTCCTGCAGGACCAGCTCCAGCGAAGTGGACGGAATCTCGGCGATGAATATCGCATAATTGGCCGTGTCGTAAGGCTGCGCCTCGGCCGCATACAGCGTATGCATCGCGTGGCCCCACTCGTGCGCCATCGTGGACAGCGAAGAGTAGTCATCGTTGTGGTTCAGCAGCACGTAGGGGTGCACGTCGTAAGCCGCCGGCTGCATGTAGGCGCCGGAGCGTTTGCCGCGCTGCGGATAAACGTGCATCCAGCGCTGGTTCATGGCCGCGGTCTGGCGCTCGACCCACTCGTCACCCAGGGTCGACATGGCTTCCAGGGTAATCGCCTTGCTGGTGTCGAAATCGAATTCCTTGTCCAGCGATACCAGCGGCGTGTAGAGATCGTAGTATTTCAACTCGTCCAGGCCGAGCATGCGCTGGCGCAGGCCGAAGTAACGGTGCAGCGTCGGCAGGCCCTTGTTCACTTCCTCGACCAGCGTGTGGTAAATCGCCGGAGGCAGGTTGTCGTTGAACAGTTCGCGTTCCAGCACGGAATCGAACTTGCGGGCTTTCGCCAGGGCGACCTGGGTCTGGATATGCGAATTGAGAACGGCGCCGGTGCTGTTGCGGTATTCCTGCCACTTGCCCCAGAACGCGTCGAATGCCGCCTTGCGGTCCGCGCGGACCGGGCTGCTGCGGTAGCGGCCGTAACCCTGCGAATCGATGCGCGCGGTCTCGCCGTTGGAAAATTCGACTTCCGGCCACGGAATGTCGGAATTGGCGACCATGCTGTAAATGTTGCTCGGCGCGGAGAACGTCTGGCTGAAGTACGCCAGCGTCGCCTCGGCCTCGTCACCCAGCGTGTGCGGCTCGTTGCGCACGATGTCGTCCAACTGGTAAGCAAAGCGTTCCAGGCGCTCGTCCTCGCGAATGAAGGACTCGATGGTTTCCCGGCCGATTCTCAGGATTTCAGGCTGCATCCAGGCCGTCGCCTCCCCGAACTGGGCGAACATGGCCTGCGCCAGCTGTCGCCGTTCCTGGTCCGCCGTGACCCGCAGGTCTTCATCGGCTTTCAGGCTGGCGTAGGCAAACACGCGCGCACCCTTGCGCGAGGTGTTGGAGACGAGGTCCAGCGCCCGGTAAAGCTGTTCGGCGCTTTCACCCAGCCTGCCTTTCATCGCGATGATGTTTTCCATCTCGGCCAGCACTTCCTGGCGGGCCGCGTTCCAGTCCTCCTCTGAGGCGTAGATTTCGGTCAAATCCCAGGTCAATTTCGGGTCCATCTGTGGTTTTGCTTCCTCCGCCTCGGTGCTTGCTGCAAAAAACAGCAAGGAAGCGGAAAGCATAATGGTAAGTGTTCGAATCATGAATCGTTCTCCATGTGATACCTATAACGATGCGATTACAACAGGCTGATGGTAGCGAACGTCGGCCGGATTACCACGCCCCAGATCAAGCAATACACGCTTTGGATGCCGCCTTTGGGCCCCTGGTTTAACCCCGATTGATTCGCGGCCGCGTATACAGGGGTGAAGGCGGCTGTTTTCATGCTAGTCTCAGCGCATGCGCGAACGCAGCGACGAAGAACTGATGGCGAACTGGGCCGCCGGTGAATTCGGGGCGTTCGAGGCTCTGTACGAACGCCACCGCGGTCCGCTTTACCGCTACGTTCTGCGCCAGGTGAGCGATCCGGCAACTGCCAATGACCTGTACCAGGGCAGCTGGGAAAAAGTCATTCGCGCCCGCCGTTCCTGGCGCCCCGGCGCGCCGTTCCGAGCGTGGCTGTACCGCATAGCGCACAACCACGTCGTGGATCATTTTCGTCGCCAGCGTCCGGAAACGGAACTCCAGCCTGAGTGCATGGAATCGCCCGGCGAAGGTCCCGAGCAGGCGCTCGGACGCGAACACAGGGAATCCCGGCTCAAAGAAGCCCTGGCGCAGCTTTCACCGAAACAGCGTGAAGCCGTGCTGCTGAAACTGGAAGGCGGGCTCGACCTGCAGTCCATCGCAAATGTGCTGGGCGTCAACCGTGAAACGGCGAAGAGCCGCCTGCGCTACGCGGTGGCGCAGCTGAAGGAAGCGTTGAAGGAACGGGAATCATGACCCGCAAAACAACACCATCGACAGACGACAGGCGGCTCTCGAAAGATCTCGAGCAGCTGCAGTCAGACTGGAACCGCATGGAGCGGGCCGAACCGCCTGGCCTGCTCGACCAGGCCGTTCTGAACACGGCGCGGCGCGACCTCGAATCGAAAAAACGCAGGCGCCCCCTGGGGTGGCTGGGCGGGTTCGCAACCGCCACCGTCGCCGTGCTCGCGATCACGGTGGTCTGGCTGCCGGAGCGTCCGGCTGACCTGCCGCCACCGGACGCGACAGGCGTGCCGGCCCCGCGGGACAAGGCCGCCGCGATGATGCAGGAGTCCGCGCCGGAACCCCGGAACGCCGCGCCGCCAATCGACGTTCAGAAAGCCCGCCGATTGAACGCGGCCCCGGCGCCGGCCGCGGACGCCCCGGCGCTGGAAATGAAGGCCCGGCGCGGCGAAAAAGGAGATTTCATGGCCAGTGAACGCGATGCTGTGCTCGAAAAAGAAGCGCTTCTTCCGCCCGAGGCCTGGATCAAGCAGTTGCTGGCGCTGAAACAGGAAGGCCGAATCGAAGAACTGGAGGCCGGGCTGCGTGCATTTCGCGCGGCCTACCCGGAGCATCCGCTGCCCGGCTCGCTCGGCCAATCGCCGCCATGAAGACGTTGCCCGGCCCGGCCAGCATTGAGATCGAGATCAAGCGCAGCCGCTTCATTGCGCACGCTGCGCGGGTCGACACGCTGCAGGATACGCTGACCTTCTACCAGTCGGTTGCCGATCCGTCCGCAAGCCACAACTGCTGGGCCTGGCGGTTCGACCACCAGTACCGCTTCAACGACGACGGTGAGCCGGCCAGCAGCGCCGGCAAGCCGATCTACGCGGCGATCGACGGCAAGGGTCTGGATCACGTCATGGTGGTCGTCACGCGTCATTTCGGCGGCATCAAGCTGGGCGTGGGCGGTTTGATACGGGCCTACGGCGGCGCCGCGGCGCGCTGCCTCGATAAAGCCGGCTTGGTCAGAATCGAACCGCGGATCCGCTGCATGATCGAAACCGCGTTCCAGTGGACGGGGCAGGTCTACCTGCTGCTCGAACAGGCGGGTGCGAAAAAAACCGGTGAAAGCTACCCGGAGGGCGCCGTGCACCTCGAAATCGAAATCGAAAAGGCGCAGCTTCCGGCCCTGCGCCGCGCTCTGGGCGACGCGACACGCGGCGCAGCTGCGATCAGGATCCTATCGACAGACTGACCCCGGGCAGAGATTCGGCGAAACCGGCCCCGGCCAGCATCGAGGGCGTGTAAAAACCGCCTTCGACATCGTTGTCGCGCAGGTATTCAAACAGCCCCAACGCGGCGCTTACCGTCAGGTCGTAACCGTTCGGCGTCGTCATGGTCGCGGAAACGGTCTGCCCGTCCGGACTGCTGACCTGGCCCCAGACCTGCGTCTGCGTTCGTGCACGAACCTCGTCCGAGGGTCCGCTGACGGTGCGTTCGATCCGGCCGCGAAGGAAAGACTGCACGATGTGCATACGCAGCAGGGGGCCCATGCGACGCAGCATCTTCAGCCGTGAAATGGTCTTGTCGGGCAGCGACAGGTAGACCTCCACGTTCGGAATGCCGGTACTGACGGTCGCGGTATAAACATCGCCCCAGGGAATCGTCACGCCCGTGCGCTCGGCATGGGCGAATGCAATGCGCCGCGTTTTCCAGGCCATCGGCACGGTACGCAGTTCGCCGTCGCGGCGAACGCAGCCGCCCTGCCCCAGCCGCTCGACGCTGGTCCGGGCCGTACCCGGGCTGGCGCCGCCGGCCGCTTCGAACGCCAGCTGAAGCTCGGTCGCGGCCGGCAAGGCCTGCACCAGGCGGGCAGCCAGGCAGTCCGTCGGAACGACGTCAAAGCCGGAGCCGGGCAGCAGCACGATATCCCGACGCCGCGCTTCATCTTTCCGCTCATGAATCGCCTGGAACACACTGATTTCGCCGGTAATATCCATGTAGTGAACGCCCTGTCCCAGGCAGGCTTCGACCATCGGGGCGCTGGTCGCGGAAAATGGGCCGGCGCAATGCAGCACCAGGTCCATACCCTCGAGAGCGGCGTTCAATGCCGCCGGATCG
>Ga0180435_10002309_pt1 | contig 19565 bp, 16 predicted proteins | sample SS_ome_3_FD_132467 | JGI IMG/M metagenome (GOLD analysis project Ga0180435, IMG submission 132467) | Hypersaline lake sediment archaeal communities from the Salton Sea, California, USA - SS_3_S_1 metaG | ecosystem: Environmental > Aquatic > Non-marine Saline and Alkaline > Hypersaline >...
AACCTGGTTTTCTGAAAATTAATGAAATCGTTCAGCACATCATTTTCAGAGCAATTGCTTTCAAGAACTTCACCCCGAAGAATCTGCTCATATTGTTCTCTTGATATAATTACTGATTCCTTGAACCCACCTTCATTATGCTTGGATTTCTTTTCAAGCTTGATCAAAGAATCCCCGTTGTTGTAGACCCTTATTCTGAATTTCTTTCTTCTAAGACCACCTGTAAGGTTGTCATTTATTGCACTGTTGCAGTAATCATCAAAATATAGGCTTGAAACTTTGTACCTACCATTTTCATCAGTGTTTACGTCAAATCTGCATACTGATTTCAAGCGACTTTTAATGACTGCTGCATCTGCCGGATTCAACATATATTTAAGTTCGTGTCTGTACATTTAGTATGCTCCTTCTTTTCTATAGCACAATTCTAGACAACGCAATTTTCCTCTTATTAACAAAAATATGAACAATTTATGAACAAGAAGATTATCGTGTAAACTCAATGCTTATGCTATATATTGTTTTGATGGATTGGTTTCAGTTGATTTCCAAAACTGTACCTGTACTAAGATACTGCATATCTTCCTTCAGTGTTTTCTTTAGGCTGATGAATTGCTCAGTACCCGTACAATGACCTGCTATGTATTTCGCTCCAATATTTTTAAGTTTTTTGGCTATTCCCAGCTCAGTCAGTTCTTCCCCTGTGAATTTATTAAGATGGAACCCACCTATTACATAGTCAATTCTAATGTTTTCTCTTTTTGAAATGCTTTCAATTATATTTACTATTCCCCTGTGCGCACAGCCTGTGACAAGTATATTTTTATTGCCTTCTGATATCAGCAGATTTAGTTCATGGTGGAATTCATCCGGAACACGTCCATTGTCTTTTCTTTCAAATAATCCTTTATTCTGACCTGGAATCACTGATCCCTCATCAACAGTCATCAGTTTCAGTCCATTACCTATCTGGATATCCCCGCTTACAAGGGAAATTCTTCCGTTCTTTATGAGTTCCTTATCAAGACCAATGTATCTTTCCACCCCTCTGTATACAACATAGTTTCCGAAAGCCAGTTCATGTGCGTATACCCGAGCTTTATCATTCAGATCAAGGAAATACGGTAGACCTCCTCCATGGTCATTATGACCGTGGGAAATTATTGCTGTATCAACATTTGTTAAATCTACTCCCAGCATTTTGGCGTTTGATATAAAGCTTAAGTCAGGACCTGCATCAAAGAGAAGCTTGTTTTCAGCAGTCTCAATGTATAAGCTCAGCCCTTTTCTTGTTTCAAGATCAGGATTATTCGTTTCATTTTCGACCAATACAATAAGTTTCATAAATACGCTCCGTCAGTCAGTCATAAGTATCTTCTGAGCTTTTTTTAGTTCAGCAGGAATATCAATTCCCTGTGGGCATTTGGGAATGCAGGCTCCGCAATCGGTGCACTTGTCAGCTCCCTTACCTTCTTTCATTATTAGGTTCCTGTATGTAGTTTTGTCCAGCCAATGTTTTTCAAGCATTGCCACCTTGTTGTAGTATTTGAAGACTTCGGGTATTTCCACACCGAAGGGACAGGGCATACAATATCTGCAGCCTGTGCATCCCACTGCGTGCCTGCTTTCGTATGCTTTTTTTATACGATGAATCAAGTCCAGTTCCTCATGGGACATACAGTTATATTCTGCTGATTCAAATATTTCAATATTTTGCTTCAGTTGGTCAAGTGTCCTGACACCGCTTATTATTACATCTGCTTCCCTCAGGTTGTAAAGCCATCTGAAAGCCCACTCAACCAATGACCTTTTATCAGGATATGCTGCAATGATAGTATCAATCTCCCCGGGATAATCAGTCACAAGGTGACCACCTCTCAGGGGTTCCATTATTACCGTAGCCAGTCCTTTTTTGTGGGCATATTTCAAGCCGTCAAGACCTGCCTGCTCGAACTCATCCAATATATTCAATTGAATCTGAGCCATCTCCCAATCATAATAGTCAACTATCTCCTTGAAAAGAGGATTTGTCCCGTGAAATGAAAACCCTTTGTGCAGAATTTTCCCTTTTTGAATCATTCTCTCCAGAAAAGAGGTAAAATCATTTTCAACTATCCTTTTGAAGTTCTCCGGGTTGAGGCTGTGCATAAGGTATACATCAATGTGGTCAGTCCTAAGCCTTTTCAGCTCCTCATCAAGATATTTCTCAAAATCAGCATGGCACTTTATATCCCATACCGGGCTTTTTGTAACCAGGACAGCTTTGTCCCTGTACCCGTTTGACAGGGCTTTACCTACCTTTTCCTCATTTCCTTTGTAGATATAGGCAGTATCAAGATAATTGACACCATGGTCAAGGGCATACCTGATTATTTCATCAGCATCCTTTTGTTTTTCAGGAAGCCTCATACAGCCGAGTCCGAACCTGGCTGTTTTTATTCCTGTTTTTCCGTAATTGATTCTCTGCATTTTTACTCCCTGATGATTCTATTTTGGCTTTCTGATCATTTCCCATTGAGGTAAATTTATGATGGGGTGCATAACTTTTCCTATTACCTCAAATCCCCTTCTCTCATAAATTCCCACATTCTTTTCTGTACCGGTCTCAAGGTATACATGCACACCCATGGTATCACTTTCACTTAGCAAGGCTTCCAGCATACCTGTGCCAAAACCCTTTCCCTGATGCTCAGGCGCAACTCCGATTACCTGCAGGTAATTGTATTGCAATCCTTCCGTATTCTTCTCTTTATCTTCATCCAGACAAGAAAATATCCTGTCCATCTGATTGAGCAATCCCATGCCTACCCTAGCCCCGGAAAATGCTGCTCCGCTGAGAAGCAGTTTAATCGGAGTCATTTTTGCATGTTTTCCGGGCAAAAGCACTGCAATACCTTCAATATCTGATGTAGGGGCAATTGCCTTGCCGTATTTGTTACCAAATCTTACCGGACTTTCAAAGAAAGCAGCCTGTCTTTCAAACTCAACATCCTTGAAAACAGCCTTCCATATGGGATCTTCCGAAAAAGCCTTTGCAAGAACTATGCCTGATTTTTTGATATCTTTCTTGGACAATTCATAAAATTTCTTCGTCATGCCGGTGGTTATCCTCCTTGGAATCATATATATTGATTATACAGGATGGCTGATGTTTGTTCTAACAAAGGCTGTTGGTTTTTAAGGGGGGTTCAGAAATGAATGTAATTTATATGCACACTCATGATACCGGAAGGTATATCAGTCCTTATGGTTATGATGTTCCGACTCCGAATCTGATGGATTTTACAAAAGAAGGCACACTCTTCAGGAAAGCATTCTCCGCTGCCCCTACTTGTTCTCCCAGCAGGTCTGCCCTGCTTACGGGACTGCCTCCCCATCAAAACGGTATGATCGGTCTGGCACACAGGGGTTTTAGAATGCATGAAATGGACAAACATATCGTAAGACTTATGAATGATAATGGAATTGAAACTGTTTTATGCGGAGTTCAGCATGTTACTCATCCCGATCCATCCGAAATAGGTTACAACAGGATTCTGTCTGACAAACACTACGGAGCAGATGAAGAAAATGCCAAAAAGGCAGCAAAGTATATAAGGGAAAAGAAATCCGGGTCCTTTTTTCTATCATTCGGAATGTCCAATACCCATAGGGACTGGCCTAAAGCCGATAGTGATATCAATCAAAACTATGTTATGCCTCCCCATCCCATACCTGACAACGTGGCATCCAGGAAAGATTATGCTTCATATCTTACTTCCGCACGTAGAATGGATGATTGTGTCGGAGTATTGCTGGATGCTCTTTCTGAATCGGGTCTGGAGGATGAAACCTTCATATTCTTCACAACAGACCATGGACTTGCATATCCGAACATGAAATGCAATCTCTATGATACTGGAATAGGAGTTTCCCTTATCATCAAATATCCCGGCAATAGGTTAAAAGGCTGTTCTTCAGACTCACTGGTATCCCATCTTGATATTTTCCCGACAATCTGCGATATATTGGATATTGAAGAGCCTGATTATATTTCCGGTAAATCTCTTGTGCCTTTGCTTGATGGAAGCACAAACGAAATACGTGACGAAATATTTGCTGAAGTAACGTATCATGCCGTATATGAACCCATAAGATGCATTCGTACAAGTAGATATAAACTGATCAGATATTTTGATGATTGTTCTTACCTTCCGGCAAATGTTGATGGAAGCGAAGTTAAGGATTTCATGGCTCAGTCAGGTTTCTTCGAAAGAAAACATGACAGGATTATGCTTTTTGACCTTAATCTTGATCCGGTGGAGCGTGTCAATCTTGTGAATGATCCATCATATTCCAAAATCCTTGCAGAACTATCAAAAAAACTGGAAGATTGGATGAGGGAAACATGTGACCCGCTCCTTGATGGTCCCGTTGAGAAGCCTTTAGGAGCAATAACCAACATACGTTCTTGTTACAGTCCCAGAACACAGGATTTCGAATAGACAACTATAAAAATTCTGATTTAAATACTCATTTATGTGTTTTTATGCGAGATTTATCCCAATTTTGATAGAATCCGCCCGGGGCGAAATGATTTCGCCCCGGGCGGATTCTATCAAAAAGGCATGAAAAAGGAGCCGGCTTTACGCCGACTCCCAAAAGAATGCTACTTCTTATTAAAACTTATTCTTCGTCTTCATCCTCTTTTTTTCTGAAGAAGAGTCCAAGTACGCCTGCTCCCATTGCGAGGAATCCGGCTGTTGAAAGCATACCGAATGGTATTGCTCCTGTTTCAGGATTCTCGGTTGTGTCACCGGGTACCGGTTCTTCCGGAGGAACAACTGGTTCATCAGGTTCTTCCGGTGTATCCTCAGGGGTATCTTCCTCTTCAAGGACTTCCACTGTTGTAGAATCAGTGTCATTAACTGCGCCTGCACCTACTGCTGTTCCTGCTGCTGAAGCTGTTGTATCAAAATCTCCTGCAACGGTCATTGTCATGGGTACACTGAACTGCTCTGATGATCCAACAAACATGTTGGCTATTGTTTCGTTCAAACCAAGGTCTTCATCAACTACAGTTACGTTGTTAAGTACGGTGTTTCCGATATTGGTAACGGTTACAGTAAAGACAACTTCTGTTCCTGCATCTACGACATAGCTGTCAGGTATTATCGAAATTGAGATGCCGGGGATTTTCGGTACGGGTCTGCGGGATACACTTACAAAAAGCTCATCCTCATCACTGACCATCTGTGGTTCTGAATCGAACAGGAATCCATCTGTCGGACCAATCTGTCCGTCAAAGCCTGATATTGGTTCTCCGATTACAATTATCTGATACTCACCGTAACCGTCATCTCCGCCATATGTATATGCATGGGTTTCAGCAAGGTTGGTAATTCCCGGTGTGTCTGACGAAATAGCCAAATGATTTCCGCCTACAACAACACTTTCACCGGGAGCAAGAATGTTGAATGTTCCCATCAGTCCACCCAGGAATGTGTCAATTATTTCTCCGTCATAGAGTGTGACGTTTCCATCATTGGTTACTGTCAAGGTATACTCAATGGTGTCACCTACAAAGTAATTGGACTGGTCTGAAGTCTTAACGATATCTATTGAGGGATCTGCATCCTCAACATCAACGGTTGCTGATGCGAATGCTTCCAGTTCCAACTGTTCTTCTGTCAAACCAATTGCATAGGCGCGATTTTCAACTTCTCCGTTGAACATGTCGCCTTCAGTTACTTCATAAGCGTCAGTCTGTGTGAATGTCTGGCTTTCACCGGGTTCCAGTGTGAGCGGACCTTCATCCAAACCTATCATATCATCAGTTACATATACGCTGTAGAGTGTTACGTTTCCATTGTTTGTTACTGTTATTTCATATGAGAGCATGTCTCCTGCTGAAGGAACAACACCCTCTTCAACCAATGCAACCTTTGTAAGAGATATCATTGGCATTGCTGCTTCTACAAGCACAGTTACTTCGTTGCTGTCAATTGGTTCCGTATAGAAATCACCAAGACCTGTAGTAGCAACTACGTTGGCAACATTTGTGAATGATCCTACAAATGAATCACTTTCCTGAATTGTGTATGATCCGGCCACTGAAAGCGTAATTGAATCGCCGGGTGCCAGGTCCACATCAAATGTCTCTGAATATCCTATGGCTGCATCAGTTACATCAAGTTTCTCAATGGATACATTTCCTGTGTTTGTTACAGTAAAGGTGTATACGACAGTTTCACCAATCAGGAGAACATCAGTAGGTTCAACATCAGCTTCTTTTGTGATTTCTGCATCAAGGTTCATATCCGCTGTATTGAACTCCTGTGAAGCAGTGTCTGAGACTTCACCCTGAACAGCAGTCAAACCGGTTACGGTTGCCGTATTCTCAACGATACCCATCCAGATATCATCTTCGGTGATTGTGTATGTTCCTGTCAGAACTTTCACTGCTCCGGGTTCCATTGTTCCAATTACTCCGTCGTCAGTGAGCCCTGCAACAAGAGCATCTTCAACTTCAACACTATATAGTGTTACATTTCCGTCGTTTGTTACGGTGAGTGTATAAGTGACTGTATCACCAAGGTCAACTCCGTCTCCGGTATCAACAGATTTGGTAATCTGGATTGAAGGATCCGGGTCTTCTAGATCTACTGATTCATCATCAGAGTCACTTACTTCATTTTCCTCTGCATCATATCCGGTTACGGTAGCTTCATTGTCGTACACTCCACCGTTTGCCCATAGATCATCTTCTGTGACTACGTGCATAGCGCCCATCGTCATAACAGTTCCCGGTTCCATTGTTCCGATTGACCCGTCGGGAATGACTGCATTGTCATCAGTAACAATGACGTTATACAGTGTTACATTTCCGGTGTTTTCAATCATTAGTACATAATCAATCGTGTCGCCGGGGCCGGGTTCTGAAGTTTCTGATTGCTTTGTTATTGATATGCCAGGAGCAGGTTCGTCTGTTTCAACGGTTTCCGTTGCCTGGGCTGATACTTCGTCATTTCCGAAATAACCCGTTACAGATGCATTATTCACATAGCTTCCTGCAAACATATCACCTTCTGTAACTGTATATGTTCCGGTTACAGATGCTGACTGTCCTGATGCCAAATCTCCTATAGCAGTAACGCCTGCTGCAAATGAAACACCGGGGTCACTGAGGTTTATACCTGTGACTGTTTCTTCTCCTGTATTTGTTACAGTGAATGTATATGTTACCGTGTCACCTGCAACAAGGCCTGAATCTACATCAGCTACTTTAGTGAGGCCTAGGCCAATTTCAGGTTCCCTGTACTGTGCTGTAAACGTTGTAGGTTCATCGATAGGTCCCAATTCAGGATCCCAACCTGTGAAATATGGACCACTGACACTCGGTGCAGTCGGTGTACTTCCCTGGTCTACCCATGCAGTTGACGTTCCGTCGTCGGAAACAAAAGTTGCTTCCACTTCAAGGTTTACGGTAACATCCCAGGTAATCTCTCCGGGTGAAGCATAGCATGGTGATGTAATGTCAAAAGGTACAGAAGCTTCCGTCCATGTGCTTCCACTCATATCTTCGGTTACGGTATAGTTCTTGACCCTGTATCCGGATGCTGCAGCCGTTTCATCTACATCTACCGTGAACCAAGCCATATGGTCTGGATTTGGTGTAATCAGAACAAACTCATATTGTTTATACTGGATAATAAACCCTCGCCATCTGGTTTGTCCGCTTAACTGATAAATCGCTGGATTTGGGTTATCCGGAGCACTCCAACCAGTCCAAAAATTATATTCTCCTGTTACCCACATAGACTCCGGTTCAATAATCTCATCTTCATTAGTGTCCCAGGACAAATCAATGTCTCCTGATGACAATACCTCATCATCATAATGTACTATGACCTCATGTTCACCGTCATGGTCATCGAGACATGCAAGCGATTCCTCTGCAGGAGCCGCAGTTGTCGTAGATACCATAAAGGTTGTCATAAAGGCAAGAACCATTACGATTGCCAATAATCTTTTTCTTTTCATAATATACCCTCCATCAATATTATTTGGCAACCGGACCATCCACTGGGGATTCCTGGTTTTGCGTCCCTGCCTCGCAACAGGTTTGCCCTTACAATATAAACTATAAAAAACGGTTGCTGTTAAACTTACAGCAACCGGACTATCCTCTTGGGACTCCTGGCTTTGCGTCCCTGCCTTGCGACAGGTTTGCCTTTATGTATAGCAACTATTACATATGGCTCATGTATAAACTTAGATTTCAAACCGGGAGAGATAGATGATTCTGAATAAAGTCCCCAGGAATTAACTAAGTTTTGCGTCTCTTCATAAGCAGACACTGCACCGCGCCATATTGTCTTGTACTAACATTCCGCAAAACTTGATTCCTATTTATTTATATATTGGAACTTTTTCTTTGGTGTGTACTGTAATTATATGTACAAATTCATAGTTATGTCAATTGTTTTTACAACAAAAATTAAACTTTTAACCTTTTTGGTCAATTTTTAACAGTTAGTAATTACGCGCAGTTATTTATATGAAAAGTTTTCTTACTTTTTCTCAAGCGCTTAAAACTGTTATAGAATACTTGAATATGCTATACTATCGTTTAGGAATAACCCGGGAGACACTCATGAAAAAAATTATACTTATATCAATAGCAGTCGTTGCACTACTGGCTTTGCTTATTTCCTGGGCAATACATGCATGGCCTGTCCGCATACAGACAACCCTGGAAGGAGTTCTTACAAGAGGAGGGATAAGCTCCTTTTCTGAAGAATACACCCTTGAAATAGATGGCAGATACTACCGAAATCTATTCAGAGATGATGAATTTCTCGGTACGTTCGCTATTAAAGAAATAGAACTTAGGAAAGATTTCAACAGGGAGGAAACCGTCAGTATCCGATTTGACGAAAATGGCCGTGGACACCTGTATTATCCCGTTGAAGAACCCGACGGAGGGCCGGGTATTTATTATGTCAGCATGGTATTCATGGATATAAAGGATATGAAGGTTGCCATGGGCATTCATGAGGAAACAGCCTCGGGACAAAGTGGATGGGGCAGTTCAGGTGGTTTAATATTTGCAGCCCCTGCAAAGAGCAGGAGCCAGGCAATTGAAATAACAAACGAACTCATGGATGAAATTCTTATCCTGCCGATCAAATGAATCTGACTTCAAGATCCATATCGGCAACCTTGGAAATAGTTTCATAGACTGAACAGTATTTTTCAGCCAGTTCTGCAGCCCTTAGTACACCTTTTTCCTGTGACGCACCTTTTACCTCAATGATGACCTTTACCCATTTCAAGGTCATGGGGATTTCTTCCCTCTTCTCCCCTGTAACTATTACATTGGACTCATCAAATGTAATCTTTTTCTTTTCCACCACATCCAGGAAGGTTGAGTAAAGGCATGAAGCCAAGGCCCCTAAAAACATATCATAAGGCCTCAGTTGTCCCTCCTGTATTCCAACCGGTACCGATGTATTCTTTGCTTTCAGTAAACCATTGAAGCCTTCTTTAAAGCCCATTTCAATCTTAAGAACTGACATAGTATATCCCTTCTTTCTTCTTAATAATATTATGTGCCTTTATGCAATTTAGGTCAACCGACTGCATCCGGGATGATATAATATACGGGGATATGGGGAGCGAGGAGTATTTAATGAACAGAAAAAACATGGGCATTTTGTATTTTACAGTATTGTTTTCAGCTTTTGTATTTTTTACATCCTGTAGCACAGACAATTCCTACATGCCCGAATTTGCATTTGATTCAGACAATCATTACACGGGCTTTGATGAAAGAATTGATATCGAGACCCCCAAGATCAGCAGCGAGCAGGGTTATGTTGTTGTAAGTGACCGTGAAATCTCAGGCAATCTGAAAACCTGGAAGAAATTTGTTTCAGATTCAGAAAAAGGAAGGGATACCTCAGTAAGGCTCGTTGTATATCTTGATAACAGCCAGCCGCATATATGTGACATTTTCCATCATGAAGGAAAGTACTATATATTCAATAATATTGATGAGGAAGTATATAAAGACGGGTATAACTATTTACTCACTCTTGAAGGTCGTTTCGGTATGCCCGAAAAGGATCAGAAAGCAGTCATTCTTACCAACAACAACGGCATTACCTTTGATATATACATGAATTCATGGTTATCAAGCAATTATCAGGCATCCCAGTCTATACAACCGACACGACTTGTTATGTTTCTTAAAGGTGATGAATAAAGTCATTGTAATATTTATTGCAAACAACCCTTTGTACAGGGTATGTATTAATAGTAACAATAAAAACGGAGGGTATAGATGAAAAAGACACTTACGCTTGTTTTGTCCGGTCAGGCAGGTCAGGGTTTGATGACCCTTGAGTCACTGCTTGCGGAGGCAATAAGGAAACAATATTACCTATTTACTTCACCCGAGTTCATGAGCAGGGTTCGCGGAGGTAACAACTCAGTGGAGTTGGTTATTGCGTCTGAACCGGTTGATGCATGGAGGAAAGGAATTGACGTTCTGTTTGTTGTGGGGCCGGAAAGTTTTGAGCGAATGGAATCCAGACTCAATGAGAATTCCCTGGTAATTTCTGAGTCCAAATATATTCCTGAAAAAGAAAGATCCAAGTTGAATTTCATTGAATTCAAGCTCTCAGAACTTGCAAAGGAAGCAGGCAGCCAGCTTTATGGAAATACTGTGGCTTTCGGATATATTGCAGCACTGCTGGGGCTTGATAAGAAAGTATGTCACAAAGCCATAAGAAGCAGATTCAGTAAGCTTAAGGAAGATATTGTTGAAAAGAACATCTCAGCCTTTGATTTGGGGCATGAGAAATGCAGGGACATACAGCTGCCGGTTGAAATCGAGAAGGTAAAGGACAAGCCCGCCGGTAAGGTTATGAATGGCTCTACTGCAGTTAGTTTAGGTGCATTGGCCGGTGGTGTAAACTATGTCTCATCCTACCCAATGTCACCCAGCACAGGCGTACTCATGTATCTGGCATCCAAAGGCAAGCAGTTTGATGTTTTGGTGGAACAGGCTGAGGACGAAATAGCTGCACTCAACATGGTAATAGGTGCATGGTATGCAGGAGCAAGGGGGCTGGCTACTACTTCGGGAGGTGGTTTTGCCCTTATGTGCGAAGCACTGTCACTTTCCGGAATAACCGAGACACCCTGCGTAATTCATCTGGCCCAGAGACCGGGTCCGGCAACAGGTCTTCCCACAAGGACGGAGCAGGGTGATATTAATCTTGCGCTGTACGGAGGCCATGGCGAATTCCCGCGTATTATTCTGGCACCGGGTCATATAAAGGATGCAGCGATCCTGTCACAGAAAGCCTTCTGGCTGGCTGATAAGTATCAAGTGCCTGTAATAATATTGACAGACCAATATATACTTGATTCCATGTCCGAAACAGAACCCTTTGAATTTGATGAATCTGCTCTTGAATCCTTTGTCATTGAAACCAAGGAAGACTACCTGAGGTATGACTTATCCAATGGACCCATATCCCCTAGGGGAATTCCCGGCTATGGGAAAGGATTTGTCAAGGCTGACAGTGATGAGCATACTGAAGAAGGTCTCATAACAGAAGATTTTGACGTTCGGATTGCAATGAATGACAAGAGACTCGGAAAGCTTTCATTGATACTTGAAGACTATCAGGATGCCGAATTGCTTGGAAACGATGATTATGAAAGGTTGTTTGTAGGATTCGGTACAACATACGGTGTATTGAAGGAATTCGTAGAAGAAGGTGACGGCAGGGATGCTTTCCTATATATAAGACAGCCGTATCCGCTGCCGGAGTCCCTGAAAGCATACTTCAATAAAGCCAGGGAAGTTATCGTTGTTGAAAACAATGCAACAGGCCAGATGGCTTCACTTCTGAAAAGCGAACTGGGTGTTGGAATTGACCATCAGATACTTAAGTACAACGGGGAACCGTTCTCAATAGAAGAGATAGAGAAAGAATCAGGGAGGTTGTCATGAATAACTTTGAATTCAATCGTGAAATAGATATAGCCTGGTGTCCGGGGTGCGGTAATTTCGGCATTAGGAAGGCTCTTATAAAGGCACTTCAGGATCTCGGGATAGAACCTGAAAAAACAGTACTAACTTCAGGAATCGGCCAGGCAGCAAAAATGCCTCAATATATAGACAGCCACTTCTTCAATGGTCTTCACGGCAGAGGGCTTCCACTTGCTGTATCAATAAAAAGTGTGAATCCCGAACTTACGGTCATTGCTGAAGGCGGAGACGGCGATATGTACGGAGAGGGCGGAAACCATTTCATACATAATATCCGTAGAAATCCGGACATAACCCATCTTGTTCATAACAACATGATATACGGGCTTACAAAAGGCCAGGGCTCCCCTACATCAATTCAGGGACTGAAGACTACAGTACAAGTGGACGGTGTAATAAACGAACCTTTCAATCCCCTGGCTGTTGCATTGTCCTTGGGCGCAACATTCGTTGCCAGAAGTTTTTCAGGCGACATGGAGCATCTTACGGAAACAATCAAAGCTGCAATTATGCACAAAGGTTATGCATTGGTGGATATTTTTCAACCATGTGTCTCATTCAACAAAGTGAACAATTTCCAGTGGTACAGGAATAATACATATAAACTTGGGGAAGATCACGATAAAGCTGATTTAAGTGCAGCAATTTCGCTTTCCTTGAAAACTGATGAGTATCCCCTTGGTATTTTGTATCAGGTTGATGACAAACCTTCTTTTGAAGAAAGAACACCGGTTTATACTGATGATAAAACCCCGGTAATCCATAGAAAACGCGAAATTGCGTTGGTAAATTCCATAATATAAGCAGCTAAACAAATTAATAAATTAATAAACAGATTAAAAATGTACATACCAGCCCAGGGCTGGTATGTACATTCGGGTTGGGTTTGGATTTTTATTTTTCAATGGGAATCAAGATTTCCACTATGGAATCCTCTGATTCTCCTTCAAACCTTTCATCATAGAACTCAACTACATATGGATTACCAGCCAGTAATTTTTGGTTATATCCCTGTTCATTGGTTTTCAACCATTCATCCATTGCATTGTTTTCACTGTCATAGCCCTTTGCTACATACACTTCAAATGATGCATAGGTTGAAGCCGGCAGCTCAGTCAGCTCATATTCATCCGGTACTATTTTGTCCTTTACTTCAACTCCTACGAAAACCTTAGACTCATAATTCTCGAATGTCCTTATCTCATAGCCGTTGTCACTCTTCTTGTTTGGTAGTGGTTTTTCCTTATCCAGTTCAATGAATGACTGCCATATTTCAGCTGTCTTGCTGCCATCTCCGGAATTTCCGGCAATAAGCAATTTTTCTTTTTTTATTATTTTGGGATTCACAATAATCCCTCCTTTCAATCTGTTTGTAAATTTCCTGATCATCTCATCAACGGAAATCGTATTAGGTGTAAAACCATCTTTTCTGTAAACTGACGGTGGCATGCCGTATGCATTTCTAAAGCATCTGGAAAATGATTGTGCAGAATCAAATCCACATTCCATGCATATCTCCGTCAGGCTTTTTCCTGTTGATGATATCTTTGCACATGCTTTTTCAAGTCTTCTGTCACGGATATGGGCAGAAATGGTTTTCCCGACAATCACTGAGAACATCCTGTGAAAGTAGTAGGGTGAAAAATGATGTAATCTTGCTATACTTTCAAAACTCATAGGCTCATCAAGGTGATTGTCAATGTATTCAAGCGCGCTCTTAATCTTATCAAAGTCAGCCATCTGTCCTCTCCTTACACTAATATCCTACACCTATCATAAATCCAATACTTAACAATCCTTGCTCTTTTTTTTGCTCTACACCCTTCGGGTAAAACGCAAATTTGCGTTTTACCCGAAGGGTGTAGAGCAAAAAGGGTGTAGCGCAAATTTTATTGTATAATGATGTTATGGACTTTGTCATTCGAAAAGCTAAAAGAAGTGATATTGAGAAACTGGCAGAGATTTACTGCAAGTCCTGGCAGTTCGCATACAAGGGAATCATATCTGATGCCTATCTTGAAAGCATGTCTGTTGATAAGCGAGTGCAGCGTTTCAAGGCTATGAAAGAAATACCGGAGTATGTTTTTCTTGTTAACAATGAAATAATTGGATGCTCAAGGCTGATTGATTCAAGGGATGATGACCTTAGTGAATATGGAGAAATTCAGACCTTATATTTCCTTCCTGAATTTATTGGCAAAGGATACGGGTCATCTTTCTTGAAATGGATTATTGAAAAAGCCAGGTCAATGGGCTTTCCCGGTGTTTTTGTCTGGTGCCTAAGCAAAAACAATCGTGCACGCAGGGCTTATGAAAAGTCAGGTTTTCTAAAAGACAATGAACGGACTATTGAAATTGCAGGCCAGGTGATTTCGGAAACCAGGTATTCAATTGCTTTCTAAGTATGGATTCTGTTTTTTGTAAGCCATTTGGTCGCGAAATCAACACCGGTTCGCATATCAAACAAACGGCATAGGGCATTGCCAACCCTGCCCTTGGCAACTTTATATTCTTTTTCATAAGCTGAACCCAGTTTTGGAAAATCATCTGATTCATATTTTATGGTCTTGAATTCAACCCATTTTCTTTCGCCATCGACCATTACTGCGGAACCTGATGTTTCACCAAGTTCAGGATTTTCAACCATGGTTTCAGCCAAATGAAAGCTTGTACACGATTCATAACCGACTCCAAGCAACAGCACCTTTGCCCCAAGTCTGTATAGTTTACCAAGAGGTGTATTCATACCGAAATGATCTTCAAGCGGGTGTGTTTCAGTTATTGATTTTGCATGCTTTCCCCTGGCACAGAAGGACACTACCGGATGATTGGACCTGATTGTCCCCGGATATCTCAGGAAAAGATCAGAAATCCTGCCCATTCCCCTGGTGTAGGTTATGTCCTTATCAAAGGCAGGCATGTTTTCCTTTATAACAGGTATCCATTCTTCGGGTACCGGCGGATTGCTCCAACCTGCCGGGTCAGTCCAATCACCGCTGTGTGCCGGCATAACCAAGGTTCCTTCCTTACCCAGTACCGAAATAAGGGCTTCAACCACGGCCTGTGGTCCTCCGCAAACCCAACCCATGGATGACAATGAAGAGTGAACGATTAAGGTGTCTTTCTTCCTAACACCTATTTTCAACAAATCATTAACTATTCTATCAGTGGTTATAGGAGTTTTTGTATTATCAATTATTTTCTGTTCATTCATTTCCTGAAGTTATCCTTATTCCTGAATCGTCAAGAATCAAAGCCTGCATGTCCGACAGCATAACCTTATCTGTAACCTTTTCATCTATTTTTCCATCCGGGCTTCCTTCATCCGAATGGCATTCGATTACAACATCAATATATGAAAGTCCATCGGGTAGGTTTCTGCAGGCTATATCACTTCCGGCACTAACACCAATGAAGATTCCACCATTTTTCATAAACAAATCAATCTGCTTTACAAAGCCGGTTTCATTTATTCGGTTCATAAGAAAAACAGGATCCCCTGCGGTGAAGAAAATAACATCAAACCTGCGTATTTCACCACTGAAGGAATCCTCCATATCATACTTCTCTATATTTTCCTTTAAGATCCCCAGTCTATATAAATCCTCCAGAAAAACGGGAACTGCTTCCTTCATTTCAGGTGTTCTCAGTGCAGTTGGTATAAACAAAGCCTTTAATTCTTTTCCCTTCTTGGACGTCAGCGTAAAAAACTCTTTTACAAGCTTCGGGTTATCAAATCCCGCTGATGTAAGGAAAAGCTTCATCAATCATCACCATAAGCAATTATTTCAAGATCTTCAATCAATGCATGGGAACTTCCCCAGGTTCTGAATCCCATATAGTTTTCAGCATCATTATCTGCCTTGTCGACCAAAATCATGTCATCAACGGTAATATCAACACCATCAATCCTAACAACCATCCTATTCTGGGTTTCATTATACTCATATACATCAATTTGAATTTCGTGTTCTTCATTCCAGAAAGTATCGGAATCATAATCAGGGATGACATCCTCAGGTTTTATCCTGGCAAATGGTGAATATTCGCCTCCATTATTTCTTTCCCTGAAAATAAATTCTCCCCCGCCATAGCCTGGATCATATTGGAAAATGAAGCCGGAATCCCTGGCATTTTCGTCAGTAACAGATTCAACCATGATTCCATATCCATTGCTACCATCCAATTGTATATTTGAAATTATAGTATACTCCTCAAGATCAAGCGGGAAAAATATCCTGTTTTCTCCCGTGGATTCATTTGTCAGAACCAGTCTGCCGTCAGTTTCCACAACAACCCAATCATCCCTGTCATGGGTAATCACCACATCAAGCAGCTGCTCAATCTCCTCTGCAGTCATGTTGGAAAAGTCATATTTGTAGGATGCTGAAGAATTTGCATCAATCAATGTTGAACCATGTATTGAACAGACAATTGTTCCGTCTTCAACTGAAAGCACACCACCTTCGGGGCACTCTACCTTCTCAGCAAAGTATTTCCCGGTATCATCTGCGAGCACCTCTTCCAGGGTCAGTGTTTCATCTCCATATCTAAGTCGCTGAAAGGCTCTTATTACATGATACCTGTTTGCCTGGCAAGTTCTTGTTGCCGCTCTTGTAGTCAGACTTGGATACACAGCTATAGCAATTAGTGTCAGAACTCCTATCAGGGCTATAACAACCATAAGTTCCACAAGAGAAAACCCTTTGTTGTTTTTCATTGTGCCCCTCCCCTCAAATTTTTCATTCGTATAGGTAAATATTAACATAAACAGGTATTTTATGTAAACTTAGAAAATATTGGTCACTTTGCTGCATTTCAGTAAAAATACATGTCCCATTAGCTTGATTGATGATAATAATTGTGCTGATAATGTTATATACTTTTCATATACAAGGGGGTATCTTATGAATCAGAATTTGTTGTGCAAACAAGATTACATTGATTGGATTTCATCAACCCGGGATATGAGGATGAAATGGTGGCGCGAGGCAAGATTTGGAATGTTCATACATTACGGTCTGTATTCCCAATGGGGGCGTCATGAATGGACGCAGACCCTTGAAGACATACCTGTAAGTGAGTATGAGAAACTGGCGGAAACATTCAATCCGAAACCGGGAGCTCCACAAGAATGGGCTAAACTTGCAAAAAAAGCAGGTATGAAGTACATGGTAATGACTACCAGGCATCATGAGGGTTTCAGCCTATGGGACTCAAAGGCAAACCCCTACAATTCCGTAAATCTGGGGCCCAAAAGGGATATTGTAAGGGAATTCGTAGATGCATGCAGGGAATTTGATCTTGGGATAGGTTTTTACTCCTCACTCATGGACTGGCATCATCCTGATGCATGGAGAGCTGCTTTTGACAGCAAAGCAAGGACAAGATTCAACAAATACATTGAGGAACTCAATACAGAGTTGCTTTCAAACTATGGGAAAATCGATATCCTATGGTATGATGTTTCCTCGCCTATGGAACACTGGGAGGGTTGGAACTCGCTTGAAATGAACCAGCATATGAGAGCCCTTCAACCTGACATATTGATAAACAACAGAAGCAAGCTGGAAGAGGACTTCTCGACTCCGGAGGAGCATGTCACCGCCTTTGACTATGACTGGGAAGCATGTATGACTTTCAATGGCCTGAGTTGGGGATACATGGACGAAGCCCAAACAAAGAACTACAGCTATACTCCACATCAGATTGTGAGGATGCTCAACAAGTGTTCTTACAGCGGTGGAAACCTGCTTCTTAACATAGGCCCTAAACCTGACGGTTCAGTTCCTCTTGATGTAATCGAGCCTCTTGAAAAGGTAGGAAAATGGCTGGGTGAAAACGGTGAAGCAGTATATGGGAATTTGACAAAGAACAGGGACAGAAGAACTGCTGATTTCCGCGGCAATGGAGTCTGCGGGGCCTCCAAGAAAGGCAATAACATATATCTTTGGAACTGGATCTGGCCGGATGGCGGTACAATGGGCTTCGGAAGCTACCTAACAAAGCCAAGATCAATACGATTCCTGAAGACAGGAGAAGAGATTGATTTTGAATACAGGGAAAACAGGATAATATTAAAGAATCTGCCTGATAAAGCTCCGGATGAAACATTGGGTATATCTGTAATAAAGATGGAGTTTGACGAAGATCCCAAGTTTATATCCATGGGCAAATATCCGCAGCTTCACGGAGGAAAATTCTACTTTTAAAAAAAGGGGAGCAAATGCTCCCCTTTTCTATTCCATAATCCTGTTTTTCATAAACTCATCAGCATTTATTTTTTTCAAATCAAGTTTATTGTATTCATCTGTCTTTTTGTCGGTTTCAAGAAGTCTCTTTATCTTCCTTTCATATATCCCGGAAAGTCTTTTGTATCTCCCTTTAAGATGCTCAATCAGTTGTTTTGTTTCATAAGGGAGTTCATTTTGGTACATCACAATGCCGATGAACTCATGTATACCAATTTCCGGTATATAAATGCTACCGTCATTTATATTTTCCCATTCCCTGATTCTGAAGTTTTCATATGAAGTGCCTTTCATTATCATGGATTTCATTTTATCCGGAATACAGGCCTTCTTTGTGTCTATCTTGATGTGAGCTTCAAGCGATATCTTTTTTTCAGACTCAGGCCCCCCTGTATTGCATATAATGAACAATGCCGAATCATTGTTCGCAGTGTACATTGAATAAACCATCTCCGGTTCTTCTATCAAAACAAAATCATCCGCAAGGTAATTGTGGAAAATTGATTTTTCCATCGGAAATGCCCTGAACATCTGCCATAATGCAATGAAGTGTGGTGTATGATTGGGGTCATGGGATGCCAGGATTGACTTACCCAGCACACCCAAACCCAAATGCGGAGTCAAGCCTTCCCTTATGATGCCTGCCATTGCTTCCCTGGAGCGGAATTGTCTTTCCTTTCTCCTGTGCATTGTCCATAGAGTAGGTGCCGTACCGGTCTGAACACCAATTACTTCAGGGTGCATTTCTTTCTGGCCTTCGCCTGTCAAACATGCATCAAACCCTTCTGCATAATCACTGGGAACAAGCAAGCTTCCGCCATGACCAATCAATATGGCTTCATTACCTATTTCTTTTCTTAGTTCCTTCATCATACGAATATAGTCGTAGAAGTTGAATATTCCTTTGCCGTGACCATGGGATTCGTCAGTACACACAGCTATTGAAGGCCATGCGAAATCTATATACAAGCCATCAAAGTTATATTTTCTGTAACACTTCAGTACAGTTTCCTTCACATAATCATAAGCTTCCGTGCACCTTAGGCATAATTCATCACAATCATAATCCGTATTGGGTTTATAAAAGACTATCTGTGTATCCTTAAGGGAATGCCAGCATAGTTTGCCATTGTCGTTCAGTGTATGTTCCAATTCAGAATGTTTCAAAGATGCTTGTGATATTAAAAGTGGTTGAATATAGAACATCATCTTTATACCAAGCTCGTGTGCTCTTTCAATGACCTTCTTGAAACCTTTTTCATCAA
>Ga0180435_10002313_pt1 | contig 19556 bp, 19 predicted proteins | sample SS_ome_3_FD_132467 | JGI IMG/M metagenome (GOLD analysis project Ga0180435, IMG submission 132467) | Hypersaline lake sediment archaeal communities from the Salton Sea, California, USA - SS_3_S_1 metaG | ecosystem: Environmental > Aquatic > Non-marine Saline and Alkaline > Hypersaline >...
GTGCTGACGTTTTAGAACACGTGAAAATAGTGCAGCGGTTGCTGATAAAGAGGGATTAGAGAAGCGCCCGCTTCTGCCAGATGGTTGGATGGCGCAAACGGCGCAAGGCTTGAAGGCGCATTGATCTGTGGCTGACAGAGATTACACCCGCCACTGACCTGCTGCAGCTGTGTTTTTGCCAACGGATAGAAGACTTCCGCGCGTTCTGATTCGTACCTTCCCATCATTTCAACTCCAAAAAACAAGATAGAACGACCCTACACAGCCCATCATCGCGAATCCGTAGGAGAACCTGCAGGAGTGCCGCGTAATTTTGGCCGCATAACAGGCCGCCTTTTTCCTTATAGGGTTTTTCCTTTTAGACTTTTTCCTTCTAGACTGGGGCCAATTTTTCGTGAGCCAGAATCATGTCCCAAGCCTTAGTCTTTCCTGAACCGCAAATGATTCAGACCAATTCAGTGGAACTTGAAGTTTTCAGCGCAGGCTCCGGTAAACCAATTGTCTTGTGCCACGGCTGGCCTGAACACGCTTACTCCTGGCGCCACCAGATCCAGCCGCTGGTCGATGCGGGCTACCATGTCATCGCGCCCAACCAGCGCGGCTATGGTAATTCCAGCCGCCCCCTTGAGGTCACCGACTACGACATCACACATCTCACCGGCGACCTGATGGGCCTTCTGGACCACTTCGGATATGACGATGCATTATTTGTCGGCCATGACTGGGGCGCCATTGTTGTCTGGAATCTGGCGATGATGCACCGCAAACGGGTTGCCGGTGTGATCAACATGAGTGTGCCTTTCATGGAGCGTGGGCCAACAGAATGGGTCGGCTTCTGGGAACAACATCTTGGCGGCGACTTCTACATTGTCCACTTCAACCGTCAGCCCGGCGTGGCAGACGCCGCATTTGCAAAACATCGCGAACAATTCTTAAACAATCTGTATCGCACCAATCAATGGCTGTCACCACCCGCTGAGCTGCCGCCAGGCATGAATATGATTCGCATCGCAGAGGCAGAAAAAATGCCGGGCGATGATCTGATGAGCAAAGCCGAGCTGGAAGTCTTCAGCCGTGCGTTTGCACATTCAGGGTTTACCGGCGGAATCAACTGGTACCGAAATTTTTCCCGGAACTGGGAGATTATCGGTGAGTATGAGCAACATATTCATCAGCCGACTCTGATGATCTACGGTGACCATGACATGGTGCCCAGTTCACCAGCTCTCGGCAAGTTTGTCAGTGATCTGGAAGTTGTGAATCTACCCTGCGGACACTGGATTCAACAGGAACAGCCCGCAGCGACCAATGCCGCCATGCTCGACTGGCTACCGCGGCATTACCCCGCCAGCGCATAACGGACTGCGCCCACCAGCGACGCAGCAAGCAGCGTTACAACCGCAACCATGCTGCCAATCATGCCGGCACCACGCCGCGACGGATCTGCAATATAGCTGCGGAAATAATGCGCGCGAGCTAACACAAACACGATGCCCATAACGACCGCCAGCCATTGGTTGGCAAAGTAGCCAGCCGCATAAATAGCCGGTACAAAAACCACTAACAGCTCAAGCGTATTCTGATGAGCGCGATGAAAGCGCTCAAACTTCTCGTCACCAGTAACTGCCGGTGCGGCAACACCGTGACGTCCACGCGCCCGCCCGACGGCAACACCAAAATACAGATATTCAGCCAGCGCAAACATGACCACAATGGTTACGTAAGCCATCGTTACCTCCCTTTAAGCAACAGGAATCATAAACGCCGCCGAAGCTTCAGCATAGACACGGCCATCTTTTGCGTCTATCACCCGCCCTTCCATTTGTGCCAGGCGACTTTTACGTTTCACGCAGCGACCCTCAAGCAAAACAGGCGTGCCAATGGGTAACTGGTTGCGGTAGCGGATCTCCGCCCGTGCAGTAAAACACTGCTGCCCCTGCAACCAGAGCCAGTTGGCCATGACATCATCGAGTAGACTGAAAACAATGCCTCCGTGTGTCACTTTGTCGTAACCCATATGTACTGGCCCCGGCGTAAATGACCCGCGGCAAACGTCTGCGTCAAGCTTAAACGTTACGCCAAGTCCATTGGGATTGCCGGGACCGCAGACAAAACACTGATTCCCCTGAGATTGCAGCAGGGATTCACGACCGCGGCTGGCATCCGCCGATTGTGTACCATCTTCCATCACGCACCTGATTGTTCCTGGATTGGGGTATCATGCATGTTTTCCGCCAGACAAGCATCTGTGGTTGATTTAACTCACATACGCAAAAGCCTTTCCCGGCACACGCCGGAACTGGTCACGCCCGCCGCGCAAACCCGCCAGGCCGCGGTTGCTATTGTGATGCGCGAAACCGATCACGGTCCGCAGATGTTGTTCATCAAACGCGCCATCAAAGCGGGTGACCCGTGGTCTGGACATATGGCTTTTCCCGGTGGTCATCTGGAACCTGCGGATGACTCCCTGCAACAGGCGGCGATGCGTGAAACCTGGGAAGAAACGGGCCTGCAACTGCCTGGTGACAGCCACCTGGGTGCACTTGACCACCAACGCGCGCAACCCAGGGGCCGCACACTGGATATGCTCATCGCACCCCATGTCTTCGAAATTTCAGGCGAGCCGGAATTCACGCCTAACTACGAAGTCGCTGAGGTTGTCTGGGCACCGCTACACCCGATGCTGCGCAATGATCTGCATGATACCGAGACAAAACCCATGGCCGGCACACCCACTGTTTTCAACGGTTATCGCCTGGAACAGGGCCACTTCGTCTGGGGTTTGACCTATCGCATCCTGAAAACATTTTTCTGGACACTCGACCCGACCTGGCAGCCCATCGACCGGGATTAAGCAGAGGCTGTCAGGGCTGCAGACCGTGATAACTGGCAATTGCCAGACCCGTGGCAACACTCGTGAAAGGATCGTGGTCCACTACCTTGTCACCAAAACGTGCCTCGAGCAGAGACCTGACCGCGGGAATCAGACTTGAGCCGCCGGTGCGCAGTACAATGTCTATCTGTTCCGGAGCCAGTTGTGCCTGCTGCAGGGTCACGTCTACAGATTCGCTGATCTGCTGCAGAGGTCGGGCAATCAGGGCTTCAAATTCCGCCCGTGTCAGCGTGACATCCACATCTATTTCCGGGATATCCAGGCGTGCTGAAGGCTGCGACGATAATGCCGCCTTAAAAGCCTTGATCCGCGCAAACAGCATGTAGCTGAGATTATGTTTAATTACCTCACGCAGCCGCTCAAACTTACGCCGCCCTGGCCCACCCTGTTCAATACACTCCATGACTGGCGTGGTGTACTTGTTCTGATTCAACGTATAGGTCACCGCCCAGTTCAGCAGCAGATCAGCAAACTCTTCAAACGGAAAACGCGTTTCAATCACTTCACGGTCAAACCCTGGCCGCCGCCACATTTCCCCTTCACCCAGCAGGGGGAACAACAACTTGCGAAACAACAACTGGTCTATGTGATCACCACCCAGGCCAATACCGTGGGTTGTCACCACATCAAAAGTCTCACCGCGCCGCTTCAGCACGCACAGATCCAGCGTGCCGCCGCCAAAGTCGACCGTCAGGAGCACATCGCCGGCCACACCTGGATTGTTGTGCAGATAGCTGGCCGCTGCGGCTATCGGTTCAGGATAAAAATGCTGCTCTGTGACCCCGGCATATTTGTATGCCTCACCGAGACGTGACAACGCCAGCTGATTTCTATGCGGGTCTTTGCCTTCGAAATTGACCGGGTGCCCCAGATGGGCCGATGTCACCTTGCCTACTTCGTCTTCCAGCGCTTTACGCATGCGCAGAAGCAACGGCGTGATTAACGCGACCAGCCGAAAAGGATGATCAAAGACCAGTAAGCGGCGCACTCGGGAATCACCCAACAGTCTTTTTGTACCTCGAAACAAACGCCCTTGCAGACCGCTGTCGGTTACCGGCGCACCGTAAATCTTCTCGGTCGAGGTTTCTACCTCGCTGTTCTCTGCGCCTTCGCTGTTCTCTGCGCCTTCACCGTGCTCAACGAACTGACTGACTTCAGCAACCACCTCTGGAATTAATTCAACCGTTCTACCAGTATTATCAGCAATATACTGTTCGATGGCCGATTGGCCGGTTTTGGTCTGCAACTTGCGGTCAATGTAGGTGGCGGATGGCATGATCGCGATATCGTTATCGAGTTGAACAGTCTGCAGCGCCGCTTTTTCCAGCAGTTCCTGTTCCAGTGGAATGAGCGTCACAGTACTGCCATCAAACACCGCGGCTGCAGAGTTTGTGGTACCAAAATCTATGCCTATGCCTAACCTTTTCACCACCCACCCCTAACCTTTGAATCGCTGCAGGTAATCAGGTAACGCTATGTCCGCCCTGAGGTCTGCGGAGGGTTGCGGCTTCCCTATCTGCACACTCACGGGAATCACACCTGCCCAGACATTGCTGGCTTTGTCCTGATCGTCATCTCCGGGATCGCCATCGCGCACCTTGGCAGCCATTTCCGCCAGCCTGACCCGGACCACAGCCGTTGCCGCCAGTTCCTGCGCTGTAGGCTCCCGCACCGCCTGTTCATGGCCCGGCACAAGCACAGCTACAAACTGGTCCAGAGCTTCACGATGCAGCGCTCCAGTGACTGCCTCGCCTTTGCCAAAAACAGACACTGAGCGATAGTTCATCGAACAATTAAAGCCGCTGCGTGCAATGACATAGCCATCGACCAGCATAACGCTGATACAGACGTCACCACCTGAGGCCATATGTTTGAGCAAGGCGCTTTGCCGGTTGCCATGCAGATAAAGATAGTCTTCATCACAGAAATACAGGGTTGGAATGAGGCGCGGCTCGCCACCCTCTACAAAGGCCACATGACACATCTGTTGGGCTGCAAGAATGTCTTTTATCACGTCCAGGTCATACTGCGCACGTTTCGCATTTCGTTTGACGGTGGCACGTGTCGAAGGCGGTTGCATAACATTTACCGGGTTATTTTACGGCGGGCAGTGTATACGCAAGTCCGCCCAAAAACACAGGAAAGCAGGTTAAACTGGCGCGGTGCAAACCTGGCGCACCCAACAGATAGGCAGACCCGTGTCAGAACCGACCGATTTAAATAAGTTTAAGAAACGGCAACGTCAGGAGCGGGGCAGAAACCACACCCTGTGTAAAAGCGGGTTCCACAAATGGGTGTTTTCTGACAAAAAGCAGTTTGACGTCAAACAAGGCAAACTCGTCAGCATCCAGCGCTGCGAGCGTTGCCAGGTGACCCGAACAAAAATCAGCTAGCCGGCTGATCAATCAAGCGTGACCAACGTCGGCAGATCACAGCCTACCCCCGTACCATTTAGACCACAGTAGCCATTGGGCACTTTTGCCAGGTACTGCTGATGGTAGTGTTCTGCATAATAGAACGCGGGCGCAGGTTTGATTTCTGTTGTGATTTTGCCGTAACCCGCAGCCGTCAATGCCGCCTGATAAGCCGCTCTGGATGCTTCAACAGCCTCAGCTTGAGCATCCGTGTAAGTGTAAATGATTGATCGATATTGTGTGCCGAGGTCATTACCCTGGCGCATCCCCTGAGTGGGATCATGACTTTCCCAGAACAACTTCAACAACGCCGCCAGCGTTGTTTCTGCTGGATCGAACACCACCAGTACGGTTTCACTGTGTCCGGTACCGCCGCTGCAGACTTCCTCATAGCTGGGGTTTGGCGTGTAGCCGCCGGAATAACCCACAGCGGTGACATAAACGCCGGGCGCCTGCCAGAAACGACGCTCAGCGCCCCAGAAGCAACCCATGCCAAACTGAATCTGCTGCATGCCTTCCGGGAAAGGCGGCTGCAGCGAGCGACCCGACACAAAATGCTGCTCTGGTACCGGCATAACCGTATCGCGGCCAGGTAGCGCCTGCTGTTCTGATGGCATTAAAAGTTTCGCACCTAAGCCCATGGTAAGCTCCTGATTGAAATTAAAGCTGTATAGTTCGATACGCAAGTTTAGCGCGTCGCCTGGCCAGTACAAACGAATCCGACTATTTGTTGTCCAACACTACATGCTGTCCAACACATTAATCGACCTTCAACGTTCACACCTTCCAACGCGGATGCTATAACACTCTCATGCGAACACTGATTTTACTGGCTGCCTTCACCATCAGCCTGGGTTGCCAGAGTGCAACGCCGACACCTGGCTCTATCGACGAGATGACGCAGGCAGATACGCGCTCCGGGCAGCAGACCCTGACCGAGGCGCAGCAGGCCTTTACCGAAGCCACAGATTTTTCTGGTCGTCTGCAGCGTTTAATGGAACTTGAGCAGCAGGCGCTGGCTTTAGCTGCGGATGAGCCACTCAAGCTCGGCAGCCTCGGCTCGGCGATATTAGATATTTATGCCGGCAGTCTCACTGGCCACTATGCTATGCGCCAGTTTTACGATCATGTCGATTCTGATGAGGCAAAGGCGGTACACGATCAGGCGCTGGCAGAACTGGTCGAGTCTATGCAGGCTGGCGCTGACGGTTCTCGCAGCAAGCCCTACAAAGCGCTCACTCTGTTTGACGGTCACACCCTGGCGCGGCTGGACAATCGTTCCGCAGTTGGCGCCATTTATCAGAGCAATGCCACCATGGCGTTTGGCTACCAACTGGTCACCCGACCGGAAAACGGACCGTTGCAGCGCGAGTTTTTCGACATCAGTGCACTGCTGAACGGGTTGGACAATGGCGACACCAATAGTGCGGATACGCCACCCGATCACTCCCAGTCCGCGGGCGACAATCCGTGGGTGCTCATCCGCCTGCTGGCGGCGCAGATGGACAGCGCAGCACAGACGGCAATTGGTCGATATCTGGCCTCTGTACAGAAATTCGATGACGCCGCAAACTGGTTACAAGTCGCCGCCCGCTCCGAAAATGTTGTTGCCAATATCCTGCTCGCACGAATTTACTGGAGCCAGGCAGAAGACAGCGAAGATCCTCACATCAAACAGGAGCTCCGTGAGCGTTCACTGGAAAATTATCTGCACGCCATAGCTCTGGGATCCGCGGATGCCATGTATACCCTGGCCAATCTGTATATCAATGACGTCTACGGTGAAGAGAACCGCGCTGCGGCTTTACCGCTACTGCGCCGCGCTGCGGATCTGCAGCACCCGGAATCACTGCTTTACCTGGGACACCTGTACAGCATTGGCCGGGAAGTTGATCAGGACCTTGTAAAGGCTGATGCCTATTTTGCAGAAGCGGCCGCGTTGAACGATGCCCAGGCGATACTCAGCTACGGACGTTTTTTAACCAGCGCCAGCGATGAACAGCAGACTTTCAGCGCTGCTGCGGATCTTCATGGCTGGCTGGAAAAGCTGGCCGATGATGATAACGCCGAGGCCATGGTCTTACTGGGCAACCTGCACGCCCGCGGGCTTGGACAGAAAGCATCCAACCGGCGGGCTGTGAGCTGGTACAAAAAGGCTGTAAAAGCCGACCCGCAAAATGGTGACATTGTGAACGAAGTCGCCTGGACCCTGGCTGTTTCGGATATTCAGGGTTTACAGCGCAGTGGCTATGCAAAAAAAATCATGGACAACCTCATGACAAACAATGCTGAGGCCGCCCAACGTCCGGAATACATCGACACCTGGGCTGCAGCACACGCGGCCAACGGCAACTTTGATGAAGCCATCCGGCTGCAGAATGTCGCGATCGAAACAGCCACAAACCAACAAAGAGATGATGTCATCGGTATACTCAAAACCCATCTTGAGAAATTTGAAGCCGGTGCAACCATCATCGAAAAAGCACCCTGAACACGAAGAGCTGATTCATCTGCTCGCCGACCAGAGACCACTCCTGGACGTGCGGGCGCCTGCCGAATTTGCCAAAGGCCATCTTCCCAACAGTTTAAATCTGCCTGTTCTCAACGACGAAGAGCGCCATCAGGTGGGTCTGACTTTCAAACGAGAAGGCCAGCTTGTGGCCACCAGACTTGGCCACAAGCTGGTCAGCGGCGCAGTTAAAGAGGCGCGCATTGCACAATGGCAGAGCTACATCGACAAATACCCGGAAGCCTGTGTCATGTGTTGGCGCGGCGGCCAGCGATCGCAAATTGCACAACAGTGGTTAGCTGAATGTGGCTATATTATCCCACGCATATCCGGCGGCTATAAAGCCTGTCGGCAGGTATGCCTGGATATTCTGGAAGAGGCTGCGCTGGCGCAGAAACCCTGGTTTGTACTGGCAGGGCGCACCGGTGTGCAGAAAACTGTGTTACTCAACACCCTCGACAACGGTATCGATCTGGAAGGTCTGGCTAATCATCGAGGTTCCGCCTTTGGCGCCCGGAACAGCCCTCAGCCCAGCCTACCGAGCTTCGAAAACAACCTTGCGGTACATTACCTGCGACACACCCAACCCAGCCTGGTACTGGAAGATGAAAGCCGCACCATTGGCCGGCTCGCGGTACCGGAGAGCTGGCATCTGCGCATGAAAAAATCACCGCTGGTCCTGCTCGAAGCAACACTGGAACAACGCGTTGAGCACATTGTTGACGAGTATATTGACACTCGGCTGTCTGAGGGTGATGACCCCGGCATGCTGGAAGCCCATTACCGCGGCGCCCTGAAACGTATTGCCCGCCGGCTTGGTGGGCTTCTCTATCAGCAGATAGATGACATGATCCGGATCGCCTTCAAGCAGCAGGCTGATCACCATCAGTGGGTGCGCACCCTGCTCAGAGACTACTACGACCCGATGTACGACTATCAACTTGAAGGAAAAGCCAGCCGGGTGATCTATACCGGCACGTTTTCACAAGTGCAGGCATTTCTGACAGCGCGTAACAGCAGCTGACCATCTGGCGCTTCAGTGATCATGTCCATGAGGCAGGTTCGCCAGATGCGTCTGACGGTGCGCCAGGTCATCACGGGACAGCAGATCTTTGTCCACCATAAGCTGTTGCAGGGCGGTCTGGAAATGCTCGTAATATTCATATTCATCAGCATCCCGAGCATTGCGGTCCCACAGACCAATAACATCAATCAGCTGACGCTGAAATTCATCCCAGCTGAACACACCAGCTTCATGCAGGGCCACAGCCATGCCGAACACACGGCCATGCCAGGGTGCTTCAAACAACACCTCGCCATTTGCCATGGGTGGCTGCAGGTGTTCGCTTAACACATTCTCCAATGCAGGTATTGGGCTGTCTGTCATGCTAGCTGTCTTCCAGCACTGTGACACCAATCATACTGTCCCGCGAAACAGTTGCGGCAAGGCTTTCAACGTCACGCCCCTGCCAGGCAGCAGGCATCTGCGGAAGCACCATATAGCGGATCTCAGCTGATGAGTCCCAGACGCGAATCTTCTTCTCAGCCGGAATGGTTGTGCCGAATTCTGCAAGGACCGCTCTGGGCTCGCGCACCACACGCGATCGATATGCCGGATCTTTGTACCATTTTGGCGGCAGCCCAAGTACCGCCCAGGGATAACAGGAACACAATGTACAAACGACCACGTTATGGATCTGCGGCGTATTTTCCACCACAACAAGCTTATCCACCTGGCCGCCACTGAACTCAAATTCACGCACAACCGAAGTAGCATCAGTCAGCAATCGTTGCTTGAACGCCTCATCTAACCAGGCGTTTGCTACCAGCTGCGCGCCGTTCATCGGCCCAACACGTTCATTGTAGCGCACGATGACATCATCAATCAGATCCGCATCTAGCAGCCCTTTTTCAATCAGTAAACTTTCCAGCGCCTGCGCGCGAATAGCCGCCGTAGTCTGACTCATGCGCTTATGTCTCCGCTGCCAGATGCAGATAAGGTTCAAAGAGATCGAGGCACACTTCCAGCTTGTCTGCAGCGTCCCCCCATAATTCCTGCGCATCAAAACAGAGGGTATACAGGTGTTGAGGCTGCTCACCCTGACCATGGGCATTGGTGTCGGGAAAAACCCAGGCACCATGCAACGCAACGACTGTACCCAGCCTGCCACGCGCATAAGCCGGTAATCGAGTGTGTCCAGGCACAGATGACATTCTTGTCAGCAGACAGTCACCGATCGAAAATTTCGCGGCGGCCAGAGGTTTTCGCTCTGCCGTCAGCAGAGATTCCGGTGCCGGAGTCACACTGTCGGTGTCATCGCCAGATTGGTCAGAACCGGTACTCTGCATGGGGCGCGCAGCTACCCGCTCATCACCTTGAGCCCCATAAGCCACCGCGCGTCCGGTAATCTGTTGTTGTTCGAGGACGCCGCCTTCTACCAGCAGGTTTTCCGCAGCACCGAGCCAGCGCCCGTAATAACCGTCGTCGAGATAGCTGACGGGATCGATGCGTTCAACAGCATGTCTGAAATGGTCAGCGTTGTGCATCACACCGGCAGCAGCAAGGCTGTTGACCATGGTGAAGACACTGGCGTGCCAGCGCTGAGAGAAACCCTGAAGAGGGTCATTGGGGTCAACGGCACCAAACCCCTCTTTGCCACCCAGATCGTGAATGCCATCCATCTATGCCTGCCTCCCGCCAACCAGCTCAAGCAGCGTCGGCACACCGTCGCCACCCGCTTTGAAGTCCATCATAAAGCGATGATGTCCGCTGTATACAGTTTGTTCTATCTCATCGGGCATAACTACCTGAGCTTCACAGCCTGGCGGCACCAGCAGTTCAACTTCAAAACGATCGTCTTTAATCCACCAGCTGACATCAAAACGCCCCATCGGTGTGCGCAGAGAAGCCTCCACAAATTGTACCGGTGCACCCGCTAGAAATTGTTTGCCCAGAGGAGGTCGAGGGCGCACACGAACCGAGCGAAACGCGTTTTTATCCAGCGCATAATCGTCCTGCAATCTGATGCCGACCAGCGACTCCAGCAACCAGGTCAAAACACCTACATTCGCCATTCCCGGGTGTCCTGGCTGCCGAGCCACCAGACGGTCGCCTGCCTGCACAGCCGCCAGCCAGCTTGGTGCACTGGTCTGCAGTAAGACCATGTAAGCCATATCAAGGCGATCCGCTGCGGTTAACACCGACAGCAGGTGTGGCAGCACAACAGGCGCGGCAGAGCTGTGATAGTTCTGCTGCTGCAGCAACTCAACCAAACGCTGCTCTGCCCGCTGACATTCTTTATCTTCCAGCAGGCCATAGTGCAGTACCGCGATGTAAGCGGATTCAGAATCACAAGCCAGATGCCCGTCTCCGGTCAGGTAGCGTTGACGGAATGCCTGACGCACGTCGTTTGCGAGCCCATGCAACAGTTCATGATCACTGAGTAGCGCCAGTACGCTGGCCATGCGGGCCAGACACCGCAAGGCGTTGTAAACGGTACAGCTCGCCACCAGCGGATTAGTGGCACCGTCACCATAAAGGGTTGTGCTGCTTGGCGCGCGCAGCAGATGTATATTGGCATGGCGGTAACTCAGTGCAGTGGCGCGTAACTGCGGGTAAGCGCGCTTGAGTGCCTGCACATCACCGTAGCTACGGAAGTGTTGCCAGAGTGTGGTTACAAGTGCTTCAAATTCAGCAAACTCATCATAAGGTAAACGTTCATCAGTGCCTTCCACGGCGGGGACCAGCGGGCTGCTGCTTACCGGAGCGGCATTTGCCGGCTTCAGCTTGGTCAAAGCGTCATCAAGCCATTTCAGCACCAGGCCGGGACTCCTGTCCTGAGCAGCGAAATGAGGCATCCAGGTACCAGCGAGGGTGAAGTCGGGTAGACGATCTGACAGTGCTGCACCTTTCATCGGCACCGTGAAAGCTGCGCTTTTAAAGCTGTTATCGATGACTTCAAACAGTTGATTCAAGGTTGCATGGTCAGTGCGCACGCTGACAGCACTGGACTCCGGCGCTGCTATACGAAGCGCTGTGGCATGCTGGACCTGGGTCAGGTTTGGGGTGAATTCCACTTTAAGATAACGAAAGGTGTGCAGTGAAAACTGCCCCTCATGACTGGCGTTCAGATCAGTCACTGTCATGAGGCTATCTTCGCTGGCGCGAACAAACGACTTATCAAGACTGTACCTCAACACTACCGTATCACTTTGGCGACACGTCAGGGACAAGTTCACACGCCCCACAATCTGATCTCCAAAATCAAACAGTGCTGTACTGCGACCAGCCTCAGTAGTGACCAACGGCTCTGTCATGGGGCGTAAAGCCTGAGTCACACCAAATGCGGCATGCGGCAAACTTCTCAGCTCTGGATTGAAGCTGACTTTCTCCACTGGCTGCCAGAGCACGTCGTCAAATCCTGGTTCAGTCCACCCTTCAAAGGCCTGCGCCAGATCCGCATGCTCACCTGTATTGATATCAGCAGCCAGTATATGGCTGGGGGCCCAGCGCCACTGCTCATCGGAGTTGACATCAAACTGCTGGCCATCAGCCAGCGTTGCGACAAGCCGCAGTCGCAGGAAAGGTCGATTGCCATATCGGGCTCGACCTAAACCAGGCAATTCGCCAGCAAAAAAACCATCACTAAGTAACACGCCTATGGCGTTAGGTTCAGCCAGGAGACGTTCAGTGACATCAAAACTCTGATAAAAAACTTTTTCGCCGAACGCAGTCCAACTGGCGTCACTGCGCGCGGGCAGAACAGATACGCCATTGAGGTAAAGTTTAAAGTCACCCGCCACGGCAATATAAAGTCGCGCCGACGCCACCGGCTGAGTAATCAGAAAATCTCGACGCAAAGCAACCGCATGCACGCCTCGCCGGGCACTGCCTCGCAATGCTCCGGCAATCCAGGGACCGTGCCAGTCCGCATCATGCAGCAGACCCATTTCAAAAGTGGCGGGATCACTCCAGTCACCCGCAATGCCGTCGCTATCATATGTCCGCACTTTCCAAAAGGCTTTTTGCCCTGAGCCGAGGTGCATGCCGCGATAGTTAACATGCAGGGTCTGATGAGATTCAATGCGACCGCTGCACCAGAGGTCACCCTGATCCTGGTTCAGCAGCGCCTGACTGGAGGCGACAAGGATTTCGTAGGCCGACTGGACTTCAGCGGGCCGTGAGTCATTCACCCACCAGGAAAAACGTGGCGATGCCACATCCACGCCCAAAGGGTTCTGCATGAACTCGCAGCGAAGCCGGAGCGGAGCGCTTGGCATTGTCGCTGTGATTCCCCGTTCAAAATGGAGCTGTTAGTTTGCGCCAGCGGTCGGCCACACGCAAGAATTGTCGCGGATTTAGGGCTCAGCCAGGATTATAAATGGTCATCAAGCAGCGCCTGCCGACGAGTACTGAAAATATCCCGAAGAAAACTCACCAGCAGCTGCACCCGGCGCGCATTACGCAGTTCGGGGTGCGTCAGGAGCCACAAGGTCGGACTTTTCTGCACCGGCATCTGCGGCAGGCGCAGCAGCTGCTCAGACTCCGGCCACAGTTCTTGATCCGAACTCAGAAAACAAGGCAGCAAACCAACACCCATGTGCACACGGATGCAGGTCTGCTGCATAAAGACCTGATCACAGCGAATACGTACTCGACTCTGCGCAAAATAGCGCTGCCGCAGGCTGGCGTAAAAACTCATCACTTCACCGCGTGCCGCCCAATCGATCCATGCAAGACTCTGGCCTTCGCCCGGGGAGGGGTCTAATGCATTGTGTTCAGCGATATATTTCCGGCTGCCATAAGCCGCCACCGCCACCTGGTAGAGGGGCCTGCCAATCATCGAATCCGGCGGCGTTTCTGTCGCCAGAACGGCGACATCTACATCTGCGTTAGCGATATCGAGATTGCCATGCACCGGAATGATCTCAAGCTCAATTTCGTCGTGCTGCGCACAAAACTGCGCCAGGTCGGCCAACACAAAACCCACCGCAAGCACATCCGGTACCGCCAGACGGATCTTGCCCGCCAGACGTTGATTCAGCCCCTGCAACTGCGCATCAAGCTGACTGAGTTGCTCGCCGAGCGCATCAATCTGCTGCGCCACGTCGGCGCCCTCGGCGGTAATCTGTAAACCTGCATTCGTGCGGAGAAACAAGCTGACCCCAAGCCGCGATTCGAGCGCTTCCAGACGGCGAGTGACGGTTGAAGGATTTACCTGCAACTCGCCCGCTGCACCACGAACGCTACCTGCCCGCGCCACGGCTGCAAAATAACGGAAATCATCCCAATTCATACGCTCTAAACCCCCACGGCATCAGCTCTTTTGCAAATTTTTCCGGGAGAAAAGAGGTTAATGTATGTGTTGCATTAACGCAACATGCTGTTGCGTTACTTAGGGTTGCATTTATTGTTACCCAAAGTAACATACCCACATCGAACAAAAACAGTTCCGTGAGGGTCATCCGATACCCCCCCTCCCCTCCCCTCCCTCGGATGCCCCTCCTATCTTCAAAAAGTAGAAGTGGCCGGAGATCCTTAGAAAGATCTCAGCCCTTCTACTTTTTTTTGCCTGCAGAAAACCTGGCTTGAGCAGCCTGAGCCTGACAAAAGAAATGCGCTACCATTGCGCCCATGACTTACCAACACCTGACACTGACAAAAACCAACCATATCGCCTGGCTCACCTTCAACCGCCCGGGCAAGGCCAACGCTCTGCACTATGACCACCTGCTTGAAATAGAAACCGCTGTACTGTCTCTTCGCGACGACGCGCAAACGCGAGTGGTGGTATTCACCGGCGCAGGCAAACATTTCTCATCAGGCGCAGACCTGACTGATAGTGGAGATGCTTTTAAAGTACCTATGGTGCAACGTCGTCGACGGATGCGGATAGGTGAGCGGGTCATTGAAGCCATTCTCGATATGGATCAGATTTCAATTGCCGCCTGGAACGGTGCAGCCATGGGTGGCGGAGCCTGTATCACCACCGCGTGCGATTTCAGGATCGGCGCAGATAACTGTTTCATGCAATATCCGGAAGTCGATATCGGCCTGAATCTGATGTGGAAAAGCCTGCCACTGATTACCCACCTGGCTGGCCCTTCCCGTGCCAAAAGACTGGTGATCGGCGGAGAGCGCGTAGAGGCGTCAGAACTGCTTGAGTGGGGTATCCTGGATAAAAAGGTGCCGCTGGCGAATCTCATAGACGCAGCAGAATCAATGGCACAACATTATGCGGCGAAGCCGCCTGTTGCTGCGCAAATGATCAAACGCTCGACCAATCAGATCTGCAATGCCTTGAATGGCGCGCTGATGCATATGGATGCTGATCAAAACCTCCTGGCGGCGAGCACCGACGACCGAGCGGTCGCCGTGCAAGCCTACTTGAAGAAAGAAAAACCCACCTTCACAGGTTCCTAAGAAGCATCATCAGCAGAAGGCGAAACAGATCCAATCTGCCGCTTCTCCACATATACTGCCACGCCGAGCAGAGACATACCCAGGACGCCAAGGGTTATCCAGTGGGTAAAATCAATATAGCGCCCCAGTTCGAGCAACTGGGACACTATCGATGCAAATACCACCCCGGCACCAACCACAATCACTGGCGGGTTAGCCAGTTTGCGGCCACATAAACTGATGAACAGGCCCACACACACACCCGCGCCAACCGCCAGCCACACATCATTGAACAGCAGGTTGATAACCACCGCAATGGCCATACAAAGACCGGCCAGCAACTCAAAGCCTGATTTCACGCGGGGATGGACCATGCCGCTCCAGAAACATGCAAAACCAATCAACACTCCAGCCAGTGGCAGGATCAGTTCATCTGCGAGCAGTGGATGCAGCAGGGACACTGTTGTGATGACTACACCTGTGAATACAGTGAAACCAATGGCACTCAGAACAGGTTGATACACGGCTTTCACCATATCCTGCTGACGCAGCAGGTGCACCCCCACAAAGCTGATCATCAGCAACATCCAGGACAGCAGCACATCGGCTTCATACAACCAGAACAATCGCGCCAACATCACAAGCGCTGGAAAAAACAAGCTTAACAGCGCGAACCTGCCTTCGAGGGTAGCAAAGACAACATGGCTTTTGAGAGCACCAACTGCGTAGTAGAGCGGCAGCGCCAAACTGACAAGAATCGTAAGACCCAGCGGCCACGAATCTCTGGCGGGAATACAGATCAACAGACTGCACAGTGCAAACAGCATAGACAGCTGTTTGACCTGGTCCCGAGCAAGCACGCAAAAAGCCATCCAGGTAACCGGCACAAGGGTAAGCAGAGCCACAGCAAACATAACGCCCAGCTGTCCCGGCAGATAATCCTGCAGGGCAAGGGTATCAACTCGCCAGACGCCACCTCCGGACAACTGTGACCAGGAAAACATTTCCTCTAACAATCCACCCAGGGTTGTCAGACTGGCCACCACAGCCACCAGACCAAGACTGACAAACACACGCGCGCCTTTCTGTTCTCGGACCAGCCCGCTGACCGCAAAACCCGTAACCGCAAACGCAGCCGTTATACCCAGCAGAACATACAATCGACTCAGGTCTCCCCATGCACTCCAGCCCTGCAGGAGGTGTGAGCACAGACCCGCCACGATCACCAGAGCGCCGAGTGTGCGCAGGACGCCCGCGAAGGACGTCCTTTTAAGCTGTTCAAGGTAGGTGGTCATGATCAGGCCTCCGAACCTGTGGGCTTTTCAGCTGCAGGGTCCCCATCCAGAACCGAAGCCAGCTCTGCCTGCAGTGACAGCTGCTCTTCTGCGTCATCCAGCTCGCGTTCAAACTTATCTGTCTGCGCAACAACCGGAGTGATGTATTCATCGGCAAGCAGGCGCGCCTCCCAACGGGCGTAGACAGCATCAAGCCCATCACAGTCCTGTTCCTGCAGTCGACGCAGGGTGCCCTGGGCATTGCTGACCGCATCTCGTGTGCGCAGAACATTTCGCTTCTGCGTCAGCGACAGCAATCGTTCATCCATCTGCGCAACGCTCGCGCCTAATTGCTCAACCCTTGCGTCGTACTCCGCCAATACCGATTGGGTTTGCGTGATCTGTGTTTGTGCATGACGCCGGCGTCGCAGACACTCCAGCGCTTTGTCTTCATCTGCGCGGCCGATTTTTGCAGCGCGTAGTGCCCAGCGCTCGGCTACTCGTTCCAGGCTATCAAGTTTTGCGGCAAGTTCGTCCCGATCCCGCGCCAGTGCTGCCAGTCGAACCTTTGCCTCAGCCGCATTTCTGCGCACCTGTCGCAGTGTGGCTTCGGCAACGGCATCCTGATTTTCAAGCTGATCGACCACCTTATCGATTGACTGGTGGACAGTGGCGGTTACTCTTTGAAATATATTCATCATCATTACACTCGTCGTTGAAGGAGTGGTGATGATGAAGCAAGGCGCTGTTTACGGTACTAAATAGTAAAAAGTAGCCTGATTGGCACCAAAAGGTATTCTATAACGATACTTTATGCAGATTCTAACCAGGACAGCGTCAAACCGTCCTGTTCAACCACGAGGTCAGGCACCCGTCCGAAGCGACAACTGGCTCCGCTGGTACACTCGCCGGTAAACACGCTGAAGGTGTAACCGTGCCAGGGGCAACGAACTTCACCCTCAGGACTGAGCGCCGAGGTCAGAGGACCCATCTGATGAGGACACGCCGCAGGATAGACAACCCATTGTCCACCACTTCGATTGAGCAGAAACTCGCGTTGGGACAGACTTACGCGCAGCGGTAAATCGGCAGGGTCAGGCAGGGCGATAGACAGGGTGTCCTGCGCGCGTGGTCCATCAACCCGCTGATCGAGCTGACGCTGGCGCTCACTCATCATTTCCACATCTTCGTCGTAGAGACGCTCGTATGCAGCGGCGTAAGCGCGCCCCACCTTTTCTCTTGCTGTGGGATCGACGCCGGGCACAAAAAAATCAATCACCAGATCAAGCTGATGCGGTGCCGTGACAAAAACATGGGTCCATATCTCTGCGCCCTGACTGGGGCCTTCAATATTCCGGGTGATCCAGCGACGACAGTCACGATCCAGGCGCAATTCGAGCAGACTATCACGGCCGCGGAGATCTTTGACTCGGGCGCGCCAGCCCCAGCCACCGGCATCCAGACATTCAATATCCGTGAAACTTGAATCATGCAGGTGTGGCAGGTGCTCCCAGTCCAACGCGTTTTCATACATGCGATCTAACGATACAGGCAAGGTGCGCGTGTATGTTCCCATGTGATCCACTCTTGAATCTTTGTTGGGTGGGCTGTACGTATACCTCACAGGAAGCCTCGGTGTGTCTATTTGTCAGGCCTTTGCGCTTTGCTGAGTAAAAACGAAAAGTGCTGGCCATCAATTTCAGTTTCTGTGGCACAAGGCTCGTCCACGGCAATAAACGTCAGCGCCAGAGTTTCAGACATAATGTACGCCTGATGTTCAGCAGCTGCCAACAGCAAGTCTTGCTGTGCATGGTAGCTGACGTCGATGCGATCACTGACCTGAAAACCCTGCTCCTTGCGAGCCCGCTGAATCCGATTGACCATTTCCCGAGCATAGCCGCCGCGCACCAGTTCAGGCGTCAGCTCGCAGTCAATATCTACGGCAATACGACTGTTAGATACTGTATTTGTACCTTCGCGTGCCTGTTGCAGCACCTGAATCTCTTGCAGGTCAAAAGTTTCGCCCAGCAGCGTTACACTGCCCGAAGACTGCAGTGCAGCAATCGCATCAGCGTCCATGGCATTGATGGCCTGCTGGAATTCTTTCATCTTTTTACCCAGCCGCTTGCCCAGCAGAGGAAAATTCGGTTTTGCAACCAGTTCAATAAAGGCGGATTCATCCGATGAGTATTCGATGCTCTGGATGTTCAACTCGTCAGCAATGTACCCCTCGAGAGCGCCCATCTCCTGCAACAGACCTTTATCACGATGCACCACTATGAGTTTAGACAGGGGGGTTCGCAGACCAATTTTCACATCTTCACGTTTCTGCCGGCCGAGCAGGATGACCTGCTGCATACGATCAACCGCGATTTCCAGACCCGGCTTCACATAACCCTCTTCAGCTTTTGGGTAGTCGCATAGATGCACAGAGTGCGGCTGCGGGCTCTTGCCGGTCAGCCCGGACAAAGCGCGATAAAGGTACTCTGAGAGAAACGGCGTAAAAGGCGCCATCACCAGCGACAACTCGATCAGCACGGTATACAACGTGCTGTACGCTGAGATTTTATCTGCAGTGACCTGTTCACCCCAGAAACGGGCGCGGTTTAAGCGGATGTACCAGTTGGTGAGATCTTCAATGAAATCGAACAGCTCTGGAACAACATTGTATAGCCGATACGCTTCCATCTCGTTTGCGATGTTTGCTTTTAAGGTTTGCAGGCGTGACATCAACCACTGGTCCAGCACATTGTCACCAAAGTGCATGCCTTTATCTGGCGCCCAGTTGTCAATGGCTGCGTAGGTCTGCAGAAAGGAAAAAGCGTTGTACCAGGGTAACAAGGCACGCCGGGTCATGTCCCGCACGCCGGAATCGGCAAAACGCTGCTCTTCACCGCGCACCAGCCCCGAGTTGATTAAATAAAGCCGCAGCGCATCGGCGCCATACTTTTCCATCAACTCATCAGGCGGCGTGTAGTTACGCAGACGTTTCGACATTTTCTTGCCGTCTTCAGCCATAACCATGCCGTTAACAATCACGTTACGAAAAGCAGGCTTTTCGTAA
>Ga0180435_10002315_pt1 | contig 19552 bp, 10 predicted proteins | sample SS_ome_3_FD_132467 | JGI IMG/M metagenome (GOLD analysis project Ga0180435, IMG submission 132467) | Hypersaline lake sediment archaeal communities from the Salton Sea, California, USA - SS_3_S_1 metaG | ecosystem: Environmental > Aquatic > Non-marine Saline and Alkaline > Hypersaline >...
CATCATCCCATTCTGGCAGTTGGGTTAGAAAATCTTCAACCTTCGAAGAACGTCGGCCGGAAAGAACGCGTCCATCCGGCAAGAAAATATCCACCATTTCACTTGGCGTATTCCTGATCTCTGCTTCTGGTTTTCTGTTCATATGTATACCCCAATTTCGATATAATTTTCATATTATTGCAGATGTTTTTAACGGGAAGATATTATATCAGGAAGTATCATAAGCCACCATTTAAAAATCAAAAAAAGAAAGATCATTTTCTCCTGCAACTTCAAATATATTCTTGGTAACGCGGGTTAGCTCGGCGGATCAAACGATAGGCATAGGGTTGAAAACCAAAGCGGGACCAGGTCCGCGATGCCGATAGATTCGTCGTTCGCCAATCAGTGGTCATACATTTGGCACCCAGTCCAGATGCAAGATTCATCACATGAGTGAACAAAGCCCTCCCTATCCCCCGCCCTCGATATGCGGGATGTGTAGCGGCCACAGGGAAATGTGTTACGCCAGGTTCCCCAAACAGGCTGGATAGGGCAATTTCCTCAGGACCAATCACCATAAAACTGACAATTTGCTCACCGTCAAGGGCGATCCATGTCGTGGATTCCTCTTCTTCCGCCAGTTCTGCATATCCCTTGCGCAGATCCATCAAATAGTCGGCTGGGACAGGCTCCCACACCGGAGCACGGTTGTAATGACCAATGATCCAGTCCGCACAATCAGCCAGAGCATCTGCATCGCCAGGTTCGGCTTCACGTATCTCGATGCTCGTGGGCAAGCACACCTTTGGCCGCAGCTCGGTCATGGATGCAAGCGCATAAGCCTGCTCCTTGCCAAAACTGAGCGAGAAAGCCACATCCAGCCAGTCTGGCAGAGCAGGCAAGACCAGGTAATGGTTCAAAACACCTTCCTCCACCCAGCACTTTCCGGCAGCTACGTACATCATTGCCAAGGTTTCAGCCCCTCTCCCAGAAGCAATGGCGATTCCCCCAAAAGGAACAAGAACATGCTCTCCAAAAAACTGGTTATCGCCAAAGGTGCCCAGGAGAAATCCCTGCATTTCATCATTCTCCAGCATAACAATGCCGCAGCAGGTTTCTTGGGCATACAAAGCATTCAAAAAACCACCAGCAACGCTTGGTTCCTCTGTCCGTTGAGGGAGCAGTGGATGATCTGTCCTTAACCGCACAAACTGTGCGGAAAGCAAATGCGCTGCCTGGTCAACATGTGCTTTCTGAAAAGGGATGAATTTCAACATGATGTCACATTTCCTTTATAATTCTTTGAACGGAGGACGAATATGCCCCTAGCTAAATGGAGATTACTATTATCCGGATCTGCTGAAGGTCCGTACAATATGGCACTTGACGAAGCGATCCTGCAATGCGTTGGTGAGCAGATCTCACCGCCCACTCTGCGGCTCTATACCTGGGATCCGCCTTGCCTCTCGCTGGGCTTCTCGCAACCGATCACGGATATCGACCTGCCTGCCTTGGAAGCAAACGGCTGGCAGCTCTGCCGCCGCCCCACCGGCGGGCGGGCCATCCTGCACACAGACGAACTCACCTACGCCGTGATCGGACCAATCGATGATCCTCTCCTGCAAGGCGGCGTTTTGGAAAGCTACCGCCGCATCGCCGCTGCACTGCAAAACACCTTGAGTGGTCTGGGGCTGGATGCCCGCGCGGACAAGGAATACGATCTGCCTGCCGAGGTCTCAAAAAATGGCGCAGTGTGCTTTGAAGCTCCTTCCAACTATGAGATCACCGTCCAGGGAAAGAAGATTTTCGGCAGCGCCCAGGCCCGAAAAGCATACTCTGTGCTCCAGCATGGTTCTCTGCCGCTCTACGGTGATCTAACGCGCATTACTACTGCAGTTAGACATCCAGACAAGGCAAGCCGTAAAATCGCCGCAGAGCGCCTCCTGGCGCACGCAGCGACCGTTGAAATGCTTCTCGGGGAAAAGATCACATGGCAAAAAGCGGCCGAGACCTTCGTCAAAGCCTTTCAAGCCACGCTGAACATCCAATTACAGCCAGGCTCCCTCTCGGAGGAGGAAACACAGCGCGCAAGCAAACTATTGAAAGAAAAACATGCCAGCCATTCCTGGCTGGCAAAGATCTAGCCCTTATTCTGTCTCATGAACAAAGATAACTTCGTCGTACCCTAAACTGCCGAACAACCGCTCCATGTACATCTCGGCATTAAAATCAGCCTGTCGTAAAATACCATCTTCTATAGCAGCTGCAAGGATTTCCTGCTCGGCCACCTGGCGTGCCTGGGTTTCCAGGTTGCTGTCGCTCTTGCGCAGCAAGCCCGTCTCTCTGTCGTAAACATACGACTTGTCATTGTCAAGCGTTGCCACAAAAACCTCAGGCTCAGGCAAGTTGACATACAGTGCGCCGTCTTCCAGCCATAAATTCTGCGTGGTCATCTTGGCCAGATCAATGCCGGCAATAACAGTCCCATGTGCCACAAAGAGCAGCTTGTCCCCAAACAGGAAGTCCAATTCCCCTTGGGCGATTTCAGCAGTAATAATCTTTTCCACTGAATACTGGATACTCTCCAGGCGTGCCAGAGAACGGACTTCGTGAATGATCGTCACGGGATCAGGGATAATGGTAGGTGTCGGGTTCAACAGTTGCGCTACTTCTGTTTTCACCTGGGCATTCGCCTCTGCGATTGGTGCTACTGCAGCTTCTGTAGTATCAGAAATGATCTGGCGCATCAGGTAGGGTATCCCGATAAAAAGACCGATGATCAACAAAATTGCAAGCGCTAAAATGAATAGCCCCGTTGTATTCTTCCTCATCGAAAACTCCTTCTCACAAATAAAGAATAATGCCAAAGGCTCCTAATCCTGATTATACTTTACGGTCATATGATTTTTATAAATTCATTTGAAAAAGCACTTGATTCGAATTCCTGATTGACTAATCGCTTTTCTCTCGTTACAATCGAAAAATGTTGAAAAAACTGATCAAATTTGTTTTCAAAACGATGTTTTATCTTGCGGGCCTGACCATCCTCATCTTTGGATTTCCCGTTCTCCTCACCCGTATTCTTGCCTGGACACGCATCTTCTCCCTTGATGAAAGCCCAATAGCACCCGTAGCCATCGTTTTTGGCGCCGGTCTGAATTATGACGGCACACCCACAGCCGTACTCAGAGATCGGGTTGCAACGGCCGCTGACCTGTATTTCGACGGCAAAGTACAAAAACTGCTCATGACGGGTGATAATCGTTTTATTGATTACAATGAGCCCGGTGGAATGCATGAATACGCCGTTGAGCTGGGGGTGCAGGAAGAAGACATTGTTCTCGACTTCGGCGGTCGTCGAACCTACGATAGCTGCTACCGCGCCAAAGCCATCTTCGGAGTAGACAAGGCGGTCCTGGTCACCCAAAAATACCACCTGCCTCGAGCGCTTTTCCTTTGCCAGCAGCTGGGCATCGAGTCCAGTGGCGTGGTGGCGGAGAAACTGCCCTATCCACGCAGGTCTATGCTCGTGTGGCGCATCCGTGAAGTCGCCGCCACTCTCGTATCCCTGCGGGATGGCTGGCTCCAACCGCCCCCGCCCGTGCTTGGTGTTCCCGAACCGATCAAGTTTGAATAACCTGCTTTACTCCTGCACAAACGCACATTTTCGGCAAAAATTTCTTCTCATGATCCGTTTTTTTCGTTTACCTCTTTGCGTGAGTTAGGTATTTTTGGGGAACGCTTCTTGCACATTAACCTTTAATCCCGCCCTCTTTGGAAGCCAGGTCAGGTATAATTCCAGAAAACCAAGCGGGAGGATGACAGCACATGGAACGCAGTGAAGCTTTTGAAATCGTCAAAGAATTTGTGAAGAACCAGGGGCTTATCAACCACATGTTGTGTGTGGAGGCAGCCATGCGTTGGTACGCTGAAAAGCTGGACCAGGATGTTGAAAAGTGGGGGCTGGCAGGTCTGCTGCATGATTTTGACTGGGAAATACACCCGACCATGGAAGAACACCCCACCGAAGGCGCGCCTATTCTTCGCGAGCGCGGTGTGCCGGAGGATATTGTCCAGGCCATTTTGAGCCACGGCCACGAGACCGGCGTTCCTCGAGATACACTGATGCGCAAAGCACTTTACGCTTGCGACGAGATCACCGGGCTGATTACTGCCACAGCCCTGGTTCGACCATCCAAATCCCTCTACGATCTGAAAGCCAAGTCGGTCAAGAAGAAATTCAAAGATCGCTCATTTGCTGCCGGTGCCAACCGTGAAGAGATCACCGAAGGCGCACAAGATTTTGAGGTTGAATTGTGGGAACATACAACGAATGTTATTATGGCTATGCGCAATATCGCTCCTGAGATAGGGCTTGCGGGAAATCTTTCCCCGGATGGCACACCGATAGCCTCGTAAGGCACCCATACACGCAACAGATAGAAGGAGAATTATGGATCTTCAAGGCAAAGGCATGATGATCTGGATCCTGTCCAGATGCGAAAATGGCGATCCTGAAGCGATCGCCAAAACAGCACAATCTGCTGGGTTGAGCCATGTTCTCATCAAGATCGCCAACGGCACGCGTTCTTTCAATATCGACGCAGATACAGGCGCTGACCTGGTTGCACCGGTTGTGCAATCTCTCAAGGCACGTGGCATTGCCGTATGGGGATGGCATTATGTCTATGGGGACGCTCCCATCAGCGAAGCAAATATCGCCATCCAGCGTGTAAATGAATTAAATCTGGATGGCTACCTGATAGACGCCGAGGGTGAATACAAGGACTCCGGTAAAGACATCGCAGCACAAGAGTTCATGACAAAACTAAAAACAGGCCTGCCTTCCAGCACACCTGTCGGCTTATCCTCTTACCGTTGGCCCAAATACCATCCCGAATTCCCCTGGACAGAATTCCTGGAAAAATGTGATGTCAATATGCCGCAGGTCTACTGGGCCCAGGCCCATAATCCTGCCGAGCAATTGGAACGCTCCTTGAATGAATTCAAGACGATCACACCCTTCAGACCGATCATTCCGACTGGCCCCATGTATGTTTATGGCAGTTGGGAACCCACCGCACAAGAAACTGTCGAATTTCTGGATAAAGCCCGCGCCCTAGATATGAAAGCAGCCAATTTCTTCGCCTGGTATTACGCGCGCACCATCCTGGAACCGCTTTGGTCTGCGCTGGCTAATTATTCCTGGCAAGTTGGCCCCACCCTACCGGACTTCCCGCAGCGCTACATTAACGCGCTCAACACAAGGGACATCAACCAGGTCATGGCATTGTATGCGTCCAACGCCACACACATCACCCCCGCACGCACCATTCAGGGACAGGCAGCCATATGGAGCTGGTATTCTTCTTTCTTCAGCCAGACCCTGCCCAATGCAGCCTTCACCCTCACGGATTATTCTGGCGGGGGCACATCCTGGCAGTTCAACTGGACAGCCACATCTTCAAACGGCAGTGTCCAGAACGGCAAGGATACGTTTGGTTTGCTTGACGGGGTTATCACTTATCATTACAGTCAATTCACTGTCAAATAACATCTTACCGGAAAGACGATCGTGACCAACCCATCCGTCAAACAGGGGATAAAAATATTCAAAGCCGGCGACAAAGAAAAAGCGCGGCTTGTTTTCAAGGCAGCTCTCAAGCAAGACCCAAATGATGAGACAGCCTGGTTCTGGCTGGCCGCCACCTATAAAAAGCGAGCTAATCAGATCAAATGTCTGCGAAAACTACTGGAGATCAACCCACATCACCAATCCGCCAGAGAACAGTTAGAGAAACTGCTGGGCAAGAAGCTCCCCTCTGCGCCGGCAGAACCAAAATCAGAGTCTGCGCAGGAGGTCAAAGAAGTGCCTCCTGCCCAAACTTCACCGCCGCCTTCTCTTATAAAATCTGAAACCAAACCATCTGATTCAGCAGATAAGGAAGAAGACGCATCACAGCCTGAAGAAGACATCTCCCAATGGCGCAGCGCCGCTATTGCTGGCTTGGGAATATTCGGCGCACTCGCAATACTCGTCGGCGCCTTGTTTGGCAACGCCTTGTTTTCCACTACCGATTTCAACAGCCTGCTGAGCGAGTGGATGGGCAACACACCAGCAAGCATTGCAACCGTAGCCCCTTCACCTACCTTCGCTGATGCCCTATCCGCCAGCCCCACAGCGGAAGTGCTTCCACTATCTCTCACTCCTGCATCCCCGGTTCATGCATCCCCCCATCCGATAATAACCCAGGTACTCAACATCCCAACCACACCACCATTGATGCGCAATTTTCCCTGTCTGCCGCAAAACACACAGCGTATAGAAGCAGTCGTCCTGCAGGTCGTCGACGGAGACAGCATTGAAATTGAATATCAGGGTGAACAATACAGCGTGCGCTATATCGGCATCAACGCACCCGAGACCTACCCCAGAGAATACTTCTCCGAGGAAGCAAACACGCGCAATGTAGAACTGGTAGAAGGCCAAACCGTGACCTTGGTGAAAGACATTTCCAACACCGATCAGGACGGCAATTTGTTGCGCTATGTGATCATCGATGAATTGTTCATCAACCAGGCGCTTGTCAATGAAGGGTACGCCCTGGCAGCCAGCTTCCCGCCGGACATTGCCTGCGATGAGCTTTTCGTAGACGCCCAGGAAGCCGCACGGCTGAACAACAAGGGTATGTGGAAGAACATCCCCCTGGATAGCAAAACCGCCACCCCGGTTCCTCCCACACCAACCTCGCGCGTTGAACAAACCTGCCTCTATGGCTGCAAGGAACACTACCCCGGCTGCGATATCAAAGGCAATATCAATCTGGATCTGGAAAAGATCTATCACCTCCCAGGCAGTCAGTTCTACGCCGGCACGATCATCAACACCAAACAGGGTGAGCGCTGGTTCTGCACCGTGGAAGAGGCCGAAAGCAACGGCTGGCGGGCAGCGGAGTAATCCCAAAACTAAACACAGATCAATACGGAGCTTTGCAATGCATCGACTAAAATCGATTGTCGTCATCATTCTGGTTGGCTTGCTTCTCTCGGCGTGCAGTTCAGCCGCTCAAATTGAATCCACACCCACCGCTACACCAGGGCCTATCAATACAGCTACCCCTGCCCCAACCCAGACCCTCACGGCAACCTTTACGCTTACACCCACCATCACCCCCACAGTGACACCGGCGCACGCCCTCAGTATCGAGTATCTCCATCAACAAACCTATTCTGCCGCGCTGACCATCGAAGAAGAGGTCGACCATCAGACCACCTACACCCGCTATGTAGCGTCCTATCTTTCTGAGGGAAACAAGAATTACGCCCTGTTCACCATTCCCGACGGCGACCCGCCCGAAAACGGCTGGCCGGTGATCGTCTTCAACCACGGGTATATCGAACCGGAACTATACAGCACCATCTACGGGTATGAATCCTACGTGCAGGCTTTTGCCGATCATGGCTACATCGTTCTGCGCCCTGATTACCGCGGACACGGCATGTCGGAAGGCGAACCACAAAACTCGTACTTCACGCAAGCCACCACCATTGACGTCCTCAATGCAGTAGCAGCGGTCAAGAATTGGGAAACCGCCGATCCAGAGAATATCGGGATGTGGGGTCACTCGATGGGTGGCTGGATCACCATGCGCGCACTGGCCTCAGATCCCGACATCCGCGCCGGTGTCATCTGGGGCGGAGCGATCGGCTCCTACGATGACCTCTGCGTCCACTGGTTCAACTGCGCCAACTGGGACGAGGCCACCTGGGCTTTCTGGACCGAAACGCCCTTCTACGAGTATGGACTGCCAGAAGAGAATGAAGTGTTTTGGGCGGCTGCATCGGTGGACACCAACTTGTCCAATCTGGGTGCCGCTGTGCAGCTGCACCACTCCACCACCGATTCCGTTGTGCCGGTAGGTCTTTCCCGGGCCATGTATGAGAAAATGCGCGCAGCCAGCGTGGATGTAGAACTGTATGAATACGCCAGCGATGACCACAACATCTCCCAAAACTTCACCACAGCGATGTCTCGCTCACTGGATTTTTTCGACCAGCACTTGAAAGATGGAAATTCGGGCACAAACCTGAACAAAGTTCGGGAAAAAGACGGCATGGAAATGGTATATGTGCCAGCAGGGATGAGCCAAATGGGGGATGATGATGGCTCTAAAGATGAACAGCCAGAACAAGAGATTTATCTGGACGCTTCCTGGATTGACAAATATGAGGTCACCAACGGCCAATACAGCATTTGCGTGCAGGAAGGAGTTTGCACAAAACCAGGCGAAACGAAGTCATTCACGCGCGAATATTATTATGGAGCCGAAGAATTTGACAATTTCCCGGTTGCTTATGTGGACTGGTATCAAGCAAGTGAATATTGTCAATGGGCCGGAGGCAGCTTGCCAACAGAAGCCCAATGGGAAAAAGCTGCACGAGGCTCAGATGGAAGGACATACCCTTGGGGAGAAAAAGAACCTACATGTGATCTTGCGAATTTCAAGTTCGCGGATAAAGAATGTGTTGGAGACACGACCTCAGTAGGCAGTTACCCAAAGGGCGTCAGCCTATATGGAGCACTTGATATGGCTGGAAATGTGTGGGAATGGATTGCAGACCGGTACAGCGGTATCGCCTATGCTTATATGTTGCAAGATAATGAAAATCCAACGGGACCTGATAATGGGGATTACCGAGTAATACGAGGTGGTTCTTACCTCAATCAGAAGAATTCTATCCGTAGTTTTGACCGGTTCTACGCCCATCCACTAGTCTCCTGGAATGATATTGGTTTTCGGTGCGTGATTCCCGCTGAAACGCAATAAACAAGTACCCAAACTTTCCCCCCAAAAAAACAACAGGCTCTCGATGATGAGAGCCTGTTACTAAATCTAGTTAATACCGATGTATCTATCTCACCAAAATCAAATTCAATCCTTGTCTCCCCCATTTTGCAGCCCCACCGCAAAATGGGGGAGTTTGGGGGGGGGGTGGCGTGGACCACCAAGATAGATTTTAGTCGATACAAAATCCTCAATAGTTCGATTTTCTACAGCAGCTTGGGCTGCTTCTGTTTACCCTTCGTCGCAGATTTAGGCTTGCTCGCCTTGCGGGACCCGGGCTTCCATACATCAAGGTAATCCTCCTTGACTGTCACCCCAACAATAGCGTCTTTGTCTTTCACAGGCAGCGCATTCTTGCCCGCGCGGGCACGTTTCGTCTCCGCAGCATCACCAACAGCGATCATGCGTGCAGCCGCACGCTTGTAATGTGCGATACCGTCCTGCCCCAGGTATTTGCTGCACATCAGGCCGGCCAGTTTCACACCATCGGCCATGCGGCAGCCGATCGTCCCCTGTCCATAGCGTCCCTGCTGCGGGAACTCCTCTTCAGGAATGCGCCATCCAGTGCCGTCTGAAGCCAGCAGCATCACCATACCCTTGGGCACGATCAGTTCAAAACCAATTACTTTATCATCGCCTTTGAGCTTGACACCATTGACGCCGGCAGCGATAAGGCCCATCGCCCGTACTTCGTCTTCCTTGAAACGGATCGTCATTCCATTTGCCGTCGCCAGAAGCACGTCTGTCTGTCCATCTGAAATGTGCACATTCAGCAGTCGGTCGCCTTTGTTGATCTTCACCAGAGTGAACATATCCGAGGAGACTCTTGGCAGCGCATCAATTGCGGTTTGCTTCACCATACCCGCCTGGCTGACCGCCATCACATAGCGTTCATCACCTTCATACTCGTCCCTGCTTCGTGGAATAGTGAACACAGCAGCCACTTTCGCCTCACTGCGGTAGGATGTCACCTTGTCTAGTTCGCTGCCTTCATCAAATTTTTCCACCTCGGGCAGCGAATCCACATACATGGATGCAGTGCGTCCATCTTCACCCACGACATACAGGCTCTGATGCGTATTCGTGCGCACCAGCAAAGCAGGCGCGTCCCTGCCGCTCACACGCGGAAGGTTGTCATCACTCGTACGACCAATGAGGCCGTCTTCTGTAATGCCCACCCACACATTCTGTACAGGGGTCAGATCAGAGGCAGTCAGCAGGTTCTGCGCCGATTCTCCTTCTTCCAGGTTAACGATTTGGGTCCGGCGCGGATCGCCGTATTTTTCTTTGGCTTCCAGCAGTTCCCTTTCGATCACCCTGCGGATCTTCAAGGGAGAAGAAAGTAGAGATTCAAGCTCCTTGATCAATTTCAGAAGGCCCTTGTACTCCTGATCGATCTTTTTGCGTTCGAGCGACGCCAGACGGCGCAACGGCATATCAAGGATCGCCTGTGCTTGCACCTGACTCAACTTGAATTTCGACATCAGCTTCTTTCGCGCGACATCAACCGTTGAAGAAGCGCGGATCAGTTTAATAACCTCATCCAGGTTCTTCAGCGCCACAAGCAGGCCTTTCAAAATATGGGCGCGCTCTTTGGCCTTCGCCAGGTCATACTCACTGCGCCGTTTGACCACTTCTAGGCGGTGTTCCAGATAAACCTTCAAAGCCTGCTTGATGGTCAGCAAGCGCGGCTCACCGCCCACCAGGGCCAGCAATGAGATCGAAAATGTCGACTGCAAGGGTGTGCGTCGGTATAACGTGCGCAGTACCTGTTCAATATCAGCTGTACTTTTCAACTCAATAACGATGCGCATACCCTGACGGTCTGATTCGTCACGCAGGTCAGAGATCTCCAGCTCGCCGTCCTTTGCATCACGGACTAAAGCAGCAATTTTTCCAATAAAGCTGGATTTGTTAGTCATATACGGCAGTTCGGTAATGATCAATCGTGTCCTGCCGCGTGACATTTCCTCCATGTGCACCCGACCGCGCACGGTTACCCGACCGCGTCCTTTACCGTAGGCCTCCAGCAGGGAGATTTTCCCTTCTTCCTGCACAATGATGCCCCCTGTCGGAAAGTCGGGTCCCTTTATGAAATCCATCAGATCACTGATAGTGATATTCTCATATTTGGTCCAACGCTTAAGCATGTAAACCAGTGCATCGGTCACTTCACCCAGGTTATGTGGCGGGATGCTGGTCGCCATACCCACAGCAATACCGGTAGCGCCATTAACCAATAAATTTGGGATGGATGCAGGCAGCACTTCCGGCTCGTTGATCGTGTCATCATAATTGCGCGCATAATCAACGGTGTTCTTTTCGATCTGCGTCAAAGACTCCATCGCAAATGGCAGCAAACGCGCTTCTGTGTAACGCATGGCAGCTGGTGGGTCACCATCAATACTGCCGAAATTTCCCTGCCCATCGACAAGCGGATAGCGGATTGAAAAATCCTGCGCCATTCTGGCCATGGCTTCATATACAGCCATATCTCCATGAGGGTGATACTTACCAAGCACATCACCGACAATCCTGGCTGATTTTTTGAAAGATGAATTCGGCCGAATCCCCATATCGTACATCGCATACAAAATACGCCGCTGAACTGGCTTCAAACCATCCCGTGCATCGGGCAGAGCACGCGCGACGATAACGCTCATCGCATAATCCAGATAGGATTGGCGCATTTCTGAATCGATGTCGACCATACTTACTTTGCCAATTTCCATGCAAATACTCCTGCCTATTAGAATAAATAGAAATCTTGTACCATAATGATAAGAAATATCTTCCCCCCCGTCAACCCATCGAGCGAATCTGGACAAACAAAAAGACCGGAGGGTGATTAACCCTCCGGTCAAAATTCAGGCAAATGGGGAATTAATCTTCACCTTCTGCTTCATTCACTGCCGGTTCTTCAACAGCTTCGGCGCCTTCGACAGTTTCACCGCCTTCAACAACCTCAGCCACCAATTCGACTTCAGCATCTTCACCTTCAGGCTGTTCTTCTTCAAGCTCTTCTTCATCAAAACGGCCATGCTCGAAGCCAGTACCTGCCGGGATCAGTTTGCCGATAATCACGTTTTCTTTCAAACCAAACAGCGGATCTCCCTTGGAAGCAATTGCTGCTCCGGCCAACACTTTGATCGTATGCTGGAAAGACGAAGCGGAAAGCCAGGAGTCGGTGTTCAAAGAAGCCTTGGTAATACCCAGCAAAACTTCGACGAAGCGAGCGGGTTTCTTGCCTTCCTGGATTGCTTTCTCATTGATCTCACGCAGTTCCAGGCGGTCCACAAGATCCATCGGCAGTAACTCAGTATCACCAGGATTGATGATCTGGGTCTTGCTCAACATCTTGCGAATGATCACCTCAAAATGTTTATCGTGAATATTCTGCCCCTGGGCACGATACACTTGCTGAATACCTGAAAGCAAATACAATTCACATGCATCGCGGCCATTGATACTCAAGATCGTATGGGGATTCAACGAACCTTCAGTAAGCGGTTGACCAGCTTCAACTTGATCGCCTTCTTCCACGATCAGGCGGGAAGTGCTCGGAATTTCGTATTCCTCTTCTTCCTTCTCTTCATAGGAAACGATGACCTTGCGTCCCTCAACACGTACACGACCGGCATGCTGGGCGGTGATCTTTGCATGATCCTTGCTCGCAACCACATCACCAGCCTTGGCAGTATCTTCATCTTTCATTTCGAGGGCCCACTCTTCCGGCACATCATATTCATCGGAAACCATTTCACTGGATTCCACGCGGATAACCCGCTGATCACTGTATCTATCAGATTGAATAATTGAAACCTTACCGGAAATCGCAGTAATGACCGCCTCGCCTTTCGGCGCCTTGCGAGCTTCAAAAAGCTCCTCAACACGTGGCAAACCAGTCGTAATATCGCCGCCAGCGGCCACACCACCAGTGTGGAATGTACGCAGCGTCAGCTGTGTGCCGGGTTCACCGATCGACTGGGCAGCCACAATACCAACTGCTGCGCCCTGCGTCACAAGCGTCCCGCGGCCGAGGTCCATACCATAGCAATGCGAGCAAACGCCGTGGGTCAGTTCACAGGTCATTGGTGAGCGCACCTTGATCTCTTCAATGCCTGAAGCATCGAGACGGCGGGCGCGATCATGATCGATCATTTCATCACGTTCAATCAATACTTCGCCGGTCTCCGGGTCGATCACGCGCTCGGCGGCCAGGCGGCCGTAAATGCGGGAAGCCATAGACTGGCGTGCAATGTTTTCAGAACGGCGGATGTAAATTCCATCCATCGTACCGCAGTCATCCTCGTTGATGATAATATCCTGGGCAACATCTACCAGACGGCGGGTAAGGTAACCCGCATTGGCAGTACGCAGAGCCGTGTCTGCCAAACCTTTACGGGCACCATGCGTGGAGATAAAGTATTCCAACGCGGTGAGGCCTTCACGGAAGTTTGACTGAATGGGCAGGCGGATAATACGACCAGCAGGGTCAGCCATCAGACCGCGCATACCAGCAAGCTGTGCAATGGGGCCAAAACCACCTTTGGTGGCACCGGAATTGGCCATAGTGGCCAGGTTTCCGTTCGGGTCCATGTTCTCGCGCACCTTCTTTGCAACATCTTTGGTCGTGTTCTGCCAAATCTCGATCACACGTTCGTTACGTTCCTGGTCAGTCAGAAGACCGCGGCGGAAGGAGCGGTTCACGTTCTCAACTTCCTGCTGAGATTCCTGCAGGATGTTCTCTTTTTCTTTAGGAATGCTGATGTCAGCAACGGCAATGGTTGCACCAGAGCGCATGGCATACTTGAAGCCAATATCCTTGATCTTGTCAGCCACGTCGGTGGTAACCGCCGCACCGCAGATCTCATACACATCACCGATAAAGTCTTTCACACCACCTTTATCCAGCGGCCAGTCAACAAAACGCACATCTTCGGGCACGATACGATTGAACAATACACGGCCAACAGTGGTTTCCTTGAGAAGGGTAACAGGTTTGGAAAGGCGGTTATTCTTCCCGTCATACCAGGTCGTTACACGCACCTTGATATTGGCGTGCACATCGATCTGTCCCAACTGATAGGCAAGTTCAACCTCGTCCATATCGGCAAAGGTGCGGCCATCGCCTTTGTGTTTCAGATCGTTGCTGATCGTCAGGTAAAACACACCAAGCACCATATCCTTGGAAGGACTGATGATCGGTTCACCATCAGCAGGCTTGAGCAGGTTCTGCGAGGAAAGCATCAAGTTGCGAGCTTCCCAGACCGCTTTTTGCGAAAGCGGTACATGCACAGCCATCTGGTCACCGTCGAAGTCAGCGTTGAAAGCTGTCGTCACCAACGGGTGCAACTGAATGGCACTACCCTCGATCAGGGTCGGCTCAAAAGCCTGAATACCCAAACGGTGCAGGGTTGGGGCACGGTTAAGCAGCACAGGGCGCTCTTTGATCACCTCTTCCAACACTTCCCAAACCTCGGGACGATTGCGTTCAATGAAACGGCGTGCGCCCTTCACATTGGCAGCATACTGGTTGGAAACCAGACGAGAAATCACAAACGGTCGGTATAGTTCCAGCGCCATAGCTTTGGGCAAACCGCACTGATACAGTTTCAGGGTCGGGCCAACCACGATCACCGAACGGCCGGAGTAGTCCACACGCTTACCCAAGAGGTTGCGGCGGAAGCGGCCTTTCTTCCCCTTTAGCATGTCGCTCAGGGATTTCAATTCGCGGCGTCCACGGCGGGACAATGCCTTACCGCGCTGGGAATTATCGATCAGGGAGTCTACTGCTTCCTGAAGCATACGTTTTTCATTACGCACGATCACATCCGGTGCACCGAGCTCCAACAGCCTCTTAAGGCGATTGTTGCGATTGATCACACGTCGATACAGATCGTTCAGGTCGGAAGTCGCAAAGCGACCGCCGTCCAATTGCACCATCGGGCGCAAATCAGGCGGGATCACCGGCAGAACGGTCAAAATCATCCATTCAGGATGATTATCCGAGCGGCGGAAAGCCTCCACTACCTTCAGACGGTTGGTAGCTTTTTTGCGCTTTTGCTTGCTCTTGGTTGTGCGTACTTCTTTCCACAGGTCCTTTGAAAGCTGTTCAAGATCCAGTCGGCGCAAAATGTCATAGAAGGCTTCAGCGCCCATATCTGCACGGAAAACCTGGCCCCAACGGGATTTGAGCTCACGGTAACGACTTTCGCTGAGGAAGGTGAAGGGCCGCAGATCAACAAGTTCTTCGCGCAACTGTGCAGATTTTCCACGAGCAAGCTCTTTGTGATCTTCCATCTGGTTGTTCAAGCCCTGAACCCGCAGGTCAGCTTCAGCAACAGCCTTTTCAATAGCCATATCCAGCTCGGCGATCTCGCGCTCCAGATCCTGCTTAAACTCATCTTCAAGTTCACTCAGGCGTTCTTTAACAACAGTCTGCACTTCACTGATATGAGAGTTAGCAACTTCTTCGCCAGCCTTCACGATCACTGTTTCAGCAGCTTCAAATACAATATCTTTGCGCTTTGTACTGCCCAAAGCATCCTGCAGCGTAGCCTCCAGGCGCTGTCCTTCTTTCATGACAGGTTCCAGCTTGGCTGCGATCTGTTCATCCGCACGGGACTTTATATTGTCTTTTTGCTGTTTCAGCTCGCCAACCTTCTGTTCGCGTTCTTCCTGAATTGCTTCGATCTGCTGCGTGAATTTATCCAGGATACTTCTATCAGAGGAAGAAATTTCCTCATCAAGCCGCTTCAAAGCTTTTTGACGCGCTTCGTCATCCACAAAGGTAACGATGTACTGGGCAAAATACAAAACACGATCCAAGTTGCGCCGAGAGATGTTCAGCAGCAGCCCCAGATATGAAGGAATACGTCGTGTGTACCAGATATGCGCAACAGGAGAAGCAAGGTCAATATGACCCATACGTTCTCTCCGCACCGCAGAGCGGGTTACTTCAACACCACATTTATCACAGACAATGCCTTTATAGCGCGGATTCTTGTACTTGCCGCAATAGCACTGCCAGTCGCGCGTAGGCCCAAAAATGGCTTCACAAAACAAACCATCTTTTTCAGGGCGCAGACGCCGATAGTTAATTGTCTCCGGTTTCAGAACTTCACCGTACGACCAACTGCGAATCTTTGCTGGCGATGCCAGACCAATTCGCAATGCTACCAATCCTTTAGTTTCCACTAAAAAATCCTCCTGAAGGAACCTCGAGAACAACCCGAACAAAGCGCTTGAGACCTTTTCTCAGGCGCTTATTTCAAGAGCGATTGACCTCATTTCTAATATGCATACAAACAAATATTATAGCACACATTTTTAATATCTGCACCAATTTCCCCATGAATTTTCATCAGATTTTGTAAATTCCCCCGCTTTCAAAGCGGGATTATACCACACCAAAACCATCACACATCAGCATCGAAATCATTGGCATCTATTGACGGCTGCCGCAGAGGCAGATCAATGTGGAAAGTAGTGCCTACGCCAAGCTGACTCTTAACACTAACTTCGCCGCCGTGACGTTCGATAATGGATTTAACGATTGCCAACCCCAAACCAGTTCCGCGCTTTTTATAGGCTTCTCGACGGGTGCTGCGGTAGAACTTCTCAAACATGTGCGGCAGATCCAATGGAGCAATCCCGATGCCAGTATCCTGAACTTCAAAATTGGCAAAATCTCCTTTTTGGCGAACGCTGATGGTTACTACTCCGCCTTCATTGGAATACTTGATCGCGTTTTCAGCCAGGTTGAAGATCGCCTGTTTTAACAATGCCGGGTCTGCTTCGATGTGCGCACCTTTCTCAATAGCGTATTCACTTGCAAAATCGATCTTCTTCTGTGCAGCATTCGGGTTCAATTCCTGGACAACTTCATCCACAATCATCCGAATAGAAACCGGTTCGATCTTTAAGCCAACTCCAGCATCAATGCGTCCCAGATCAAGCAAATTATTCACCAGGCGTTTCATGTTTTCAACACCCTGCACGATTTTTTTTGTGTAATCTTTTTGCTGATCGTTTAGATCCCCCACCATTTCCAGCATGGTGGCATACCCTCTGACCAGCGTAAGTGGCGACCGCAAGTCATGACTAACGGTGGAAACAAACTCTGACTTAAGAGAATTGAGTTCTTTATAATGTGTGATATCACGCAGAATGCAAATTCTACCCACCGCCTTGTCCTCAGCGATGATCGAAGCCACACTGGCAAAATAGATCTTGCCATCCGACAGCTTGATTTCCTTGGACGAGAATTTTCCACTGACAGGCGCAAGAATTAAATCCAGCAAATCGGGAATCCCCACGGCATCTTCGATCATTGTGCCTGCTTCATCCACCTCAAGCAGACCAGGTGTTTGCACAGCCGCCGGGTTGATCATCAGCAAACGCAGTTTCTCATCGATCACCAATATTGGATCCGGAGTCGAGGTAACCACTGCCTCCAAACGGCGTCGGCCAATATCTGCAGTGGCATAAAGATGGGCATTAGATGCAGCAAGGTACGCCTGCCCCGCCAATGTGCTGAGGAAATTCAACTGTGCTTCATTGAAATGACGCGGGCGCTCAAAGGCCACCCAAAAAGCACCATAATAATCTTTGCCCTTACCCAGGGGAAGTGCAACGATTGAACCAGGTACAGGTGCACCGGGAGGATAATTAAATATTCGCGCACGGGCTGCATTGGGTACAGACAGAATAGTTTGTCGCTGCATCAGCTCAAAAATGGATTCATCCAGATATTTGTATACCTGAGAGGACGGTCCCTGACCATAAGCTGTCAGGCGCTCTGCAGAACCTTCCAATGACATGGTCTGCTTCAATACAACACGCGCCATGACCGCACCATCGATCAAAGCTGCATTCAACACAGGAGAGATCGCATCCTTTAACTCCAGGCTGGAAGCGACTCCCTGGCTAACCGACAACAAATGACGCAGCTCACCCATTCGTGCGCGCAGGCTGAGACGCATGGCTTCAAAAGCACGTCCGAACTGCCCGATCTCATCTTCTCCATCAATCTTCAGATCATGATCCAACCGTCCTCTGGCGATAAGCGTAGCCTCCTGGGCAAGTTCTTCAAGAGAAGTGCTAACCGAGCGCAGGCTGATACGCAGGATCATAAAGCTGCCCCCCATCAAGAAGAGCAAGATCACCAGCAACGGGATAGAAATATTCAAAGCAAGCTGCTGCGCGGCTTCACCAGGGATGATGAGCAATACCCCCCACGGACGCCCCTTTGCAGGCTCGTAATATTTATATTGTCGGGTATTCTCAAAAGAGATATCCGGCGTCAGTTCTCCTACAGGCGGGATCTCGCCCGTATAGTTTGACATAACCAGCGAAGGCACTGTGTGATAAAGAATACGTCCCTTCTCATCCAGGATCAGCCCCTCGCCCTGCAGGTCGCTCAGCGTGTTCATTGCCTTGATAACAGGCTGAGTGAAAGGATTGCTGAGCATGTCCGTTCGACCGACCAGAACACCGAGGGTGTCATTCTCATTTTCCGGGTTCTTAATGGCAGCCATAAAGGATACTTGCGCAGAATTGGATTCGTCTATCGGTGGAATAGCATATGTCTGGATCAAAACGCCATTCAAAGCCAATTGAATTCCGGATGACTCTTCCGTTGACAAACGCAGACGCTGCACATCCCTTTCTGGATATCCAGTCACTGGGCTGCCTGCAGCATTAAACAAGTACAACTGCCGGAAATAGGGGATGGTGCGCAAACGGGCAGAGAGCTCGGCTTCCACCTCTGCGGGGGTCTGAGAAATCAGATCATCATTTGCCAGGGTCTGAATCAAATTCTGACCGGTTTCCAAAAAATAAGGCATACTCTCAGCAGCAACCTGAGCTGTGCTGGACAATCTGTCTTCAAGTAGATTCTTTGCCGCATTACCTGCAACCAGCCAGTCCCCTACCAGAAGGGTCAGGAACATCAGGACGCCAAAAGGCAGCACACGAAAGACGAATTTCTTCTGCAGGCTGGATTCGATGGGTGAAGGAACAAGCTGCCCTTCCCGCCCCCAGTAGCGCGGCCAAATGGCAATCGCCATTTCACCAACAAGCCCCGCGATGATGGCTTCGATGAAGCGGATCAGAATGATTACCCAAGTCTGCGTAAGGGAATAATCCAGACGCACCGCTAAAGTGCCGCGCACAGCAAAGAAATACGTGAATATATAAACCGGAGAAAAAACAACTGCCGCAAAGACCGCCGCGCCCAAAGGCCGCCGCAAAAAGGAATAGAAGCGATTCTGGTAGCGCTGACGCACAAAAAGACTGTACAAAAATGCAAGGCCAGCCAATTCAAGCGGCGTAAATATACTATGTGTGTTGAGGATAGAGAGCAAAATACCGCTGAAAAAAGCCAGCACAACTGCGGGCAGCGGGCCAACAAGCCCACCAGCCAGCACCCACGGAACAGCCGAGAACAGGATCAGGATCGGAGCAGATACTGGGGCGGGAATACCTGGGATTGGCATCGCACTTTGGACAGGGATTCTCAAACCAAATATCATTGCAGTGACGGGCACGGACAGCCCTAACAAAAAGATCGCGACCCATTTCCAGGACTGACGCATGGTTTTTTCTGGCTCTTGCCATCGCCAAACAGACCAGATCAACAACCCAAGAGTTGCCAACCACCCCAGCCACCCTAAAAGCCCGGGAGAAAGGGGAATATATGCACCTTCGTCAAAGAACAA
>Ga0180435_10002316_pt1 | contig 19552 bp, 20 predicted proteins | sample SS_ome_3_FD_132467 | JGI IMG/M metagenome (GOLD analysis project Ga0180435, IMG submission 132467) | Hypersaline lake sediment archaeal communities from the Salton Sea, California, USA - SS_3_S_1 metaG | ecosystem: Environmental > Aquatic > Non-marine Saline and Alkaline > Hypersaline >...
AGGTGCAGGGCATCCTCCTGACCGACAAGCACCTCTCGGAGAGTCGCATGACCGCAGATATCGACTTCGCGTCGGCCGCCTGGTCCGAGGCGAGGATGCACGAGGGAGGTCCCTACTCGCGCTACACCTTCACTGAGGACGGCGTCTCCCCGCTGCTCTTCCCGCCGTCGGAGGAGCTCATCAACTGGACTAGCTATGAGCACGACGAGATGGGCATGACGACGGAGCGTGCCGACGAGATCGCGGCGATGCACGACAAGCGGCATCGCAAGGCTCAGACGCTCGCCGACAGGCTCAGAACGGTCAACACGGTCAACCGCCACGGCGACGGCGGCCCTGTCGTAATGACGTACGGCTCCACAACGCTCTCAGTGCTTGAGGCGCTTCGCGTCGGAGGGCTCTCCGCCACGGTCGTCCAGCCGGTCTATCTCCGCCCGTTCCCCGCTTGGGAGATGGAAGAGCTCAAGGGGTCCGCGCCTGTCGTGGTCGAGCAGAGCGTGTCCGGGCAGTTCGCGACGCTTCTCGCCGACAAGCTCGACGCGCGGCCGAAGAGCGTCATACGGAAGTACGATGGGCGGGCGTTCGACCCTGAGGAGCTGGCCGAGGAGCTTTCGCGCGCACTGACGTAATGGCGCGCCGCGACCTTCGAACGCACTGACGCAAGGAGCAATGTATGACAACGGAGCTGATAACAGACGCGGAGAACACGTGGTGTCCGGGGTGCGGCAACTTCGCGATCATGAACGCCATGAAGAAGGCGGTCGAGCTCCTGGAGGAGCGCGGACTGCCGAGAAGCGGACTCGTGATGACGTCGGGGATAGGCTGCCACGCGAAGATCTTTGATTACATAGCGCTCTCAGGCCTCTACTCGCTCCACGGGAGAGCCATGGCCACGGCGCAGGGCATGAAGCTTGCGAACCCAGCCCTCACTGTCGTCGCCTTCTGCGGTGACGGCGACGCGTTCGGAGAGGGAGTCGCGCACATGATGCACGCGGCCAAGCGCAACTCCGACATCACGGTCGTGATGCACGACAACGGTGTCTACGCGCTCACGACCGGGCAGAGAGGGCCGACCAGCCCCCGGGGGTTCAAGGGGCCCTCGACGCCCGAGGGTAACAACGAGGACCCGTGGAACCCGCTCGTGCTAATGCTGGAGGCGGGCGCGACGTTCGCCGCCAGAGCCTATTCGGGCCGGATGGAGCAGCTTGCGGAGACCCTGGCCGATGCCATGGAGCACAAGGGGTTCTCGTTCGTCCAGGTGCTTCAGCCGAGCGTGACGTTCACCAACTACTTCGATGAGTACAACAAGATCGTCAAACCCCTGGAGGGCGGTCCCCTTGGGTTCGACGACGCCCTGGATCTGGCCAGACAGAAGGAGCCCCTCCCGTCCGGGGTATTCTACCGTGTCGAGAAGGAGCCGTACGAGACGAGCACTAACCGGGGACGGAACCCGGTGGTCGACAGAGCGGACAGAGATGTCAGGCTGGAGGCCATCGCCTCCATTCTGGGACGGGGGTGAGCGTTGTCGGTCAAGGAGACGATAGAACGGCGTCGCGCCTACCGATCGCTCGAGCCGGTCGAGATAACTGATGAGATCGTGAATGAGCTATTCGGGGCCGCCCGCCTGTCAGCTTCCTGCTTCAACAACCAGCCGTGGCGCTTCGTCTACGCCCGCGGCGGGGAGAGGCTCGACCGGCTCAAGTCGGTGCTCTCCAAAGGCAACGAGTGGGCCAAGGCCGCCTCGATGATCGTGGCCGTCGTGAGCCGGCCCGGGCTTGACTGCGTCGTGGGGAAGCGCGAGTACTACCTGTTCGACACGGGGATGGCGACTGCCCTCATGATCCTGAGGGCGACCGAGCTGGGTCTGGTCGCCCATCCGATCGCAGGCTACAGCGAGAAGAAGGCGAAGGCAGCTTTGGGCGTTCCGGAGGACGCTCGGCTCATAACGCTCGTCATCGTCGGGAAGCACTCTGATAGAATAGGATCGCTTCTGACAGAGGAGCAGGCTGAGACCGAGCGGTCTCGGCCGGTGCGGAAGCAGATCCGGGAGTTTGCATTCGAGGACGGGTATCGTGACGATGAAGACTGATATGTTTTGCTGCAGGCGGCCTGCTTCGCTGCGAACTCGGACGCTGAGAGCGCGGCTCATCGCGGTCGGCCTCGCTGCATCTCTTGGGCTCTCAGGGTGCGCGGGAGGCAACGGCTCGGAGCCGGGGGAGGGCGCGGACGGTAAGCGCGAGCCGGGCCGTACGGCCGCCGTAGAGGAGATGACCGAGTACGGCGGCATACCGCTCAGCACCTTCTACAGGCAGTACGACAACTCGATCAAGGGCCCCCAGAAGGTCGACCTCGAGAAGTATCGGCTGGAGGTGACAGGGCTCGTTGACAACCCGCTCTCTCTGACGTACGAGGAGGTGCTGAGCCGCGACCCCGTATCGAGGCTGGCGACGCTCTTCTGCGTCGAGGGATGGCATGAGAGACTCTTCTTCGAGGGCGTGCGTCTGGGGGACGTGCTCGAGGACGCACGCCCAACGGAGTCGGCCGCCACGATCATCTTCCACGCGGTCGACGGCTATACGACGTCGCTTCCTTACGAGGACGTGGAGAGGCTGGACCTCATGCTGGCAGCGAGGATCAACGGCATACCGCTCGACGAGAGACGCGGGATGCCCTTCCAGCTCGTAGCCGAGGGCAAACAGGGCTACAAGTGGATCAGATGGCTCGACGGGATAGAGCTGTCGGACGAGCCGCACCGTGGATTCTGGGAGCAGCGGGGCTACTCTGACGAGGCGAACGTGCAGGAGAGCCGCATGGAGCGTGAGCGCAAGCTCATTGAGAACCGAGAGCCCGCGAGCCCCACGCCGGATTGATGCCCGGAGTCCCGATCGGGGCCCTCCCGGTCCCAACGCCTGATTGACGATTCCCACCGCTTGGTTTACTGTCCCAGTAATGCTCGGGGAGGCCCGCAGCGTCTCCGCGGCCTATTATCAGCACGCGAGACCGGCTACCGTCGGCCTCTGCGCGACCTCTGACCAGCCCGCCGAGAGGTCGGGTGAACACGCGCTCACGGAGGTTCCATGAAGCACGGTGCGAACGTTCTCGTCCTTCTCGTCCTGCTGGCGGCATCGTCCGGCGTGCAGTCTGCGCCGATCGTGGGCGCCAGCGCCAACACGATTCCCGAGGGCACGTTCATGGTGGACGGCTGGTTCCTTGTCCGGGACTTCACCTGGGCGTACGAGAACAGCTCGGAGTCGTGGACGACACTCCCCGGGAACACGTCGGAGACGGCGACGACCTTCATGCCGAGGCTCTACTACGGGTTGAACGACTGGCTGACGCTGCGCCTCGGCGTCCCGATAGAGGACAGGTACAGGGACCGTCCCGAGTACGACGACTCGCGGTCGAGCACGGGCTTCGGCGACCTCATCTTCGATCCGAAGATACGCGTCTACGAGAGCGAGGACGGCGACACCCGCGCGGCGCTCCTGATGGGCGTGAGAGTACCGACCGGCGACACGGAGGCCGACATCGCTCTCTCCGACGGTTCGACCGACGTGATGATCGGCGCGGTCGCGACTCACAACTCCGGAGGCGCCAGCGGGCACGTGTGCGTAACACACTGGCTGAACGGGGAGAACGAGTGGGGCTTCGACGTTCCCGATCTATGGGTCGGTACGCTCACGCTCGAAGTGCCGATCGATGAGAGTTGGAAGCTGCTCTGGGAGGCAAAGGGCTACGCAGGCTCGGAGGACGCCACTTACAGACGCATCTACGCGTGTCCAGGGATCTCCTGGTCGGGCGAGCGAACGACGGTTGGAGTCTCCGCCCTTGTCTCTGCCTATCGCGACGGGGATACCGCCGTGAGCCCGTACGACTTCGACTGGGCTCCGTGTCTCAGGGTGTACTACAGGTTCTTCTAGAGGGGGTCAGGCATGTCGGGGCCTCTCGGGCTACCGTGGCCAACATTCTCCGCACTTCTCGTGATAGCGGGGAGCGTCGTGGTCTCCGTCATCTGGGGGCTGGGCTCGACGCGCGGGCGCGGGGGAGGGCGTGATGAATAGCGTGTCGGTCTACGGCACGATCCTTGGGGCGTACCTCATAGCTCTCGTTCTGATGGGCCTGTGGATGGCGCGTCGAACAAGGAGCGCGGCCGACTTCTACATCGGCGGGAGGCAGGTGGGCCCGTGGGTAACCGCGTTCTCGTTCGTCGCCGCGTACTTCAGCTCGGTGGTAATAGTGGGGGGCGGCGCATTCGGGTACAGGTTCGGCATGTCGACGCTCTGGGTGGCGGCCACGAACGTGCTGGTCGGCTGCACGCTCGTCTGGATCGTGATGGGCCGCAGGCTGTGGGAGTTCACGAAGCGACTGGACACGATGACCATCCCCGGCTTCATCGGGAAGCGCTACTCGGCGAGGGAGGCCGAGGTCATATCGGCTGTCATCATCTTCGTTTTCATGATCATCTACAACGTGAGCGTCCTGGTCGGAATGGGGCGCATCATGGAAGGCCTGATGGGCATACCCTACACGACGGCGGTTCTCATCGCCGGTCTGATCATCCTCATATACGTATCGATCGGCGGCTACCTGGCGGTCGTGTGGACCAGTTTCGTCCAGGCTTGGATCATGATCTTCGGGCTTCTGCTCCTGGCGTTCGCGACGCTCAGGGCTGTTGGAGGGCTCTCCGCGGGAAGCGCCGCGCTTGCGGCGCTCGACCCCGGCTTCGTCGAGACACCGGGCGTGTGGGGTTGGAGCGGTCTTCTCTCGTTCGCGTTGATCGTCAGCCTGGGCGTCTGGGGAATGCCGCAGCTCCTCGTGAGGTTCTACTCGATGAAGAGCACTCGCGTGCTAAGGCTGGGCACCATCCTGGCGACGCTCGGGGGGGCCATGGTGGTGCTCCCGTACATGACTGGAGCGTTGTCGAGGCTGGTCCTTCCCGCTCTCGACAATCCCGATCTCGCCATCCCGCGTCTCACACAGCTGGTTCTGAACCCGTGGGGCGGCGCCATCTTCCTGGCGGGCGTGATGGCCGCCGGAATGTCGACGTTCGCCTCGGTGCTGATCATCGTCAGCGGGTCGATCGTCGAGGATCTGAGGAGGGGCGTTAACGTGTCGGTGCGGTCGAGCGGTGAGGCCGCGGGGCGCGGAGGACGTAGCGACAAGCGGGACGAGCCCCGCGAGATCCTTCTGGGACGGTTGGCAAGCCTCGGCGCGGGTCTGATCGCCCTGGTCGTCGCGTACCGGCCGCCTGGCCTGGTGCTCGTCATAACTGCCTTCGCCTGGGCGGTCATAGCATCGTCCTGTCTCTGGCCGGTAGTGTTGGGCGTCTACTGGAAGCGCGGGACGCGGGCGGGCGCCACGTCCTCAATGATAGTCGGGGCGGTCGTCGCGCTCGGATGGATGGCGGCCGGCAAGCCCTTCGGTGTTCACGGCTTCATTCCCGGCGTGGTCTCATCGCTGATAGTGTTCGTACTCGTTAGCCTCGCGACCAAGCCCCCCGGACGTGACGTGCTTGCGCGTGCTTGGGGGACCGACAGATGACACGCTATGCGGCAGGCCGCGTGCGACCAATGCTCGTGCTGCTCGTGGTCAGCGTAGCACTGATGGTCGTGGGAGTCGTCCGGTGCTCGGTCGAGCTGACGCCCGCGGACGGACCGGGGTCAGAGGAGAGGGTGGAGGGTCGAGCGGGGCGGGCGGAGGGCGAGTGAGAGCGCTGAGAAGGCGGTTGCGCAAGAGGTTCCTCAGATGGACCCGCGGCGCCCGTTCACTCGGGCGCGACGAGTATAGCAGGCTGGCCGATTACCACCTTCACACGAGGTTGTGCGGACACGCCGTCGGCGAGCCAGAGGACTACGTTCGGCAGGCTGTAGCGCTGGGGCTCTCGGAGGTCGGGTTCTCCGACCACATGCCGCTCCTCCACACCCGGGACGAGCGGCTGACAATGGCTCCTGACGACCTCCCGAAGTATGTGGAGATGATACGAGACGTTCAGGAGTCGACCGACGAGATCACGGTGAGACTCGGCATAGAGATGGACTATTTCCCAGGTCGCATGGATGAGATCTGGGACGCGGCCGGACCTCACCGGTTCGACTACGTACTCGGCTCGGTTCACTACATCGACGACTGGGGGTTCAGCGACAGCAGGACCGTGTCGACATACAAGGGGAGGGATCCGGACGAGATATACCCCAGGTATTTCGAGCTCTTCTGCGAGGCCGTGACGGAGGGCGGGTTCGACGTCATGGCGCATCCGGACCTCATCAAGAAACACGGCGCGGAGACCAGCCTCGCCATAGGTGACATGTACGAGGCGGCGGCCGACGCGCTCGCCTCGGCGGACGTCGCGGTAGAGGTCAACACGTCCGGGCTTCGCAAGGCCGTGGCGGAGATCTACCCGAGTTTGCCGTTTCTGAGGGCGTGCAGCCGGCGGGGCGTCGCTGTCGCGCTCGGCTCGGACGCACACTCCCCGATGGAGGTAGGCATGGACTTCGACCTGGCTTTGCGATCGTTGAAGCAGGCGGGCGTCGGGGAGATAGCCACGTTCAACGGACGCAGGAGAGAGATGCGGGCCATATGAACTACATCGGGCCCCGACACGACGAGAGCGCGCAGGAGAGCGCAAGGCCCCTGAACCCACTTGCGGCTCTCACCCTTGTGCTCGTCTTCCCCCGGCAAACGTTCCAGCGGCTAACCGTGAGACCCAACTGGATAGTGCCGATCGTATTCGTCGTGGCGGCCGTGATAGCGAAGAGCCTGCTCTCCCTCGGGAGCGGTATCCTCGACGAGGCGCTGCAGGCCGAAGCGATGCAGACTGGCGTCGACATGGAGATGGTACGCCAGGGCGCTCCGATGGCTTTCATCCTGTCCGCGGTGGTCGGCGTTCCCCTGGTCGTGCTTCTCCAGTCGCTCTTTTTCATGGCCGTCGGACGGCTGTACGGCGGGTACTCCTCGTTCAAGCTGAGCCTCTCCACGATCGCGTACGCGTCGGTACCTGTCGGCGTCGGGGCGTTGGCGGCGGCCGCGCTGATACCTATTACTCACTCGCCGGACCTTGGGGCCGACCTGACACGGCTGGTCGACCCGGGGGCTCAACCCTTTCTCTGGGGAGCGGCGCGGGAGCTCGGCGCGGTGCCGCTCTGGTTCTATCTTCTAGTCGGGATCGCGGCGCGACCCGTGTTGAAGCTGCCGAAGAGACGGGCGCGCCTCGCCGCGGTCACGTTCGCGGCGATTCACATACTCATCATGAGCTGGCTCGGCATGACCGAGGCCCGGTCGATGATCGACCCCATGGAGAACTGGTTCGAGGTCGAGACCGCGCACGCGGTGCTTCACTTCCCGGAGGAGACGAGCGATGATGCGGTAGGCGCCGCGCGCCGCGCAACGTCGCTCGGCGAGGAGCGGGTCAAGAGCATCGCAGGGGCGGTCCCGGAGCGAATAGACCTCTACTTCTACTCGTCTGTTGGCCAGAAGGAGCGCTTGACGGGTAACGGGGCGTACGCCCACAGTGTCACATGGGCGAACGCCGTACACGTCGCGTGGGACGGAGACCGGTTGGTCCCGTTGGTACGCGAGATGGCCAAGGTCGCCAGTGCGCGTGTACTTGGCAAGATGTATAATCCGTTCGTCGCCGATGGCCTCGCGACGTACGCGGGGGCCTACTGGGCCGGGAGGCCGGTGAGCGAGGCGGCGGCGGAGCTGATGGCGGGCGGTGAGATCCCGGAGCTACGCGATCTGACCGATCCCGGGGAGTATGTCGCGCTCGAGCCGCACGCGAGGGAGATCGCCGCCGGCTCGTTCACCGAATTCGTGATCGACGAGATAGGTACCGGTTCTTACAGGGAGCTCTACTCCTACGTTTCACGAACGCGCGCCGACGTCGGCGCCGCTCTAGAGCGCTCCCTGAAGGACAGCCTTGTCGGAGTTGAGAACCGCTGGAGGTCGTTCATCGCCGTACGCGACGCGCGAGTCGACGGGCATCCGGCGGACTGAGAGGAGGCGGGGGATTGGGCACCGGTTTCTTCACCAGCCTTGGCCAGTCGGGTTTCGTCGGGCAGGCGATAGTGGTCGTGCTTCTCCTGGTCTCGGTCTACTCGTGGGCGATCATGTTCCACAAGCACGGGACTCTGAAGCGCGCTACCAGACGCTCCATAGAGCTTCTCGAACGCTTCCGGGAGGACCCCGACGGAACGATCAGTCACTATGCGGACCGTGTCCGGTTCGACGAATCGCCGTACGCGTCCGTGCTCGAAGCCGCGCTGCACGAGCTCTCGCACCTTCTGGGCCCCAGGGGCCCGGCAGCCAGCCGCGGTGAGCTGTCTCTGGTGCACGTTGACGGGGTGGAGCGGTCGATGGAGCGGACTGTCGCCGAGCAGGTCGTGGCTCTGAAGCGCTATCTTCTGGTCCTCGCCACGACCGCGGGGGCGGCGCCGTTCGTGGGGTTGTTCGGAACGGTGTGGGGAATCATGAAGGCCTTCGCGGCCATGTCGGTGACGGGCAGCGCGAGCATAAGCAGCGTGGCGCCCGGAGTCTCGGCCGCTCTCACAACGACGGTCGCGGGGCTGGCGGTGGCCATACCGGCGCTAGTGGGTTACAACTTCCTCATGAACAGGGTCAGGAACCTCACTATGGGGATGGAGAACTTCTCCTCTGAGATCATCTCCACTATCGAGAGGAACTTCGGGTAGGGGAGATGGCGTTCCGGGACCTGGGGGATGAGAAGTGAGACGACGCAAGCGTGACTATGGCGATGAGGTCGTTCACGACATCAACGTAACGTCTCTCGTCGACGTCATGATGACCCTGCTCATCATCTTCATCATCGTGGCCCCAATGATCGAACAGGGAATAGACGTCAATCTTCCCAAGGCCGAGCCGAAACGGATAGACGTGGCCGACGTGCTTACGATAACTGTAAACGACAACGAGCGCGTCTATCTCGAGGGTCAGCGTGTGACGATCGATGAGATGAAGGAGCGACTCTCGAACATACACGCGGCAAGAGAAGACGTGGCGGTCCTCATCAAGGCCGACGAGGAGCTGCGTTACGGTCGCGTGATAGAGGTCATGGACGCGGTCAGGTCGATAGGCATAGTCAAACTGGCGATGGCGACTCGGCCTCCCGCCTGATGCGACGCTCGAGGTCGTAATGGGACGTGTACTCATCATATCGGCGCTGGTGCACGCGGTTCTCCTCATCGTGCTGCCCTTCGTGCCGCGGCTGAGTTCCGCCTACGATCAGGGCCTGCAGGTCTACGAGGTGGAGCTGGTGCAGCTCGAGGCGCAGCCCGCGGCGCTCGAGGAAGAGACGGTCCAGGAGCCTGCCGAGGAGCCGGTTCAGCAGGAGCTGGAGATCGAGGAGGAGATCGAGGAGGCCGCGATCCCGGAGGAGCCGCCCCCCAAACCCAAGCGGGTCGTTCTCACGCCGCCCAGCAGGCCGGAGAAGACGCTAGAGGAGCGCCTCGAGGAGCGTCTCGACGCGGAGGACAGAAAGAGACCGGCGGAGACGCGGGAGCAGGAGACGACGCAGGAGCCGGCGCCGGCTCAGACGGGAAGCGCACGCGTCACTGCGTCACGGTTTCCCTACGGCTGGTACCTCTCGGTCATTCAGGGGAAGGTCGGATCGAACTGGGATCAACCGAGCGCCAGGCTGGTGGCCGAGGACTCGCTGACATCGTCGATCTCGTTCGTGATAAGAAGGGACGGCAGCGTGCACGGCGTGACCGTGGCTCGTTCTTCGGGCCGCTCAACGGTGGACCAGTCCGCGGCCAGGGCGGTCCGGGACTCCGCCCCGTTCCCGCCTCTACCGGACGACTACATGGAGAGCACACTTCAGGTCACTATCGACTTCACGATAGTGAGGGAGTAGTGGTACAGTCCTGTGGTCATCGCCGAAGCGGAGTGGCTGGGGGACGGGAGGGCCGTGGATTGCGCGGATTGTCTCGCATGAGAAGAGCATCGAGCATGGCGCTGGGGTTGGTCCTGGGGGTGGTCGTCATCGCCTGGCCGACACGTGCGCCCGCTCAGGGCGTTCGGCTCAGCATAGAGAAGGGATTCGGGGAGAAGGTCCGGATAGCGACACCCCTATTCGAGGGAAGCGGGACCGGATTGGCGGACGCGCCCGGGATTCGCGACGTGCTGATGTTCGACCTCTCCAACTCGGGCTACTTCGACGTTGTTGAGAACGTGGAGTTCGTCGATGACGTGGAGCGCGACGACCGGACCACGGGCCGCATCGATTTCCCCGAGTGGCTCGCCCTTGGGGCGGAGATCCTCGTCAAGGGGGAGTTCTACGCCGGGCTCTCGGAATTCTCGATGGAGGTAACGGTATACGATCTGGAGCAGGGAAGGGGTATCTTCGCGCGGAGGTACACGAGCGCTCCCGGTGAGTGGAGGGTAGCCGTCCACAGGCTTTCCGACGAGATCGTGAAGCGCCTGACCGGCGAGGACGGGATCGCGCAGACGAAGATCGCTTTCGTGTCGAACACGACGGGCACGAAAGAGGTCTACGTGATGGACTATGACGGGGCCAACCGGCGAAGGGTGACGCGCGGGAGCCAGATGGCCATCTATCCTGATTGGTTCCCCGACCGAACGAGGATCGCCTACACGAGCTTCATCGGCCCGAGGCAGGAGCTTCACTCGGTCGGGGTGAGCTCCGGCGATACCGAGAGGCTGACGGTCTTTCCAGGTTTGAACGCCTTCGCGTCGGTCTCCCCGGACGGGTCCGAGATCCTGATGACGCTCTCCAAGGACGGCAATCCGGAGGTCTACAGACTGAGGGCCGACGGCTCGGGCGCGCGACGCCTCACGTACGGCAGGAGCACAGAGTCATCACCGTGTTGGTCTCCGGACGGGAGGAGGGTCGCGTTCGTATCGGACAGGTCCGGCCGGCCGCAGATCTATCTCATGAGTTCGACCGGGGGGACTGGCGAGCGCGTGACCTTTCAGGGGTACTACAACACGTCGCCGGACTGGTCTCCGCGGGGCGACCTTATCGTCTATACTTCCCGAACGGAGGGTGTCTTCCAGATCTGCACGGTCGACGTCGAAACGAATGAGGTAGTCAGACTGACCACGGGCCCGCATCACAAGGAGGATCCATCATGGGCGCCCGACGGCAGACACGTGGTCTACAGTATGAAGTCCGGTGGAAAGTCGGACCTTTACATGCTTGACATATACGAGATGGAACCTGTCAAATTGACCAGTGGCGCGGGCGACTATCTGAGTCCCGCGTGGTCTCGCTAGGGCAGAGAGCGATCTGCCGAGGAGGATCGAGATGCGGAGAGTTGTCGTTCTTCTGCTTGCCGTCGCATTCGCGGCCAGTTCCGTTCTGGGGCTCTCCGGTTGCGCGGGCAGACAGCCTACGGAGGAGCCCACGGTCGAGCCCGACGTCTCCGAGGATGCGAGCGCGCTGACGGGCGAGGATCTCCCCCTGCCGGACGTAGACGACACGGTCTACGTGGAGCCGCTCTCGGCGGCCTTCGAGAACATCTACTTCGACTTCGACCGTTACGACATCCGCTCCGAGGACGAGCCTACGCTTCAGGGTATCGCGGCGTGGCTCGAGGAGCGGGATGACGTTAGGGTCCTCATCGAGGGGCACTGCGACGAGAGAGGCACGAACGAGTACAACATGGCGCTAGGAGAGCAGCGCGCCCTCGCGGCGCGCCGTTATCTCGTCGGACTCGGCATCGATGCGAGCCGGCTGCGCACTATCAGCTACGGCGAGGAGAGACCGGTCGACCCGCGCAGCACCGAGGAAGCGTGGGCGAAGAACCGGAGAGGGCACTTCACCGTCTCGGAGTAGGCCGGAAGGCCGCCTCGAGATGTTCGACCGTCCGCCACCGAGGTCGGAGGTAAGAGACGCGACATCGGGAGGTACGAGCAATTGAGACGTGGATCTCACTCGCGCCCGGCCGGCAGGGCCGCGGGCTACCGCGTTCCTGTTTGTCTGGTAGCGATTCCGCTGGCGCTGGTCGTCGCGTTCGCCGGTGGCTGCGGCACCGGCGGCCTGGCCGTCAAGAAGGACGTGTGGGAGGCGCAGGACGATTTCGAGCGCCGTCAGGCGGGTCTGTCCGAGAAGGTCCTGCAGCTGGAGGGCCGCATAACCGCTCTGGAGGAGGATATCTCGGCGGTGAAGCGCTCGGTAGATGGCCTGTCGAGGCAGCTGTCCTCTGTCGACACCGACCTGTCGCGGGGGCTCGAGTCGGTACGGGGGGGGCAGGAGCAGCTCGGGATCGAGCTGGAGGACAGGATTCGTAGTCTCGACAGTCAGCAAGAGAGCGACAGGGATGACCTGCTTCGGAGGCTGGAGATCGTCCTCGAGGAGGTGACCGCCGAGAACGCTCGGCTGAGAGAAGAGGTGGACGCAATAAGGTCGGCCGTATCGACCGGGTACGGACATACCGTTCAGCGAGGAGAGACCCTCGCGACCATCGCGGCTCAATACGGCTTGACAGTGGCTGAGATCGTCGAGGCCAACAATATCTCGAACCCCGATGTGATCTCGGTCGGCGAAGAGCTCGTTATACCTCAGAGGTAGTGGCGACGCGTTGAGGGCCGAGTCGGGGGTCCGTTCGCCGATCGACCGGAGCGGCGGGCACGATATAGACAGGCCCTCCTCGTTCTTGAGGAGGGCCTGTCTGTTGGTCTGCGGGCATCTGGAGCCTCAGGGGCCGGCCAAACCGGTCGCGCGGCGCTATCGTGACTCGCGCCCGGGGACCCTGAACTCGAATGAGGGGTCTACTTCACGAAGGAGTCTCGCGCTCTCTGTGAGCCTGTCCTTGAGACCGTCGTCTCGGGTGCTCATCCAGGCATGGTAGATGTCGAGGAACTCGTTCCTTCTTTCCTCGATGAGCTCTGCTCTGCGTATGTCCTCGATCGAGCGCTCGAGATGGAAGAGCTCTCCTTCTGAGTAACGCCTTATGAAGCCAAGATACTGGCCTCGCATGTACATCAGTATGCGGATGTAGCTCTCGATGCCGTCGGATATCTTCGAGAGCGTCTCGGCTACACCGGTGGTGCCGCGCCCAAGCTTGGTCGCGTAGGAGGAGGCCAGAGAGTAGTAGGAAGAGGCTCTCGCTATGTAGACCGTCTTCGGAACATGAAACGCCGAGAGATGGTGGCAGTGCCTCTCCTCGAAGACGTCGAACACGGCCACCGACATCAGCAGATAGTCAGCATTGGCCTTGTAGATCTCGTATCTCTGGCGGTCGCTCCCGCAGTCCGCTACCATTCGGTAGACGTCGACGTCGTCGCCGCCTATCAAGCCGGACGTGTTCTGCAGGTACTTGGGGTCTATGTGGGAGTTGAGCAGATGGGCAAGGTAGACGTTGACATCTTCGTCATGACGCTCGGTGTTGGACTCGAGTCCCGTCTGCACTCGGGAGTGCAGGAGGCAGTTGAGCATGAAGAAGTAGGACGTCTGGACGTCCGCGTCGATCTCCAGTTTCCTGAGAGACCGGCTTCGCCTCCTGACGGGCGCAACCGATTCTCCAGACCTGCCCTTCAACCGCCGCCTGACCATGCCTGTCCTCGTGCTCTCCTGAGTGGGTCGCCGCGGGTGCCTGTGGGTTCGCTGAAAAGCAAGAGGTGTGCCACGGGCGCCGGCATGGCCGATGGTTCATTCGGTGAGCGCGAGTCGGTCTTCGGGACGGCAGCTTGCGTGAGAAAGGGCCCAAGCCTTGGGAGTCGTTCGATGTGGGACGGTGCGCTCGTCGCGTGCGCGCCGTCGGTCGAACAAGGAGAGCTGACGCCGCCCCGTTACTTCATGCCAACGAGGGTGTTCTGTGAGTGCGTAACCGGAGGAGGATGAAGTTGAGGATTGCCGTTGTCCAGATGATGCCGAAGTTCGGCGATGTCTCCGGCAACATCGACAAGGCGCTGTCGATGGTCCGCTCGGAGCGCGCGGACCTGTATGTGCTTCCGGAGCTTGCGCTCTCAGGCTACCTCTTCGAGTCTCCTGAGGAGGCCGCATCTCTGGCGCAGGAGAGCGACGAGCCGGTGTTCGATGAGTTCGCAGGCCTGGCGGCCACAGAGGGCGTCTCGCTGGTCGTTGGGTTCGCGGAGAGAGACGCCGGGACGCTCTACAACTCGTCGATGCTCCTGACCCCGGAGGGCGAACGACACGTATACAGGAAAGTGCAGCTGTTCTGGGGTGAGAAGGAGATCTTCGCTCCGGGAGACCGGAGGCCCGGCGTAGTGGAGTCGTCGGGCGCCAGGCTGGGGATGATGATCTGCTTCGACTGGATCTTCCCGGAGATCGCGAGGACGCTTGCTCTCGCCGGAGCACAGGTGCTCTGCCACTCGACGAATCTGGTCCTGCCCTATTGCCAGGACGCCATGATCACCAGATGCATCGAGAACAGGGTCTTCGCCGCCGTGTCCAACAGAACGGGTACCGAGGCGCGCGCCGGGAAGGAACTGCGGTTCACGGGGCTCTCTGAGATCGTCGGCGTGGACGGGAAGGTCCTGCTGCGAGCGGGGGCCGAGGAGGAGGTTGTTCTGGCCGCCGACATCGATCCCCTGCTGGCCGACGACAAGTCGGTGACGCCGTTGAACGATCTCATGACCGACCGCAGGCCGGAGCTGTACGGGCTCTGAGGTGCCTGAGGTCCCAGCCGGCCCCGCCTCCGGGCTGGGGTCCGGCCCCTGGCATGCTACTTGCAGAATCCGTGGGCGGTGGAGTGCGCCCACGCGCTCTGAAGCGAGGGCGCGCGTAGGATGGGGTAGCGCGGCCGCACGTGGAGAGACTGGTGCAGAGATCGGGTCCGAGCATAGAGATGAAGATCGTTATCCTGGTCGCGGTGATCGTGGTCGTCCAGGATCTCATTCTCCTCGCGATGTACCTCTTGGGCTCGCCGCCTCCAGTGGTTCAGGCCGTCCTCGGGGGAACGCTTGTCCTCTCGGTCGTCATCGCAGCGGTTTGGGGCAACGCTGTCGCAAGAGCGATACGCAGGCTATCCAGAGCCTGCTTCGTGGCGATACGCGGAGACAGGCAGGTACTGACCGAGCCCGACCGGACCGACGAGATAGGGGAGTTGAACGACGAGATCAACAGGCTGGTCGTCCTGCTCCGCGACCTTTCCGGGCTGGACACGGAGCTATCGGCGGCGCGGTCGGCCGCGGCTTCGGCCGTGGAGGCGGCGCCGGAGGCGCTTCGCGCGAGCCACGACTCGCTCGTAGCTCTCAAGGAGCTCAGAGAGGGCGCTTCCGCCGAGGCAGCCATTCTGCGTAGGATTGCCGGCGCCCTCGGCGAGGCGCGAACCATGCTCTACCAGTCGGCGGGACGCGTGGAGGGTGGGCTGTCGGACGACGAGCTGTCGACACGGCTCAACGCGCTGGGCGCCGCATCGAGGGAGGCGGAGGCGCTGTCTGACGCGGTGATCGATGAGGTGGCGCGCCCCGATGTGGATGAGGCGGCGGTGGCGCGGTCGGTGAACGGACTGCGAGGCGCGGTGCGCACGATCGCCCAGGTTTCGTCGGAGGCGGCCGGCGTCATTGCGCAGAGGAGCGCTGATGCCAGGGCGGCGGGAATCGCGCTCGAGAGGATAGGAGAGGCCGAATCGGCGAGGGCGGACGCCGCACGCATCGCGGACCTGATGGACCGGAGCGCCGCTCGCGGGTTCAGCGAGGCCACCCGGCTGGCATCGGACCTCAGGAAACTCGGGCTGGCACTTGAGGCGTACGAGCAGCGGCGCAGGCTCGAAGAGCGCGACGTGACGTAGCGGCGACGGCCGCAGGCAAGCGCTGGATGTTAACCATGTTTACAGACGGGCGGGCCCCCTGATGGCGCGCCCGTTTCTCGTTGCCCTAAGCGTCGCCGCAACCTCATGACGCACCGGAGGTTAGAGCGCGGCTCAATTGAACGCGGTGGTCTTGCGCGTTGTGGTCCGTCCATTGCTTCGTTCCGTAAGTACGGATCATCGGATCAGAGCGACGGGCCGGCGGGCGCTTTGGCGCTGCGGAGGTGTCTGAGCGGTGGGTGGTGGTGACGACGTGAGGGCCGGCCGGTTCTCGCTCTCCATGCGGTCAGCGGAACCGCCCGAGAGGGAAGCGACGAACGTGGTCGACGAGTTCGGCAGTGATCTGCTGGCCGGTGTGGAACGCATCAATCGCCATCTGGGCGGCGGCCTGCGTCTCACGCTGGTCTGGGAGATCCTGGCCGGTAGGGGCTCACGAGCAGCCCAGGAAGTCCAGTTCTCTAACAACGCGTACCATTTCGCTCGTCTCATCCTTACGGCGACCGACGAGCGGGGTCTTCCGAGACAGGCGTCCAGGCGGCTGCGGCTGACGCCGGGGCGCCGGTCCCGTTTGGTATTGCTCTCGGCCGGGCTCGCTGAGTGCGCGATGGACCTCGGTCTGGGCGCCTCCGTGTGGTCGGGCCGGCGCGAATCGACTTGAGCGCGCCGGCGCCTCGTGTGAGAATGCGTGGACGCGGCGTCGCGCTGCGGCAGACCTCGCCCGCAGCGCACCGACCAACACGAATGAGAGGTGAGATTGCGATGCCGGCGACTCTTCTCGGTATTACCGACAGGTACATCGACTACATAGCCGACGAGCATCCTGTCTCGGCGACGTTCCTCGGGCTGCACTCGAAGGATGGAAGCCTCGGGAACATGTCGGCTGAAGCCATCGCGGGACGAAGAGAGCGTCTCGGCGCGATGCTCTCTTCACTCGAGGGGACTCCGGAGGCGCAGCCCACCCGTGAGGATGCAGTGGACCGCGAGATCCTGCGAATCGTGCTTGAGGGGTCGATCTTCTCTCACGACGTCCTCCGCGGGCACGAGTTGAATCCGTGCGAATACGTGGCACTCGCGCTTTCCGGGTGCAATCAGTTGCTTCTGAGAGATTTCGCCCCCCTGGAGCGAAGAGCGCGCAACTTCGTCTCCAGGCTCGAGGGCATTCCGGAGATCCTGACCGACTGCCGACGCAACGTCAGCGAGCCACCGGCGGTCTTCGCCGCGATAGGCGCCGCGTACGCGCGCGGTGGCCTGTCCTTCATAGATGGGACTGTGCCGCACATTTGTGCGGAGTTCCCGGAGCTGGAGAGCGATCTCACGGTTGCGGCCTCCGCCGCCGGGGAGGCGCTGGAGGAGACGCGACGCTGGCTGACCGCGGCCTCCGAGGCGTCGGACGCTCCCTTCCACATCGGGCGTGAAGCCTACGAGTGGATGCTCAGGAGGGTGCACCTCCTTGATCTGGACAGCGAGGAGCTTCTGGAGATAGGCATGCGTTCGTTGGAGGACACCCGTGGGGCGATGGAGAAGATCGCATCCGACATGGGCGGCGAGCGGGACTGGAGAGACCTGGTGGACGATCTCCGCGGCCGTCACCCGGAGGCGTGTGAGCTGCGCGACTTCTACGCGGACGAGATGCGGCGTGCGAGGGACTTTGTTCGGCGGCGCGGGTTGGTGACGATGCCGGCCAAAGAGGGGCTGTCGGTCGTCGATACGCCCGTCTTCCTCAGGTCGCTGCTGCCGTACGCGGCGTACGGTCCGCCGGGGCCGTTCGAGCGGCGCCAGCAGGGGTTCTTCTACGTTACGCCGGTCGATGCGGACGCTCCCGCCGACGAGCAGGATAGACAGCTCAGAGGACACGCCAAGGGCAGCATACGCATAATCGCCCTGCACGAGGGCTACCCTGGACACCACGTGCAGCTGGTGCGGGCGAACTCGATATCGAACAACACAAGGAAGCTGGCGCGAAGCAACCTCTTCATCGAGGGGTGGGCGCTCTACTGCGAGGAGATGATGCGCGACGAGGGGTTCTTCGGCGGCCCCGCGATGCTCCTCACACAGCTGGCGGCCGTATTGTGGCGCGCCGCCAGGGTCGTGGTCGATGTTCGGCTTCAGAGAGGAGAGATGACTCTGAACGAGGCCGCGGGCTTCATGGTAGAAGAGGCGCACCTGACGCGGGACAAGGCGACGGCCGAGGTCAGGCGCTACGCCATGAATCCGACACAGCCGTCGAGCTACCTCCTTGGGAAGCGCGCTATTCTCGACATAAGGCGGCTCTACGAGGATAGGGTGGGGGACTCCTTCGATCTACGGGAGTTTCACGACGCGCTCCTGGATCTGGGGAGCATCCCGCCGGCACTCGTGAAGGTAGCGTTCGGGCTGGACGACGGCGGCGCAGCGGGCTCGGCGAACGATCTGGAGGAGGCGTCTTGATCCGGCGTGCAGTGCTTCCCAACGGGATTCGCATCATCGCCAGGGAGCTCAGGTCGGCGCCGGTCGTGGCGCTGAACCTGTGGGTTGGGACGGGCTCGTCGGACGACCCGGACGGGCTCGGGGGCACGGCACACTTCATCGAGCACATGCTCTTCAGGGAGGGGACGGGGCGCGCAGCGCTGAACCTGGCGCAAACCGTGCACGACGCCGGTGGTTATCTTAACGCGGAGACCGGCTGCGATCACACCATGTATCATCAGGTGGTCCCATCCTCGCGGTGGAAGGACGTGTTGGGGCCTGCCATATCAGCGGTCATCGAGCCGGCCTTCCGTGAGGACGACGTCGATTCAGAGCGTGGCGTCGTCATAGAGGAGGCCAGGAGTCGCGACAGTGACCCAGGAGCGTTCGTATGGCATCGATTGACTGAGACCGCGCTCAAGGGGCGTCCCTGCGGTCGGCCGGTCGTCGGCACGCCTCAGTCAGTGACGCGGGCCGGGGCCGACACACTCCGCCGGCATCACGCTGAGCATTACGTCGGCGGCAATATCGTGCAGGTGATCGTGGGGGACGTGGACGCACAGGAGGCGATAGAGTTCGCGTCGCCTCTTCTGGAGGAGGTTCCCGAGGGAGCTCCGGACAGGGCCGGCGCCACCGGCGTTGCGCGCGCCGACGGGACGAGGGGGTTGTCGTACAACGGCGCGGTCGAGCAGCCCTATGTGGCAATGGCCTTCGAGGGGCCGCATGCCCTTCACGAAGATGTGCCCGCGCTCGACGCGCTATGCGGCGTTCTTGGCGTTGGAAGGAGCTCGCGTCTCTGGAGGGTCCTGCGCACTGGACGCGGCATAGTGAGCGACATAGGCTGCGGGCTTGCCGCGTTCAGGGACGACGGGTTGATAGCCGTGCGGGCGGTCTCCTTGACACCGCACGCGGAAGACGTCGTGGAAGCGGTTCTGACGGAGACAGAGCGTCTCAGGCGCGAGCCGCCCGACGCCGAAGAGATGAGGAAGAACCTCAGGAGGCTGGAAGCGGCGTACGTTCTGGAGCACGAGACTGCCGACTCGATCGCGGGCGTGCTGGGATACTTCGAGACGCTCGGGGACTACAGGTGGTCCGAGGAGTACGTCGATCGACTGGCCTCCGTGGGGGCAGAGGACCTGGCGCGCGTGTCGGAGACCTACCTGCGTCCCGAACGCGCGACCGTCGTTCTCTATCGGCCGGGCGACCCGTCGGAAGGTCCAGCGGAGATCGGGGACGAGGTTGCTCGAAGGGCGGGTGTTGCCAGCGCCACGCTCGGAGGCGCCGTTCGGGAGAGACGGCCTGCGTGGTCGCCGGCCGGGGGGTTCACCCGTCCCGATCTTATGCGCGAGAGCCCTCCC
>Ga0180435_10002317_pt1 | contig 19546 bp, 18 predicted proteins | sample SS_ome_3_FD_132467 | JGI IMG/M metagenome (GOLD analysis project Ga0180435, IMG submission 132467) | Hypersaline lake sediment archaeal communities from the Salton Sea, California, USA - SS_3_S_1 metaG | ecosystem: Environmental > Aquatic > Non-marine Saline and Alkaline > Hypersaline >...
CGGCTGCGCCCGGATCCGGCCAAGGCCAGGGTCAGGGTCTACGCCGCCCAGTCCACCCACAAGACGCTGACGTCGCTGCGGCAGGGCTCGATGATCCACGTCTTCGACCAGGACTTCGACCAGAAGGTCGCCGAGGCGTTCCACGAGGCCTACATGGCCCACACCTCCACCTCGCCGAACTACCAGATCCTGGCCTCACTGGACCTCGGACGCCGTCAGGTGGCCCTGGAGGGCTACGAACTGGTGGCCCGGCAGGTCGAGAACGCCATGCAACTGCGCGACGCCGTCGACAACCATCCACTGCTCAGCAAGTACATGTCCTGCCTGCGCACCGCGGACTTGATCCCCGAGGAGTACCGGGCCAGCCATATCGACCAACCGCTGCGATCGGGTCTGCGCACGATGATCAAGGTGTGGGAGACCGACGAGTTCGTGCTCGACCCGTCTCGGATCACGCTGTCGATCGGCCGCACCGGATACGACGGCGACCAGTTCAAGCGGGAACAGCTGATGGACCGCCACGGCGTCCAGATCAACAAGACCTCCCGCAATACGGTGCTGTTCATGACCAACATCGGCACAACCCGAAGCTCGGTGGCCTTCCTGGTCGAGGTGCTGGTCAGCATCGCCAGCGAACTCGATGAGCACGCCTCGGACATGAGTCTGGCCGAGCGCAGCCGTTTCGAGGCGAAGGTGCGCAAGCTGACCGCGAACACCGCTCCGCTGCCGGACTTCAGTGGATTCCATCCGGCGTTCCGGGATCATTCCGGATCCATCGAGACTCCGGAGGGTGACGTCCGCCGGGCCTTCTACCTCTCCTATGACGACAACAACTGCGAGTACCTCTCCGGCGCGCAGATCGAGGAGAAGCTCGACTCCGGTATCGACGTGGTCTCGGCGACTTTCGTCACTCCGTATCCGCCCGGTTTCCCGGTGCTCGTGCCCGGGCAGTTGTTCAGCCGGGAGATCCTGACCTTCCTCCGGGAACTGGACACCCCTGAGATCCACGGCTACGACCCGGATATCGGGTACCGGGTCTACACGGAGAAGGCGATCGAGATGTCCGCGCAGCAGGCGGGTTGCTGAACCGGTCCGCCGTCCCCGCTCAGTGCATGGCGTGGTGCATGGCGTGGTGCATCACGCCCATGAGTTCCATGCCGTAGAACATGTAGCCCATCGACACCGCCATGACCGCCATCAGCGCACGGTCCCGCCAGCTCGACGTGAGCAGATGACCGCTGGTGTGACATTCGCACGTCGGGTCGTCGTGATCGTGACCGGATCCGGTGAGCGCGGGGCCGCCGGCCGGTGATGGGACGACCTGCCGAGAGGCGGCGCCGGCCGACACCCCGGTCCGGTCGCCGACGAGGTAGGGAAACCACCGGCGGTTCTCCCGGGCCCGGACGTCGTCGGGGAACAGGTTGGTCACCCAGCCGAAGGCCTCGATGGCGAACCAGCACACCAGGGCGAAGATCAGGATCGCGTTCCAGCGCATCATCGGGTACCACATGTAGACCATCGCGGCCTGCTGGATCAGCAGCAGGAACCACAACAGGTTGACTCCCTGCCCGCGGCCCAGCCTCGTGGCCAGGAAGACCACGATCGCCGCCGAGGTCGCCACGAAGAACCACATCTGCCAGCGCGCCGGCAGCCAGTTCCAGTCATAGGACATCGACAGGTACATGTAGATCATCGACAGCGCCATCGCGGCGTGGCCGGCGTGGAACCAGCGGTTGCCGGGGCCACGGAGCAGGCAGGGCAGGTGGTGGACGATCCCGAGGGCCAGGCCCAGCGAGAACAGGATGCTGACCCAGCCCGGGAAGTACGCCGGACCGCTCGTCAGGAAGCCGGACATGATTGAGTCTCTCCGTCGATGAATACCGATCACAAGTTAGTCGTCGCCCGGGATCGCCCGGTTCCCGCGTATCCCGCTGACCGTCGGCTTCCCGGCTGTACGGTGCATGTCCATGACCGACAACCGCATGCTGGTGCTCAACCGGGACGACCTCGAGGGTCTCCGGCTGGGATGGGCCGACATCATCGACGTCCTGGATGACGCGTTCGGTCAGAAGGCCCGCGGACTGGTGCAGAACCCGCCCAAGCCCAAGGTCACCTCCCGGGAGGACGCTTTCATCCACGCGATGCCGGCCTACCTGGGCGGCACCGACCGGATCGGGTGCAAGTGGGTGGCCGGTTATGAGCAGAACCAGGCCAAGGGCCTGCCCTACATCTACGGCGTGATGATCATGAACGACCCCGAGACCGGGCGCCCGGTGGCGCTGCTCGACGGGGGCTGGATCACCGAGATGCGCACCCCTGGTGTTTCCGGGGTCACCATGCGTCACGTTCCCGGTAAGCCCAAGCACCTGGCCGTCGTCGGGTGCGGGTTACAGGGGCGCCGGCACCTCGAGGTGGCCCTGGAGGTCCACCCGGGCCTCACCCATGTGACGGCCTACGACCGCAATGACAGCAAAGTCCGCGCGTTCCTGGACGCCGCCGGTGACCGGGTGACGCGGGTCGCCGAATCACCGACTGACGCGGTCACCGGGGCCGATCTGGTGATCACCACGATCACCGTTCCGCTGGACCCCAAGATCGACTGCGCCAACTCCGATCCGAACGCCCTGCTGCTGCCCGTGGACTACGACGACGCGATGGCGCAGAAGGCTTTCGACGACGCGGTGGTGTACTGCGTCGACGATCTCGGACAGTACGAGTCCGTCGCCGACACCATGTACTTCTTCGGCCTGCCCAAACCCGACACCGATCTGGCCGCCGTGGTCTCCGGGGAGTACGAGGTGCCGCTCACCGGCCGGCGGATGTTCCTCAACATGGGCATCGCGATGGACGATGTCGCCCTGAGCGCTCTGGTGCTGGAACGGGCCGCGGCGAGCGGAGCCGGACGCTACATCGAATTCCCCTGAGAGCGCCGGTCGGCCGGTGCGGGCTCGACGACCTCTTGGCCCTGGTCGTCGGGGACGTCGAAGGCCGGGTCGTGCACACCGGTCGGCAGGTGGTCCGCCGGCGGAATCCGCAGTTTGCGCGCGACCGGCACATCGGTCGACGAGTGCAGGATGATCGACAAGGTGATGGTGATCGCGATCAGGTCGAACAGGCGCTCGCCTTCGGGGATACCGGTTTTCAGCACCACCAGGCCATAGACGACCGACGCGAACCCCTTCGGCCCGAACCAGGCGGCGGTGAGCTTCTCCGCGCGGGGCATCGGGGTTCGAATCAGCGACAACAGCATCGAGACCGGGCGCACGACCACGATGGCCAGCGCCGCCACCAGCCACTCCTGCCAGCCCAGGTGGGAGATGCGCTCGGGGGTGATCAGCGCACCGAAGACCAGCAGGGCGGCGAACTTGGTGATCTCGGAGAGCAGATCGCCGAACGGTTCGAAGTGCTCGGCGGTGACGTGGTCGAGGGTGGCCAGCGCGGACCCCGCCGCGAAAGCCGCCAGATAGGGGTTGGCGTGGGTCATGTGGCACGTCGCGTACACCACGACCGCGATGGCGAACGGGCCCAGCGGTTGCAGCCTCGGTTCGGCGGTCAGGATCGGCAGCCGCCAGGCCAGCGCCACCAGCACCGCAACGCCGACCCCGACGAGCAGGCCCAGCGCCAGTTCCATCAGCACGATGGGCAGATGGGAACTCTCGTGCTTGGCGGTGGCCAGGAATATCAGCACGAAGGGCAGCGCCAGTCCGTCGTTGAGTCCGGACTCGACGTTGAGCAGCCGGCGCAGGCCCAACGGGACATCGGAGCGACCCACCAGCGCAGAGGCGAAGACCGGGTCGGTTGGTGAGAGAATCGCCCCCAGCAGCAGGGCCGTCGGCCAGTCCATGCCGATCAGGAAATGCGCCGGGATGGCGATGCCGACCATGGTCAACGGCATCCCGAGTCCCAGGGCGCGGCCGGAGAGCCGCCAGTTCTCTTTCAGCGCCGGCAGGTTGGCCCGCTGGCCGTCGGTGAACAGCACGGTGAACAGCGCGACGTCGGCCAGCAACTCCACCGTGTTGTCGGTGGGGTTCACCACGCCGAGGACCCCGGGGCCGAGCACGGCACCCGCCGCCAGGAACAGCAGAGCTGTCGACAGCACGGTGCGTGCCGCCAGGCCGGAGAGCGAAACGCTGATCAGCAGGACGACGCCGAACGCCAAAACCAGCGCCACGGTGGAGCCTCCCGGTTGCTCGTCGCTCGATGGTGCGTCGCTCGATTGCGGTTGTCAGTCCTGACAAGATGTCTACATCATGGGTCCCGCTTTCACACTCCTGCTCGGCACCGGCATGGGCGCCGTCGTCGTCGCCGGCCTGGTTGCCGGAACAGTTCCGGCGAACGCCGAAGTCGCCGCCATCACCCCGTTTGACGTCGGCGATCCCGCAATCGGCCGGCTCGATCCGGCGCTGCGCTCGGCGGTTCAGCAGGCCGCGGCCGCCGCAGCGGCCGACGGCGTGTCGATCACGGTCACCTCCGGGTGGCGGTCCCCGGAGTTTCAGCAGTGGCTGCTCGATGACGCCGTGGCCGCCTACGGCAGCGTCGCCGCCGCCCGACGGTTCGTGCAGACACCCGGACAGTCCCGGCACGTCCTCGGTCAGGCGGCCGACCTCGGCGGCGCGGGAGCCGAACAGTGGCTGACCGGCAACGCCGCCCGGTTCGGCCTGTGCCGGATCTACGCCAACGAGCCCTGGCACTTCGAACTGGCCGCCGGCCCGGCCGGCGCGTGCCCGCCGTTGCTGCCCGACGCCAGCTACCCGGAGTTCCCGGCGTGACCGCCCGGCCGGAGTCCGTCGACTTCCACTTCGACGTGATGTGCCCGTTCGCCTACCAGACCTCGCGGTGGATCCGGGTGGTCCGCGACCTGACCGGCCTGCAGGTGAACTGGCGGTTCTTCAGCCTCGAGGAGATCAACCGCGCCGAGGGAAAGAAGCACCCCTGGGAGCGGGACTGGTCCTACGGGTGGTCGATGATGCGCATCGGCGCGTTGCTGCGCCGGACCTCGATGGCGGACCTGGACGCCTGGTACGAACGGGCCGGACGGGCTCTGCACGTCGAGGGTCTCAAACCGCATGATCCGCAGGTGGCCCGGCACCTGCTCGGTGAACTGGGGCTGGACCCCGCGCTCGTCGACGCCGCCATCGCCGACCCGACCACCAACGACGAGGTGCTGGCCGACCATCAGCGGGTGGTCGGGGCCTCCGGCTACGGGGTGCCGACGCTGTTCTTTTCCGACGGCCAGTGCCTGTTCGGCCCGGTGCTGATCGACCCGCCCTCCGGTGAGGCGGCGGTGCGACTGTGGGACGCGGTGCTGGCCTGGACCGAGTTCCCGCAGCTGTACGAACTTCAGCGGCCCAAGACCCCGGCCGACGAGGAGGCGATCGTGGAGACGCTGCGGCCGTATCTGGAGGCCCGCGACTGGGTGTCGATCAACCGGGGCGAGGTGGTCTCCTTCGACCGTCAGGCCCGGGAACACTAACACCGCAGCCGGCGTGCCACCCCGCCATAGCGTTCGATTGGTTGCCGGTCTGTGAGCGCGTTGTAGAGCACGATGCGCGAGGCGATCCCGCCGCCCGACCCGTCCCAGCGGCTGTGGTGTGGTCATGGCGTCGACGTACACCACCGAACGGCACGTCCCGGGCCGATCGAGGCCGCCCTGGGGTATAACCAGAGGAAGGGGCATGGTGAATCCGACAATGAGCCGAAAGGCGTTCCGGCGCTGGGCGGGTGCAGTCGCGGTGTTCGCGGTTGTTGCTACGCCGGTCCCCGCGGTGGCGGACCCGGGGCCGCCCGGTCCGGCCGAGCCGGTGTCCGGGGTGCTGGCGACACTGGACACGCTGGCGATCAAGGGGCGTGCCCCGAAGACCGGTTATGAGCGTGACCGGTTCGGGAACCGGTGGACCGACGATGTGGCCGTCGAGGGGGGCCGCAACGGATGCGACACCCGCAACGACATCCTGCGCCGGGATCTGGTCGACCTGGTGATCAAACCCGGATCCAACGGGTGCACGGTGCTGGCCGGTGTGCTCAACGACCCCTACACCGGGAACACCGTCCCATTCATCCGTGGCGAGGACACCTCGCAGGAGGTCCAGATCGACCACGTGGTCGCGTTGTCCGACGCCTGGCAGAAGGGGGCGGCCCAATGGGATGACCTGACCCGGGCCGACTTCGCCAACGATCCCGCCAACCTGCAGGCCACCATCGGCCGGGTCAACCAGCAGAAGGGCGACGGCGACGCCGCGACCTGGCTGCCTCCCAACACCGCCTACCGATGCGCTTACGTCACCAGGATCGTCGACGTCAAAGCCGCCTACGGGCTGTGGGTGACCCAGGCCGAGCACGACGCCATCGCCCGGGTGCTGTCCGGCTGCGTCTAGAGCAGGTCCGCGCCCGGCGGGACCGGCGCCGGCGCCGCGCCGACGCCGCCCAGCACCAGCGTGAAAGTGTCCTGACGTTGAGCGAGTTCGCCGTTGCCGTTGTCGGAAAGGAGGACCAGGCTGTAGGACCCGTCAGACAGTTGCGGTCCCACCGTCATCGCCTCGAAGTTGCTGAACCCGAAAATCCCTTGCCATAGCAGGGTTTTGGTGACCGGGGTGAATGTCGCACCCGCCAGGCCCGGGACCGCGGCGACGTCGCTGGCCCCGGTGAGGCCGAGCAGGTACACCCGGGAGCGGAAGCGGGGCAGGAAGCCGCCGAGTTCACGTTCCAGCGCCAGGATCGCCCCGTTGGGTAGGACCAGCAGATCGACCAGGCCGCTGCGCTCGACGGAGATGAAGGGCGACATCCGGGAGATCGGGTCGGTGCGATAGGCGTACTGGGCGGCCGGGGTGAGGTCCGGTCCGGTGAACTGCTGGATCCGCACCCAACTGCCCGCCTCGGTGGTGGACAGCGGGCCGTCCGGCCGGAGTGCCTCCTCGTTGGCCGTCCACAGGCCACCCTGTCCGTAGGTCAGCGACTCCAGACCCATGTTGGCCTGGACGTTGGCCGGCCGGTAGATCTCCGGTACCGCCACCGAACCGACCTTCGCACCGGAGATCAGACTGAATTCACCGATGGTAGAGGTGATTTCGTCGGCCACCCACACGGTGTCACCCTGCGGCCCCAGAGCGATCCCCTCCGAGTCCGAACCGAGTTCGGGGGCTTCGACGGCACCGGTGACGATGCTGGACCTGATCCGGCCGGTGGTGAGGTTCAGCGAGGTGTAGAGCTGCCAGATCGACGTCGCACCGTTGTCGCCCACCGCGTAGTAGGTGGTGCCGCCGGCGTAGGTGATACCGCTGAGTTCGGCGGCCCCGGTACCGCCGCCGGAGAGCACGAAGGGACTCTGGCCGGACCGGGTGACCGAGACGGCGGTGGTCGTGACGTCATCGACAGCGGGTGTGCGCGCCCGCGCGGCGGCGGCCTGCCGGGCTCGGTTCTCGCCGGCCTTGCCGGCGCGGTGGGCGGCCGCTGTGGAGCTGTCGTCGGAGTCGGCCGAGGCCGGACCGGCCGTCGCGACAGCCCACGCCGCAAGACCCAGAACCAGGCCGGCGGCCCATGCGGTCAGCCGGGTGTCCACAGCGTGGCCCATCGCGAACCCCGCGCGGTTCAGACCAGCGTGGCGGGCTGCAGCGGGGTCAGGTCGGTCTCCATCAGCACCACGTTGTAGTTGCCCCACAGCGACATGTTCCAGTACAGCGTGGAGACGTCGGGGTCGCCGTTGGCGTCGGTGAGCTCACCGGTCCCCGACAGCGGGTGGATGAACGGGGCGTACAGGCCCGGATAGGCGAACGAGGTGGCGATGGTGACCGGCTCGGACCACGGGCCCTCGGGGGTGTCGGCGGTGCGCAGGATCACGTTGTTGAGGCCGTTTCCGTAGAGCGCCACGTACTTGTCGAGGTACTCGTTGTACTGGACCGACATCTCACTGACGTTGCCGCCGGTCTTGGCCCCGGTGAGACCGGCGAACCAGCCGCCGAAGAAGTCCGGATTGTTGGCGATGTCCTTGATGAACCCGAACAGCCCGGCGGAGCGGTCGGAGTCGCCGATCACCGGTGCCGCCACCGCGGGCTTGTCGAGAACCCAGCTGTCACCGTCCCAGTACTCGTACTGGCCGAGGTCGGTGATGGCACCCTCGGGGACCCGGGACAGGAACGCCGAGCCCTGCCGGCCCGACGGGGTGCCCAACGCGTAGACGTAACGGGGCTCGCCGTCGACGACCTTGCTCTCCGGCTGCAGCACGTAGGCCATCTGCTGGAAGTTCTGGTCGCCGGCGCGGTAGCTGGTCGACGACCGGAACCAGCCGGCCGAGCGGATGGTGGAGCGCTGCAGCACCCACTTGTCGGTGGCCGGGTCGTACTGGGAGACCGCGGAGTAGTTGGTGGTCCACCGTCCCGGGGAGTCCCAGGACTTCACCGACATGTAGTTGACGTAGTTGTTGGCGTTGGCGTACACCGCGGCGGTCGGGATGTTGGTCACCTCCGAGCCGATGAAGAACACCGCGTTGCGGGCGGCCGGGATGAACTGGTAGGCGGGGCCGGTGTTGATCAGGGTCAACCCGTCGTACAACTGCGTGTCATCGCTGAGCAGCAGCACGTTGTTGCGCCAGTCGCCGGTCATGTTGGGCCGGCTGAAGGTGTCGCCGAAGGCCAGCTGGATCTTGTCGTTCTCCCCGTTGAGCCACATGATCCCCAGGTCGGTGCCGTAGATGTTGGCCCAGTTGGTGTTGTTGGTCTGCGGCCAGCCGCCGAGCAGAGGGGGCGGGAAATTGCTCTGCCCGGTGACCCAGCCGATGGGGCCGGAGGTCAGCGTCGAGGGCTGGTCCACCACGGCGGCGGCCAGGGTCGCCGAGGGCGCGACGGCCTGCGCCGGGGCCACCCGCATGCTGCGGGCGGACTCCCGCCGGGTCCAGGCCAGCAGGGCCCACAGTGCCGGGGTCTGCACCGGGACCGCCGGCGCGCCGCCGGCGCCCAGCGGGGACAGTCCCACCGCGGCCAGCAGTCTGGACACGACGCCGGAGGGCGCCGCCGTGACGGCGGCAGCGGCGGGTGCCGAGGCCGCAACCTGTGCGGGGGCGATGACTGCGGGGCTGTAATCGGCCGGGGTGATGGTCTGGGCAGGCTGGGAAACCCCCGTCGCCGCGGTGGCGGCCGGGACGGCGATCCGGGGCTGGGTGACCGCCGGTGTGCCGGCCGGGGTGAGAGCTGAGGCCGCCCGGGGAACGGCCGGGGTGGTGGCGGGGGCGTCGTTGCGGGGGCGCGTGTCGCCGGGGTCGGTCACCGCGGGCGGAACCGAGACCGAGGAGCGTGCCTGCTCGGGATCCGCCGCCGCGGCCGACGGTGCGGTCCGCTCGCCGGCGGCCTGTGCGCCGCCGCGCGCCGAACGCCGCGGGGAGGGGCCCGTCCCGGACGGAGAGACCTCCGGGGGCGACTGTGCCGACCGCGCGGCGCGCGGCGCGCGCGAGGTCCGGTCCGCGGTGCCGGCGGAGTCGGCCGCGGCGGCCGACTCGGTGTCGGCGGTGTCGGCCCCGGCAACCCCTGGGCTCGCCAGCACCGCGGCGCCGACACCCAGCGTCACGGCCAATACCCCGATCCGGCCGATGTGCTGGGCGCTCATCGAAGAGACCATCAGAAACCACTCCTGACTGTGGCGAATCGCAGCACCGCATCCAGCAAACATTGAGGCGCGGCGACGACCCGGTGTTTCCCCGAACTGTACTTCACTCTGGTAACACGACGGCATCATCGGCGGCGGGTCGATCGGCAGTCGCGGTCAGGGCGCGGCGAGCAATTCCGCCATCTTCGCGATCACACCCTGGAGGGCCTTGAACGGGCGGATCATCACGGTAAACGAGGTGATCTGGCCGTCGTGGTTCCAGTGGATCATGTCGATGCCCTCGACGGACAGGCCGTCGACCTGGGCGGCGAAATGGAGTACCGCCGAGTCGTCGGCGTACCACTTCTCGAGGTAGTGGAAGTCGGTGCCGGCGAACATCCTCGCCGCCGCACGCAGGTAGGCCGCGGTGACGGCGCGCCCGCGCTGGGGGGCGAAGACGGCGGGGGAGCGGAACACCGCGTCCTCGCTGAGCATCTCCTCGAGTTCGCCGCACGGATACCCGCCGCTCTCGACGACCCGCAGCCAGCGTTCGATCACCGGCGGGGCGGGGTCCAGGTCAGGGCTCACCAGTTCCACACCGACATGTCATCGGGCGGGTACTGATTGCAGATGTCGGTGGTGTTGGCCGCCACTCCTTTGTTGTTGAAGAACAACTTGGCGTGGTTGGGCCATTGGAAGGCCAGCGGGTCGGCGTAGATGTTGGTGGCCAGTTCCTCCGACCAGGCCCGCCGCTCGGCGGGGCTCTTGGCATAGAAGCCGTGGATGTAGTCCCGGGCGGCCTGCTGGATCTGGGGTGACTTGTTGTTGTAGTCGATCATGTACCGCTCGTAGTAGATCGGCTCCACGTCGCGCGCCGCCGCCATGATCTGCTCGGCGGTGCAGGTCGTCTGGAGCATCCGGCGCGGGATGGGATAGTCGTCGGTGGCGTCGGCCCAGGCGAGCGCGGGTGCCGCCGTCGGCGCGAGGGCGGCGAGGGCGATCGCCGCCGCGAGGATCCGGGATTTCGCCACGGTGGTCATCCTTCTGCTCAGGGAGAGCGCGACGGTGCGCACTCCGACCGGAAGCCGACGATGGACTCGACACCCAGAGGTTAGCTCAGGTAACTGTTCGGCCTACACTCTGAGCATGGGGACCCGACGCTCCGTGCTCGCCGGTGCCGGTGCCGGTGCAGTGGCCGTCGCGGCCGCTCTGCTGCTGGCGGCTCCGGCGCAGGCCGATCCCGATATCGAGTTCGCCGACCAGCTGCACGGGTACGGCATCTACGGCCAGCGCGACTACAACGCCTGGCTGGGCAAGATCGCCTGCAAGCGCCTCGCCAGGGGAGTTGACGGGGACGCCTACGCGTCGGCGACCTTCATCTCCCGGAACCTGTCCAAGGACACGACCCAGGCCCAGGCGTGGCAGTTCCTCGGAGCGGCGGTCCGGATCTACTGTCCCGACCAGGTCGGGGTGCTCCAGAACGCCGCACGCTAGATACCGCCGGGTCCCGGCGGGAGGGCGTCAGCCGGCCAGTTTGCCGTTGTCGACGACGTAGACCGCACCGTGCACGGCGGCGGCGTCGTCGCTGGCCAGAAAGGCGATCACCGCAGCCACGTCCTCGGCGGCCATCAGTCCACGAGGCGCGGCGATGCGCATGATCAGCCCCATGTCGGCACCCTCCGGCGCCGCGAACTCAGTGACCTGGGGGGTCAGCATTCCACCCGGGCACACCGCGTTGACCCGAACCCGCTCCTTGGTGAACTCCACGGCCAGCGCGCGGGTCAGGCCTACCAGAGCGTGCTTGGACGCGCAGTACCCGGCCGAGTAGACCTCGCCCTCCACGCCGGCCACCGAGGACACGTTGACGATGCTGCCCCCGCCGAGCAGGTGCGGCAGCGCGGCGCGGCACAGGTAGAACGGGCCGTTCAGGTTGACGGCCAGGTCATAGGCCCAGTCGTCGTCGCCGACCTCGGACGTGTGCCGCATGCGGTGGAAGCCCGCGGCGTTGACCAGGACGTCGAGGCGGCCGAAGCGACGAACGCAGTCGTCCACCGCGGCCGCGCAGGCCGATGAGTCGGTGATGTCCACGCAGCTGTACTCCCCGCCGGGAACCTCATCGAACACCGAACCCAGTCGCGCGGAATCCCGCGCAATGCCGAAGACCCTCGCCCCGCGCCGGGCGAACAGCCGGGCGACCGCGGCCCCCAGCCCCGACGAGGCGCCGGTGACCAGCGCGACCTTTCCGTCCAGCGGCGCGTTCACCGGGTTTCCCAGGTGCGCATACCCCGCCGCACCGGCTCGCGATGACCGGCGGCGCGGTGTTTGCGGAATCGTGGGCCACCTCACCATTGCAGCCGATCCGGGTCCGCGATGTGGGCGAATACCGGCTCGGGGTCATTACGCGAGCATGACCACCGGGGGTCCGGGCGGGCGCGACGGGCTGGTATCGACTTCAATGGAGGGGTCGGGAGTACGGGAGGAGCGGGATTTGCGGGCGGTGGACACCACCCGGGCGGGTATGCCGGATTCGGCCGCACCGTTCCGCGATTTCGATGCCTGGCGCGCCGACGTGCGCCGGGCGACCCAGACGCACATCGCCGATTTCCTCGGCCTGCAGTGCCTGCCGGCCCTCCGGCGGACCGGGATCGACATCGCGCCCGACGTGCTGTGCGGCCTGCTCGAGGGCGGTAAGTGCCTGCGATCGACGTTCATGTACCTGGGCTGGCTGTGCGGTGCCGACCCCGACCCCGCCGCTCTGCGGGCCAGCGCCGGTCTCGAGTTGCTGCACGCCTTCGCCCTGCTGCAGGACGACGTGATGGACGATTCGCCGCTGCGCCGCGGCCGGCCGGCCGCGCACACCCGGTTCGCCGGATGGCACCGGGAGCGCCGGCTGTCCGGTCCGGCCGACCGTTTCGGCGCCTCGCTGGCGGTTCTGCTCTCGGATCTGTGCCTGGTGTGGGCCGAGCAGATGATGCGGGACAGCGGTGTGCCCGCGGACGCGCTGGCGCGGGCCTGGCCGCACTACGACGCGATGCGCATCGAGCTGGCGGTCGGCCAGTTCGCCGACGTCGCCAACGATGCCGGAGCGTCGCCCACGCTGGAGGCGGTGCTCGACGTCGCCCGGCGCAAGTCGGGGAACTACACGGTCCGCCGTCCGCTCGAGATCGGCGCGGCGATGGCCGGCTGCGACGGGCTGCTGGACACCCTCGGTGCATACGGGAGCCTGGTCGGGGAGGCCTTCCAACTGCGTGACGACCTGCTCGGGGTGTTCGGTTCGCCGGCGGTGACCGGCAAGCCGGCCGGCGGGGACCTCGCCGAGCGCAAGGCGACCAGTGTCGTGGTGGCCGCCGAGAGGATGGCCGACACCGCCGTCCGGCGCCAGTTCGCGGCGTTGATGAGCGCCGAGGAACTCGACGACGCCGATATCGCGCACTGGCGCACATTGATCACCGCCACCGGTGCCGTCGACCGGATCGAGGCGATGATCGCCGAGCGTGTCGAGGCCGCCAACATTCACCTCGACGACGACCGGATTGACGAGACCGTGCAGTCGGCGCTGGCCGCCATGGCCGCTGCGTGCACCCTGCGGGTGGCCTAGCACGGTGCGAGAAGGAGCCTGATGATGAGAACCATTCCGGGAACGACCGACCATGTCGTGGTGGTCGGGGCAGGCCTGTCCGGGCTGTCGGCCGCACTGCAACTGGCCGGGCGCGGACGCAGCGTGACCGTGGTGGAGCGCCACGGCTATCCCGGCGGCCGCGTTGGCCAGTCCGACATCCGGGGCTACCGCATCGACACCGGCGCCACCGTGCTGACCATGCCCGACATCATCGAGGCGGCCTTCGCCGCGGCCGGGGCCTCGATGGGCGACTACCTCGAACTGACGAAGCTCGATCCGGCGTATCGCGCCTCGTTCGCCGACGGCAGCGTGCTCGACGTGCATACCGACGGCGAGGCGATGGCGGCGGCCATCGAGGAGTTCGCCGGGCCGGATCAGGCCGCCGGCTACCGCCGGCTGCGCCAGTGGATGACCGACCTCTACCACCTCGAGATCGACGGTTTCATCGGGTCGAACTTCTCCTCGCCGCTGTCGCTGCTGACCCCGCAACTGGCGAAGCTGGCGGCGATCGGCGGGTTCCGCGGGTGGGAGAAAATGGTCAGCCGCTACATCACCGATGAGCGGGTTCAGCGCATCTTCACCTTCCAGGCGCTCTACGCGGGTGTGCCGCCGCAGCGTGCCCTGGCCGCCTACGCGGTGATCGCCTACATGGACACCGTCGAGGGGGTGTACTTCCCCCGCGGCGGCATGCGCGCGCTGCCGGAGGCGCTGGCCGCGGCGGCCGCCGACGCCGGGGTGCGGTTCCGCTACTCCTCCACGGTGACCAAGCTGGAACGGTCCGGCTCCCGGGTGACCGCGGTGCACACCGACTCCGGTGACCGGATCGCCTGCGACGCCGTGGTGCTCACGACCGAGCTGCCGTTGACCTACCAACTGCTGGGCCGCAGGCCACGGCGCCCGGTGAAGATACGGCCGGCTCCCTCAGCGCTGGTCATGCACGTCGGCGTCCCCTCCGTCAACGGTGCGCTGCAGCACCACAACATCAGCTTCGGCGGGCAGTGGTCGAAGACCTTCGACGAGATCATCGGAGACGGCGTGCTGATGAGCGATCCCTCGTTGCTGGTGACCGTGCCCACCATCGGGGATCCCAGCCTGGCCCCGGCCGGCCGTGACCTGCTCTTCGTTCTGGCTCCCTGCCCGAATCTCGATGTGGGCAAGGTCAATTGGGCCGTCCGCGGCGACGCCTACGCACGGGAGGTGCTGGCCACCGCCGCCCAGCGGCTGCTTCCCGGGCTCGACGACGACGCCGACATCCTCGACGTCGTCACCCCGGCCGACTGGGCCCGTCAGGGAATGCTGGCCGGTACCCCGTTCGCTCTGGCGCACACCTTCCCGCAGACCGGGCCGTTCCGGCCGGCCAACCTGGTGCGCGGCGTCGACAACGCCGTGCTGGCGGGCGGTTCCACGGTCCCGGGCGTCGGCGTGCCCACCGCGCTGCTCTCCGGCCGGCTGGCGGCCGAGCGGATCACCGGGGCGGCCGCCCGCGCTTCGGGACCGACGATCGGCGCCGGCAAGCAGGTGCGGGCATGATCCACACCGAACTGCAGGCCGCCGGGATCTCCGACGCCCGGCTGCGGGAGTCCTATCGGTATTGCCGCCGGCTCAACGCCCAGCACGGGCGCACCTACTTCCTGGCCACCAGGCTGCTGGCGCCGTCCCAGCGGCCGGCGGTGCACGCGCTGTACGGCTTCGCCCGCTACGCCGACGACATCCTCGACGACCTGGACTCCGATGCGACCGTCGGCGAACGGCAGGCCCGGCTGGAGCGACTGGCGTCGCGGTTCTTCGACGGCGCGGATCAGGCCGGTGAGCCGGTGCTGCCGGCGGTGCTGCACACCGCGCGGACCTACCGGATCCCGCTGAGCCTCTTCGACGACTTCCTGGCGTCGATGAGGATGGACCTGACTGTCACCGACTATCCGGACCGGCCGGCCCTGAACCGCTACATGCGCGGCTCGGCGGAGGTGATCGGGCTGCAGATGCTGCCGATTCTGGGCACCGTCGGCCCGCTATCCGACGCCGAGCCCTACGCCGAAGCGCTCGGCCAGGCCTTCCAGCTGACCAACTTCCTGCGCGACATCAATGAGGACCTGCAGCGCAACCGGGTCTATCTGCCCGCCGACGAGCTCGCCGCGTTCGGGGTGGATCGCGACCTGCTCTCGTGGTGCCAGACCCACCGCCGCACCGATCCCCGGGTCCGGCAGGCGCTGGAAGCCCAGCACGCCATCACCCGTGGCATCTACCGCACGGCGCACAAGGGCATCGCCCTGCTGGCGCCGCAGTCCCGCCCGTGCGTCACCGCGGCGTTCACGCTCTACTCGGAGATCCTCGACCGGATCGAGGACATCGACTTCGAGGTCTTCAGCCAGCGGGCGTCGGTGGGAAACCGGCGGCGGCTGCAGGTGTTCGCCACCGGTCTGGTTCGCGCCCGGCGCGCCCGCCGGAGAGCCCGGGGCGCCATCTGATTGGCTGGTCTGATGCACGTGACGGAGAAATCGTGAGCGTCGGCCACGGCGGGCTTCCCCGAACCGAGGTGCCCGGCGCCTTCGACATCGGTGCCGGCGCCTACGACCGGCTGGTCGGCGCCAATCCCGGCTACCACCAGCATTTGCGGATCTCCGCGCGCCGGATGCGGATTCCCGACGCGGGCCGGGGGCTCAGGCTGCTCGACGCCGGATGCGGCACCGGCGCCTCGACCGCAGCCCTGCTGGAGGCTGCCCCGCACGCCGAGATCGTCGCCGTGGACGCCTCGGCGGGAATGCTGGAGTGCGCCCGCGCCAAGAACTGGCCGGATTCGGTGCGTTTCGTGCACACCCCGATCGAGAACCTGGCAGAGGCGGGGGTGCGGGGCCGGTTCGACGGGATCCTGGCCGCCTATCTGCTGCGCAACCTCGCCGATCCCGACGCGCAGTTGCGCCGATTCCGCGAAATGCTCACCCCCGGAGCGCCCCTGGCCGTGCACGAGTACTCGGTCGGCGACTCGCGGCGGGCCAGGGCGGTCTGGAACGCCGTCTGCTGGGGGATCATCATCCCGGCGGGCTGGGTACAGACCCGCGACAGCGCCCTGTACCGCCACCTTTGGCGCAGTGTGAACACGTTCGACGGCGCCGCCGCCTTCCAGCGGCGCATGGTGGCTGCGGGTTACGCCGGCGTGCACAGCGAAACCATGCCGGGCTGGCAGCGTGACATTGTGCACACCTTCCTCGGGGAGGCGCCCCGATGAAGGATCCCCGCCGGGTCGCCCACCCCGCCCCGCCCGGCCTGCCCGATGCCGGTGCGCTGGGCTCCGCGCCGCATGTCGTGGTCATCGGCGGCGGTATCGCCGGTCTGGCGGCCGCCACCGGGCTGGCCGAACGGGGCGTCACCGTCGACGTCGTCGAACGCGAGCCCAACCTCGGGGGCCGGGTGGCCGGCTGGACCGAGCACCTCGAGGAGACCCCGGAGGCCGCTGAGACAGTGGCCAACAACCGCGGATTCCACGCCTTCTTCCGGCAGTACTACAACCTGCGGGAGATGCTGCGCCGCAGCGACCCGACGCTGTCGAGGTTGCGCCCCGTGCAGGACTACCCGCTGGTCGACGGCCAAGGGCGGCGGGACACCTTCCAGGGCCTGCCGCAGAGTCCGCCATGGAACGCGCTGGTTTTCGCGCTGCGCAGCCCGACGTTTCGGTTCCGCGACCTTATCCGCATCGACGCCAAGGCGGCGGCGCCGCTGGCCGCGGTGTCGGTGCCCGCAATCTACGACCGGCTCGACGATGTCGACGCCGGCACCTTCCTGACCGACATCAACTTCCCCGACGCCGCCCGTCACCTCGCCTTCGAGGTGTTCGCCCGAAGCTTCTTCGCCCGGCCCGAGCGGCTCTCGGCAGCCGAACTCGCGGCGATGTTCCACATCTACTTCCTCGGCTCCAACGAAGGTCTGATCTTCGACGTCGCCGAGTCGAACTTCGACACCGCGCTGTGGAATCCGCTGGCGGAGTACCTGTCCGGCCAGGGGGTGAAGTTCCACACCGCGACCGAGGTCGAGTCGCTCAACCTCGGCGGGTCCCGTCGGTTCGAGGTGCGCACCGGCGGGGGAGTGATCGACGCCGACGCCGTGGTGCTGGCCGCCGACGTGTCCGGCCTGCAGCGTGTCATCGCGGCCTCCGACGGAATAGGCGACGCCGATTGGCGCGACAGGGTGGCGGCCATGCAGGTGGCCCCGCCGTTCGTGGTGCAGCGGCTGTGGCTGGACACCCCGGTGCGCCCCGATCGCCCGCCGTTCCTGGGCACCGGCGGGCTGGAGCCGGTGGACAACATCAGCGTGGTCAGCAGCTACGAGCGCCAGGCGGCGGACTGGGCGCACGCCAACCGGGGTTCGGTGGTCGAAGTGCACTCCTACTCCGTCATCGACCCGCCGCCCTTCGAGGGCCTGCGGGAGCGGATGCTGGCGCGCCTGCACCAGCTGTACCCGGAGACCGCCCGGGCCGGAATCGTGGCCGAGCGGATCCTCTTCAAGCAGGACTGCCCGTTGTTCTCCCCGGGTTCCTTCGCGGATCGCCCCACGGTGGAAACCCCGGTGCCCGGGCTCGTGCTGGCCGGTGACGGGATCCGCATCGACCTGCCGGTGGCCCTCATGGAGCGCGCCGCCACCACCGGCTGGTCGGCGGCCAACCGGCTGCTCGCGGGCTGGGGGATCACCGGGCATACCCTGTTCACCGTGCCGGTGCGGGGGCGTTCCCCGGTGCTGAGAGGTCTGGCGGAGAGGGGTATGCGCTGATGGGTCTGTGGTCATGGGTGGACGACCACATGCCGAAAGAGATTCCGCTGCAGGTGATCCCGGAGATCGCCTGGGCCGATCAGAAGCCGACTTTCCAGCAGGCCGAACCGACGATCATCGAGGCCGCACTCAAGCGCGGGACGAACCGGCCGAGCGGTAACTGGTATGTCTTCGCGGCCAGCACCGACATCCAGGGCGACCGGCCGTTCGGCACGACGGTGGCCGGCGTGGAGGTCGTCGCCTGGCGCGACGAACGCGGAGGCCTGCATGTGGGTCCGCGGTCCTGTCCGCACCTGGGCGCCGACCTGGCCACCGGGATCATCGACTGCGGCGGATTGATCTGCCCCTGGCACGGGCTGCGGCTGGAGGGTGAGCGGACGTTCGGATGGAAGCCGCTGCCCGCCCACGACGACGGCGTCCTGGTCTGGGTGCGGCTGGACAAGGTGGGCGGGGAGGAGCCGCTGGACGCCCCGGTACTGCCGGCACGCCCCGCCGGCCGGCGGCTGGCGGCGGTCGCCCGGCTGGAAGGGGTGTGCGAACCCGACGACGTCATCGCCAACCGTCTCGACCCGTGGCACGGGGCATGGTTTCATCCCTACTCGTTCGCCCAACTCGAGGTGCTCAGCGCCCCGCCGGTCGGCGCCGACGAGGCTTCCGACAAGTTCCAGACCGCGGTCACCTTCCACATGGGCCGCCTCGGGGTGCCGGTCATCGCGGAGTTCACCGTCCCCGAACCGCGCACCATCGTCATGCACATCGTCGAGGGCGAGGGTGCCGGAAGCGTAGTGGAGACCCACGCCACGCCGCTGGGGCCGGGTCCGGACGGACGACCCCGCACCGCGGTCATCGAGGCGGTGATCGCCCAGTCCGATCGTTCCGGCTTCCGCCAGTTCCTGCGGGCCGCCCCGGTGATCCAGCCGCTGATGAGAATCGCAGCCGGACGGTTGTGGCGCGACGACCTGGCGTATGCCGAACGCCGTTATGCCTTGCGCGCCAAGGCAGCCCATGGCTAAACGGGTCGTCGTCTACGGGACCGGCTTCGTCGGCCGGATGGTCATTCCCGAAGTGCTCAAGCACCCGGAGTTCGAACTCGTGGGGGTCGGTGTGAGCAATCCGGCCAAGGTCGGTCTCGACGTCGCCGAGATCTGCGGACTCGGCGAACCGACCGGTGTCACCGCCACCGACGACCTCGACGCCCTGATCGCGCTCAAGCCTGACGCGCTGGTGCACTACGGGCCGACCGCCGCGCACGCCGAGGCCAACATCGACCTGATCGGCCGATTCCTGCGGGCCGGTGTCGATGTGTGCTCCACGGCGATGACGCCGTGGGTGTGGCCGAAGATGCACCTGAACCCGCCGAACTGGATCGAGCCCATCACCGAGGCCTGCGAAGCCGGTGGATCGTCGTGCTTCACCACCGGGATCGACCCCGGCTTCGCCAACGACCTGTTCCCGATGACGTTGATGGGGCTGTGCTCCGAGGTGCGCCGGGTGCGCGCCTCCGAACTGCTGGACTACACCAACTACGAAGGCGACTACGAGTTCGAGATGGGCATCGGCCGCGAACCGGAGTACTCCCCGCTGCTGGAGAACCGCGAC
>Ga0180435_10002318_pt1 | contig 19545 bp, 20 predicted proteins | sample SS_ome_3_FD_132467 | JGI IMG/M metagenome (GOLD analysis project Ga0180435, IMG submission 132467) | Hypersaline lake sediment archaeal communities from the Salton Sea, California, USA - SS_3_S_1 metaG | ecosystem: Environmental > Aquatic > Non-marine Saline and Alkaline > Hypersaline >...
GGGTTCGAGGATCCAAGGATTCTAGGCGTCAAGGGATAGCTTTTAGCTCGAAGCTATCAGCGGCCTATTAGTCTAACAGTCTTCAGCCTAATAGCCTAACTTGAACCCTTGACCCCTTGGATCCTATATAATTGTTGGTACGCCAAAAACGCTTTAACGCATGAAATATTCTGCGGAGATTTACAGATGGACCCGAACATCGTCGACCAGATTCAGCTCAACTTCAATGCCCAGACATTGCTGGTAATCAACATCGCCATCGGACTCATGATGCTCGGGGTTGCCATCGATCTCAAATGGGCCGATTTCAAACGAATTATCCAGGCACCCAAAGCGCCAGCGATTGGCCTGGCGGCCCAATTTATCTTGCTGCCGGCGTTTACCTTCCTGCTGACCCTGATCATAAAGCCGATACCCTCCGTCGCCCTGGGGATGATCCTGGTGGCAGCCTGTCCCGGTGGCAACCTGTCCAACCTGATGACCTACCTGGCCAAGGGCAATACAGCCATATCCATCAGCATGACCGCTGTCTCGACTATGGCGGCCATTATTATGACCCCCCTTAACCTGACCCTCTGGGGCAGCCTTAACCCGAATACCGCCCCCATATTGCAAAAGATCAGTTTGAGTCCCCTGGATGTCTTTTTCACGATTTTTATCATCCTGGGCATACCGTTGACAGTAGGCATGCTGCTTTCACGGATCTTTCCAAGCCTGGCCGATCGGGTTCGCAAACCGTTCAAAATTTTTACCCTGGTTTTTTTCATACTGATTGTTTTAGGCGCTCTGGCTGCCAACTGGAAAATATTTCTGGATGTTATCGGCCTGATCATGCTGGCGGTGCTGATACACAATGCCCTGGCCCTCAATATCGGTTATTGGTCGGCACGGATTTTTCGTTTGCCGGAACGCGACTCCCGGGCGGTTGCCATCGAGGTGGGAATCCAAAATTCAGGCTTGGGCCTGGTGCTGGTATTCAACTTTTTTGGGGGCCTGGGCGGCATGGCCATTCTGGTGGGATGGTGGGGCATCTGGCACATTGCGGCCGGACTCATTACGGCGTTTATCTTTACAAGATTCTCTTTACCTGAAAGCAACGCGGTGTAGAGACCTATCTCTGCCGCAATCTCTAAAGAAGAAGGATTCCAGGAGCCAAGGATTCAAGGATTCGAGTGAGGCTATTAGGCTGTTAGCAGCTAATAGTCTAACAGCCTAAACGCCTAATATGCTATCGGTTAATTCCTCGACCCCTTGAACCCTTTTAAGTATTAAAACCATCCACTAGGATATCGCACATTAGGATATTGAAAGTCGTCTTAATGCTTCCCGAGTATCGCCTTGGCTGGAATCAAGCCGGTGGCACTGGCTGAAACAATATTTCCGGCCACACCCGGTCCGTCGCCAGCCACATACATGCCTTTTATGGGGGTTTCTAAATTCTGGTCGGTTTCGACCTGGGTGGCGAAAAATTTAATCTCCGGGGCATACAACAGGGTTTCATCGTTGGATACGCCCGGCACCACGATATTCAATTTTTCAAGACCTTCGATAATGTTGGTTAAAATTCTCTCCGGCAGGGCCATGGCAATGTCACCGCACACCACATTGCTCAAAGTTGGTTCGATGTAGCCCTTGCGCACCCGATGCCAGGTGCTGCGTCGACCGCGTTTCAAGTCACCAAAGCGCTGCAAAATCGGTTTGCCGCCGCCAATGAGGGTGGCCAAACTGCCAATGGATTCACCATAGGCCTGGTTATCCGTCACCGGTTCGGTCAGCACCACCTTGGATAAAAAAGCAAAATTGGTATTGGTTGATTTTTGGTTTAAATAGGCATGCCCGTTGACGCACACAAAGCTGGCGTAATTTTCCAAGGCCACATACCCGCCTGGATTGGTGCAGAACGTGCGGGTCTGGTCGTCATATTTGGCCGTCTGAATAAAAAACGTGGGATCATAAATGATATCGCAAAGATCCTGCATGATGTCGTTGTGCACTTCCACGCGAACCCCCACCTCGATGCCACGTTGGGCCAGACCGATGCCATGTTGCATGGCCAGATTGCCAACCCAATCTGCTCCCACACGGCCCGGTGCCAGAATGACATGGCGGGCCTTATATCGTTTGCGATTGGTTAAAACCCCTGAGACAGCGCCTTTATTCACAATCACCTCTTTGACTTCTTCTGAAGTGTGAATGCTGATGCCCCGGGATTTTATTGCTTTGGCCAAGCCCTCGATATGGTCCGGCAAACAGTCACTCCCCAGATGTTTTTGCCGGATGATCAGCAGATCGATGCCGTATTGCTTAGCTTGCTTGCGAATTTTCTTGGCCGCGGCCATATCCGTGGGATAAACCGGGCCGTCCATGCCAAAACGGTTATAAATCGCTTCAGTCTCTTCAATCAGTGTTTCCGCCGAGGGCTGAGACATAAATTGGGTCAGGTCGGTCTTGCCCAACTTGTGTATGTAGTTTAATTTGCCGTCCGAAAACAGCCCCGCTCCCCCGACACCACACAGAATATTGCAGGGTTTACATTTGATACAGCCCTGTTCCTCGCTGATAGGACAATTGCGACGCGAAATGCTTTTGCCTTTTTCGATCAGCAAAACATCCAGGTCCGAGTGCTCACTCAGGTAGTAGGCCGCAAACAAGCCGGCCGGACCGCCGCCTACGATGATGACATCGTAGGTTTTGGGATCAACTTTAATTTTTTTCATATTTATTGGTACCAATCCACATCGCTGTTTTGTTTAAAATTCAGTTATCACATTTGCCGGTACTCTTTTAACGATTCCAGGATATCGATATACGCATTTTGGCCCTCAATCATGCGGGTTAGATCAATCACGATCCCCGCGATTTCAGCCAGAGCCTGAACAAAATTGACATCATCCAGCGTAAACTCCCAGTGCTCGGCGGTATAAACCCGCAGGGCACCGATCACGGTCCCCCGCACGTAAATTGGGACCGACAGAATCGATACGATACCCTCTTCCCGGGCCGCTTCCGCGTATTGAACCCTGGGATCGTCCATCACATCATAGATCGCAACCGGACCCTCGCTGAGCGATTTGGCCACCGATCGCGAAGCACTGACCGGGCCTTTGGAAATATAGCCATCGCTCAAACCACAAGATGACGCCAATTCCAACTCATTGCTATCATCGTTAACCAGATAGAGTGCACAGCCTTTCACATGCAGGGTTTCCGTAACGCTCTCTACGGAAATCCGTATGATCTCTTTGGGATCTTTGGACATGGATAAAGCCTTGGTCACCTTTAGCAGGGTTTCGTAATTCATGATATGTTTTTTCACGATGCCCTCCTTTCCTCTCATTTAAAAGGATATTTTAGTTGGTTAACCACAAAAGAACTTATCCTAATTTGATGATGACCCGTGATGTTAGGATTGTGGGCCAAGCCAATCCGGATTTCAGCCGGAAATCAGTAATGTGAATTATCTCACATCGGTCTGCACGGGTCAAGCCGGCCGTTAATGCCGCCTAACCGGCCCGACTCCGATCAAAGCACTTCCCATTGATGGATTCAGTGCTTATTATTGTTATATATGCTATGCTATGAAATCCAATTGAACAGTGGGGTCAACTCGGCATTATCGCAGGCCGTTGAGACTTCGAAAGAGAACAAACAATGGATCGCGCCAAACGAAGACTTTCGGCGATACTCAGTGCCGATGTAAAGGGTTACAGCCGATTAATGGGAAACAATGAGTTTGCCACGGTTGAAACCCTGAAACAGTATCGCACCATACTCGCCGGGCAAGTTTCCAACTACAATGGCCGCGTGGTGGACGCGCCGGGAGACAACCTGCTGGCCGAGTTCTCCAGTGCGGTTGATGCCCTGGAATGTGCTGTCAAGGCCCAACAAGTGCTGCAGGCAGAAAACGCCCGCTTGCCCATGGAACGTCAGATGCATTTCAGGATTGGGCTCAATCTGGGTGATATCATCTGGGATGAAGATCGGATTTATGGGGACGGCGTCAATATTGCCGCCCGTATTGAAAGCTTAGCGGATCCCGGCGGTATTTGCATTTCCCATAGTATGTTCGACCAGGTCCAGAACAAATTGGAATGCCGTTTCCAGGATATGGGGGCCATCGAGGTCAAGAATATCGCCAAGCCAGTGCAGGTATATAAGGTACTGGCGGACTCAAACACCGACAAGAGCATGCTGGCAGAACCGCCGGCTGTGACCGACCAACCCTCCATTCTTGTGCTGCCTTTCAATAATATGAGCGGTGACCCCGAACAGGAATATTTTTCGGACGGTCTCACGGAAGACCTGATCACCGATCTTTCCAAAGTGCATAACCTTTTTGTCATCGCCCGTAATTCGTCCTTTACCTATAAGGACAAGGCCGTCAATGTTCAAGATGTGGGACGCGAAATGGGGGTGAAGTATGTCCTCGAGGGCAGTGTAAGAAAAGCAGGCGGCCGTGTGCGGGTCACGGCCCAATTGGTAGACGCTTCCAGCGGGGGACATATATGGGCCGATCGCTATGACCGCGAATTGCAAGACATCTTTGCCCTGCAGGATGAAGTAACCCAAACCATTGTAACCAACCTGGCAGTTAAAATTGGTCGCGGCGAGCGGGAGCGCCTGCAGGATCGAGATACAGACAATGTCCAGGCTTACGACTATTATCTGCGCGGGATGGAATACTATAACCGTTTTTCACCGCAATACAATCTAAAGGCTCGGGAACTCTTCGACCAGGCCGTTAAGCTTGACGGCAATTACACATCGGCCTACACCAAATACGGCTGGACCTTTCTCACTGAATGGATGATGGGCTGGACCAATGATTTGCAAGTATTGAACTATGCGGCCCAAGTGGCCGATAGCATAACCGCCAGCGGTTCAGCCAATGAAGCCACCTATTGCCTGCTGGCCAATTCTTACCTATGGAAAAAAGAGCACCAAAAGGCCATCGATCTGTTCAAAAATTTGGAAGCCTATCAATATAACCAGGCCGAAATACTTTCTGATTTCGCCAACGTCCTGAATTTTTGCGGTCAACCCCAAGAGGCTGTAAAACTGGCCCAAAAGGCGCTACGCTTGGACCCGCTGCTACCCGCTTTCCACATGTTTAATCTGGGCCATGGCCTCTACTTGGCCGGCCAATATCAGGAAGCGCTCACATCCTTGCGGGAAGCCTTGACCCATAATCCGGACTTTTTCCCTTCCCGCTTTTTTCTGGTAGCCTCCTGTATGGAACTGGGGCGCGAAGCCGATGCCCGCGAGGAGGCCGTCAATTTCAAGGCCCAGAATCCCCAGGCCAGTCTTGAATTCTGGCGCGAACGCATGCCCTACCAGGATGTCAACGTAATAGACCGTCTCTTGTCTACCCTCAAACAGGCCGGTTTTTCATAATTTCCAGCCACCAACTACCCGCAAGGTTTTACTATCACGCCTTCGTAAAGTATCACGCTCACCAACAATATGGGGGACGCCCTTGATTTCTTTAACTTATATCAACTTATCAAAAGTTAAAGAAATCAAGGGCGTCCCTAAAATAAAGATCGTTTTGGGGTGGATTTCACTAAAAAAGGGGCCGGCAAGAATTGTCAGACCCCTTTTTATTTACGTGGTGCCGGAGCCGAGAATCGAACTCGGATGACCGTAAGGTCGGAGGATTTTGAGTCCTCTGCGTCTACCAGTTTCACCACTCCGGCATATTTGTGACCTGTATAATGAAATCCCAAACACTTGTCAATATCAGAGTCACACATGAAACTTAGATGATACGGATATTAATCTTTCTCCCTTATGAACTTATGAATTTCAGAAACCAGATCATAACAACGACGCTATCTGCTTTTTGGAAATTGTCCCTTCACGCAGCACCTGTGGTGGATCTTGGGTCACATCGATAACGGTCGATCCCGGGCCGCCCTGCAAGGGTCCCGCATCCAGTACGCCATCCAGTTGAGATGCTAGCTCTACATCCAGATTTGCAACATCGGCACAGCCGGGCCGTCCCGACAGGTTGGCACTGGTGCCGGTCAACGGGCCATCCAATTGTGATACAAGGGCTGCCGCCACCGGGTGTTTTGGAATCCGAATCCCAATCTTGCCGGTATCACCCATCAAATCAGGTAGTATGTTTTGGCTGGCTTGAAAAACCATCGTTATCCCACCAGGCCAGAAAGCCTCCATCAAAACCTCGGCAATAAGTGGAATCTCTTTGACTAAAGGCTGCAACCATTTTTTGTCCCGAATTAATATCAAAATCGCTTCCTTCGGGCTGCGAGACTTAATCGTAAATATTCTTCGGATCGCATCAGGATTGCGAGCATCTGCACCCAACCCATATAGGGTGCTGGTGGGAAATGCAATCACCCCGCCATTTCTAAGCAGCGCTACTGCATCTTGGATAACGTCCCCATCGGGTGCTTTGGCAGATATAGGCCAAATGGACATCTTATGCTTCTAAGGCATCGGCCTTTTGGGCCACTTTGTCAGCCATGTCCTGTTTAAATGCAGCCAGCTGCCCCTGCAGAGATTCATCGGCCAGGGCCAGCATCTGTACCGCCAGAATCCCGGCATTGCGTGCGCCGGACTTGCCAATGGAAACAGTCGCCACCGGAATACCGGGCGGCATCTGTACCGTGGAAAGCAGTGCATCCAAACCCTGCAGGCAGGACGAATCAATGGGAACGCCGATGATCGGCAGGGTTGTGTGAGCGGCGATGACCCCAGCCAGATGAGCAGCGTGTCCGGCCCCGGCAATGATAACCCGCACGCCGCGATCCATGGCAGTGGTTGCAAATTCGGCAGCCCGCGCAGGACTCCGGTGGGCAGAAGCGACGGTGATTTCATAAGGGACTTGAAACTGTTTGAGTATTTTGCTTGTTTCAGTCATTACACCCAGATCTGAATCACTGCCCATGACGATCCCCACGGCAGGACTATTAAAAGTTTTAAATGCCATACCTGCTAATCTCCTTATAATTGAAAATTAAACCATCTCTATGATATTGTGATAACACTGTTCAAATTAAGATTTTTACCAACCGTTTAACTCCATATAAATCTTAAGCCGTTCACTTGAATCCTTCTGTTTGATCAATGCCTTTGAAAATGATCCAAAAGGGTCTTAGTTATGCATTCCACTGGTCGAATCGCGCGTCATTTTTTGCGCCTCAATTCATGCTGTTCCATCCCCAATTCTATCAACCGATCCAAAAGCTCCGTAAAGCTAATTCCGGCGGCAACACCCGCTTGGGGCAGTAAACTGGTTTCGGTCATACCCGGAATTGTATTGGTTTCGAGTATATATATCTCGTCATCCTGCATAATCATATCTGTACGACTGTACCCGTCGCAAAAAAGAGCCCGGTGGGCCATTTTTGCATACGATTGCGCTTTTTCGGTCATGGCATCGCTAATGCGTGCGGGACATATCTCCTGGGTGGCACCTGGCGTATATTTGGCTTCATAATCGAAAAATTCGTACACGTCACCGGGTACGATCTCAATGATTGGCAGGGCTTCCAAGGTCTGATTGCCAATGACGCCGGCGGTTAGCTCAATGCCATCCACGAATCCTTCCACCAGGATGGCATCTCCATGCGAGAATGCCCGTTCAGCCGCCGGCTCAATATCCTGGCTTGTTCTCACAATGCTCATGCCCACACTCGAGCCGGCTTCCAGGGGTTTCACCACCAGCGGCAGGCCTAAACGTTCCTCACAATCCTCCGCATCAAATCGATCGCTGCGCTGGAAAACAAGGTAGGGCGGCATGGGCAGACCCGCCAATTCATACATTTGCTTCGTGGCCAGTTTGTTCATGGCGACGGCACTGCCCATAACCCCCGAGCCTTGATAGGGAATGTCAAGGAGTTCCAACAAGCCCTGAATCGTGCCATCTTCACCATAAGGTCCATGCATGATGATCAAGGCCGCATCAATCTTGTCCGCATCGGAGATAAGCTTGGGCAGGTCGTTTTGAGGATCATACCGAGTGATGTCGTATTTTTCCTTGTCAAGGGCCTCAAACACCTGATCGCCGCTTTTAAGTGATATTTCGCGTTCCGATGAAATGCCGCCCGACAGGAGTGCAAGATTAATTTTTTTCATGGTCTTTCCTCCAATTTCTGAAACGCTCATTTTGGGTTAAGTAGGGTTTGCTTGGCTTGATTGTATTCTTCCCGGGTGATCAAATTCTTCTCGAGCATTCTGGCTAACGCGGTCAGTTCCCGGATGCGAGCCGTCTCCGGATCCTCCAACTGACGGGTCGGATTTACCGTCCTGGACTCAAGTTGTTGCACCTGTTCCGGTACACCCACCCTGAAAGATGCCAGGCCTCCTAAAAAACTCACTTCCACTGGTCGTCCATTCATCATTGGCGTCGAAAGCATCTGCTTCAAGGTCTTGCCTTCCGCTTTCATCCGACGGTAAAAATAGTAACCGGAAATGATGATGACCAAGGCCCCGGCAATAAAAATCCAGAACATATATTGAACCACACCCCGAAAAAAAATAACCATTAGACCCAGCACCACCATCAAAAGAACATGCAGGACCAAAACCATATAAGCCAGCATGACCGACTTGAACAGTCCTTCGCCTTTATCCTTTACAGTTTTTTTTGGGGTGGCCATCGTTTTATATTTCAAATAGTCCAATCGCACAAAATTTAATCACGCATACTCCCGGTTGTATATTACAATCCCGGAATTGATTTCAACGTTTACTTTTCAGGAAGGTTTAAAATCCTTGCTGAATAACTTTAAAACTTAACTACGTCCCTAAACTTGCATGAATATCAATTGACCCTTAAGGTATCTGTTTGCTAATAGCATTAGTCTAAAATTGGTTCTCAACTTTGCTGTGATCCCTACTAAATATCCGCAGGAGAAAAACCCCTATGAAAAAAATCGCCTTTGCCGGAACCGATGGCCGCACGCTGCTGTGCGCCTTTGTTGTATCGACTGCCACCAGTGAATTATATGATGATGACTTCCAAGGCGTGGTTTTTCGGGGAACCCCGGCCATGCCCAAATATTCTCAATCCATGAACTGGCCGGTGGAATTTATCGCCACCAAAGATAACAGCATTTCCGGCTATGCCGATGCCATCAACCAGGCCTTGGATCAAGGCCTGGTTGATTATGTTGTCCCCATGCCCGAAGCACTCCTTTTTGATGGCCTGGTGGATGCTTTGGAGCAAAAAGGATTTGGCAACCGGGTTTTGGGTCTCAACTCGGCCGCAGCCTTTATCGAAGGGGATAAAATCGCGTGCAAACAACTGTGCCAGGAGGCTGGAATCCCCGTCGCCGACGATTGGAACAGTGTCGATGCCAGGGATTATGCTTCCATTCTGAAAACCAGCTTACGCTACATTCAGCAATATGGCGGGGCCTGTCTAAAATACCCCTATTCCGCCGGGGGAAAAGGGGCCCGAATCATACTGAATTCCTGGGAAATCCGAGAAGTTTATGACACCCTCATCAGGGACTATAAAGACAGCTATCGCAAACAGTTTGGCAAAAAAAATCCGTGGCCTCTACTGATCGAGTCTCTCATGGCGGGAGTTGAAATCAGCTTTACCATTCTGGTGGACGCCCATGGCCATTACCAGATCCTGCCCACGGCCATGGATTATCCCGAACGATTCGAAGGACCGGCCAGCAAGTCCAATCCCATCACGGGTGGAACCGGGGCGGTATCACCCCATCCCATGGAAACACCGGCACTGCTGGCCATGGCCGGCAGCACCATTGCCGAACCGCTCATCCAAAAAATGAAGCAAAAAGATCTTTTGCGTCCGGCTATTTTGTATCCCGGATGTTTTGTCTCTTTGGACGCAGCCATGAACCCCACCCGTATTCGGGTCAGTGAAATCAATATCCGGCCCGGGGAGCCCGAGGCCCAGCCGGTTGCCCGCCGACTGCGAAACCTGGGTGCCCTGATCCAAGCAACCGTGAGTGGCAATTTGGACACCGTGGCGCCGGAAGTTCGCGAGGACCAAGTTTCGCTGTGTGTCGCCTTGATGACCGGCCCGGGTGGACCTGATGGCCAGAAGGGCTATCCCTGGTCTTGTACCAAAGGTGAGCCCTTGGAAATCGACACAAAGTATTTGAAAAGAAAAGGAATTCAAGTCATTCCTTCGGCCATGACCTGGGTGGATGAAGCCGAAACCTTCAAATCTGATGGTACCCGGGTGGCATTTTTAAATGCCAATGCCACCATCAAAGGAACCGATACCCGTGGCGTAATCGCCGATCGGCTGCGCCAAAAACTGTTGACCGCTTATGACAACGGTAAGATTCGGGTTGTCCCCCGTGAAGAAAAAAATGGAAATCGCCTGGCTTTACGACGCGATATCGGCAGCCATTATCTGAAGATGGAATCCTTATTCCAAAAATAGGTTTGAAAGATTATTTTATCTTTGACAGATTTCGGCTTTTTATCTATAGTGGCCACAACCTATCTCAAAATATAGAATGGGTCCTCTGGCATAGACCAGGACAAAGCTAAAACGGGCCATCCACGTATTATTTGTGGTTTTTGAGATAGCTTGTACATCTTATTTAACCCCAGCTCCAAAACACTCCCAGGAAATCATATGAAGCGAATTGGCGCAGCCCGTCAAGATATGAAACAACTCCAGCGACACGATATTTTTGTGTCCAGACTCAGACTTCTCATTATCATGGCCAAAGCTTTTGTCGGGAATTATCCCCTGGGAGAACATCGACTCGAGGCTGTGGCCCGCAACGCCGAGAAGGTTGCCAAGGAGTGTGTCGACTGGAACGGTTATTTCGACAATTTCAGATCCAGCCCGGAATCAAAACGGATGCTGGATGCCGATCATATTTTCTACCAACGGGTTAAACTATTGGCCATTATGGCCAAATCCATCGCCGATGGCAGTCCCATGGGTCAGCATAGACGCATGGCCCTACGCAACAACATCGATTACATCTGTGAAGCCCTTCAATTTACCTTCAGCGACGCGGAGTTGGAATTACTGAAAGTCGCCTAATAATTTTTCAAGTCTTTATTTTAATGAGATCATTTTGCGACTCAATTCCGATTGAGATCATAGGCCATTTTGAATCTCTAAATCTGAAAAATTATGGTATCTCAACAGCTCCAATATCGCCCACGCTAGGCCGGGCGGGCGGTTCCATGCTGATCCACTGGTTCCAATTGAACATAGAAAACCGGGCTGGTTTGCATGGTCATACGGATATCACCGTTTTCGGATAGAGGGCCCGGCAAAAACAAGGCGGCATAGGCATCTTCGCCCAGGACTTCGGACCCCATACCGGCTATTTGTTCGGCCAATAGACCCGAATCGAGTCGATGCCAGAAGTGGATATAGGGATAGTTGGCGAGTTCTTTGGGCCAGGTTACAGCTGGCCCGAACCACCGTGTATCGGCGAGACTGAGAACGGGATTCCCGTCCGGATCCGTTTTGGGCTGGTTCCCCGCGGTTTTATCGTCCAGGTCAACATTCTGCAAAAATATTTCAAACGCGGTGGTAAGGCTGTCTGCAAAATTGGTCAGATTATAATGACGTTCCAAGCGGTCCAGCAAAATGGCCAAAAAGTCGTCATCCCCGTTTGGAGCCAAGGTATAATCAGCAATGGTTTCGCTGACGGAATAGCCACTTGCCTGCACGAGATCCAAAGCGTTACCAGCCGGTTCATAGGCCAGTACAGCTGGATCATTTTGATTGACACCGGCCGAAACAATGGTGTTTGAACGGGTGACACCACTGGCCAGATTCGGTTTGTCCAGGTCATCGGTACGGGCCACACCGTAGACAGCATTATCGACAACCGTACTGCTTTGCATGGTCAGGTAACCGTTCGACATGTAGAGCCCGCCGCCACGCCAGTAGCCCATACCCAGTAAAAAAGATGGTCACATAGGGTAGGATATGAGTTTTCATTTTATTCCTTCAGCCGTTTCCGGATAATCGCCATAAATCGCTTCAGCACGAGAGAACGCCATGGGTCCCGATGCCAGATCATACCGTCAGCCACTTCAACGGCGCCCTCCGACCAGGGCAGGGCCACCTACTTATTCGTTTTGGTTTCCCGGCCCACCGTCACGCCGGTAGTCAGTGTCAGCCCCAATCCTTGCCGCATACAGGCAATAATAGCGGTTACACCGGTAAATTCAAGAATCTTCTTATGATATAAAGATTGTTTCGGCGTATGCCATAATGTACACAAACCAGGGAAGATAAAAGAGAATGATCTCATGAAAAAAGCAGACCTCGCCACCCAATGCAGCCTACTATTGGAAAAATTCGGCACCCAGATAAAAAGTTCCCACTGCAAACAACTTTCCGGCGAGGTAGCGGACATGTTGGCAGGTTTGTTCGAAGAACGTGACACACGTCTGAAACCGTGATACGAATCATTTTAAACAAAATTCTTTTTATTTACATACAATCTTAATTCATTTTATGCGAGTCGGATACTACCAATTCCACCCTGAATTCGGGGCACCCACGCAAAACCTGGAAAAGGTTCAAGATGCACTAAAAGGTGCGAATGCAGATATCATCGTCCTGCCGGAGCTTGCATTTACAGGCTATTATTTCGAAGATCGGGCTGAATTAAGCCAATTGGCTGAGGATGTATCTGAATCGGCGATTTTAAAGGGATTAACGACGCTTTGTCAAGCCAACCAATACCATATTGTCACGGGTTTTGCAGAACGAAATGAAGATCGGCTCTATAACTCCGCCCTGGTTGTGGGACCCACAGGTCTTCTCCATCAATACCGCAAACTCCATCTTTTCAATACCGAAAAGGAGTATTTTGATCCCGGAGACACGCCCCTAAGCACCATTGAGATAAGCGGCGCGACTGTCGGCGTGATGATCTGTTTTGACTGGGTGTTTCCGGAGGTAGCCCGCTCGCTGGCCCTGCTGGGCGCCGACATCCTGTGCCATCCATCCAACCTGGTTTTGACCTATTGCCAGCAGACCATGCGGACGCGTTCGCTTGAAAACTCGGTATATACGATCACGGCCAATCGAACCGGCCAGGAGAAACGCCCGCGGGGTGAACTGGCCTTTACAGGCCAAAGCCAAATCGTGGGACCCAAGGGGGATGTGATCAAGCGTTCCGGCGCTGATGAGGAAGGTGTTGTGATCTGCGAAATTGACCTTTCCGCAGCCCGGAATAAACGAATGACCGAAAATAACGATCTGTTCTTGGACCGCAGACCAGAGTTCTATGATGCCATTGCGGCGCCAAATTCTTCATCCACTATCCAAACGCCAATAGTAAATGAACCCAGTTCCTCGGTACTGCAATTCAGTGACATCAAAATGGCCTTCGAATTTGTCAGCTCCGCTCCCATGAGTGTGAACACAGCCATCCTGTGTAAAGATACCGGTGAAATTTTTTATACCTCAGATTATGACGACATGGATGAGATACCCGAAGAAGCCTACTTGAGCGACGATTGCATCCAGATCCCTCATAAAAATGACATGGATATGGGAAAAAATCTTGTCTTTGAATTTGTGGAGCGTTATCTCCCGAATGATTTTGGGCGTGTACGGCAAATCTTCCGAAGCAGTGGCGCCTATGCCCGCTATAAAGATTTGCTTGACGATCGCGGTCAATTGAAACAATGGATTGAATACGAAAATGCACGGCAAACGGAAACACTAAGAGAATGGTGTCATCAAAATCGAATCAAACTCAGTGATTAAAGACGGATTCTGGCATCAGCTATTCGATTCAAGCAGATAGGGGCCCAGGGGCTAAAAAGAACGCTATGAGAATATATTGCAACGCCACCCTATGGCCGATCTGTTTTGGTTTATTTATCAGTCTGGGTAACTGTTTCGCCGACCAGATCCAATCAAATCCCCCCAACACCCCATCGCTGTTCAGCCGGGCTCAGCTTGTGGGTCGACTCGAGGATTCACGCCTGGTTGAATGCTCGGGCATGGATACGTCATCGACATCCAACGATCTTATCTGGGCCGTCAATGACAGCGGTGACGGCCCCTATATTTATGCCCTAGATTATGACGGTAGCAATATGGGGCGTTTGCAGGTGGCTGGTGCCCAAAATCGCGACTGGGAAGGGCTGGCTACCTTCATATGGCAAAACCGTCCCATGATCCTAATTGCCGATTTTGGCGATAACAAAGAAAAGCATGATTCCCATATACTGTACATTGTTGAGGAACCCCACGTTGCTGATCTGAGCATTGCAGAAGACACTGTCGTGGAAATAGCCTGGCAGATCGGTTTTTCCTACCCGGATGGTAGCCATGATGCCGAAGGGGTGGCTGTGGATGTGGAAAGCGGCAAGGTCCTGGTTCTGACCAAACGTGACACCCCTCCCCTGTTGTTCGAGCTGCCTTTAATCCCGCCAAAAGATCATGTGCCGGCAAAAAAGATTACGGCCGTATCTCAAATACCCCCACCTACGGATGAAGACCGCCAGCAACGATATGGAAAGTACCGTTCTCAGCCGACTGCACTGGACATATCATTGGATGGTCGCCGCGCCGTGGTATTGACGTATAAACACGCCTACCTGTTTAATCGCCCCAACAGGGGCTCGTGGTTGAAGGCTTTCAGCAAACAGCCTTTGACAATTCCATTACCGCTTCCTGAAGAGCAGGTCGACTTGCGTCAACGTGAAGCCATCTGTTTTACGCCTGTTGGAGATTCACTGATAGTTACCTCCGAAGGCAGTGGGGCAGGGATATACGTATTGAATCCCCCATGAGCCTCATGAAGGCGATGATGAAAATATATACCCTGATGCCGGTTTTGCCCCTTTTTGCATTTTTTGCTTGAATTCCTCATCTGCAAAGGCAATAAGCCCTTGAAAGTTCCCAGTGCAAGTTACCATTTGGCGTATGTGTAAAGACAGACCCATACCGATCTGATCCCGAATACGTGAAAGATAGAGATGTCAAAGCGAAATGCGTTGTTTCTGATGGTCCTGGTCACCTTGATCTGGAGTGCCAATGGTCTTTTGATTAAACTGGTTTCATGGTCTCCCATGCCCATATCCGGCGTGCGCAGTTTGTTTGCCGCACTTGCCCTGCTGCCATTCCTGGGAAAACCGCGCTGCTTTTTATCTTTGGATACACTGGCCGGTGCATTGGGGTTTGCAGGGGCATTGATCACCTTTGTTATCGCCACCAAGTTGACAACCGCAGCCAATGCCATCTTCCTCCAACTAACAGCGCCCATTTATGTGGCCCTGTTTTCCGGTTGGGTTCTGGGGGAAAAAATCAGACCCCTGGACTGGATTGTTACCGGGGTTATTATGTCGGGTATGCTGCTTTTTTTCAGCGATAGCCTAACGGTTGACGGTTTCTGGGGAAATATGAGTGCAATTCTCAGCGGGGTATGCTGGGCTGTGTTTGTTCTATTTTCGCGAAAACATAAAGATGATGCACCCCTCAAAATTCCCATACTGGGACATCTAATCTGTGTGTTGGTGGGCATCCCCTTTATAATTAATGCGGGCATGCCCGAATCCGGTTGGCTTTGGATAATACCGATGGGGGCGATAGGGGCTGGACTGTCATTCGTTCTCTATACAGCCGTCCTGAAGCGCCTGAATGCAATTGAGGCCATCATCACCCAGACCATCGAGCCCGTATTCAATCCAGTTTGGGTTTTCCTGGTGGTCGCTGAAATGCCCGGCCGCTGGGCACTGCTGGGAGGAATGGTTGTGCTTTCCGCTGTTACGATTCACGCTATCTTGCGTCACCGCCTACGTTAAGAATATCACTCGAATTCTCGCTCCCTTGAACCCGCAATCCTTCATTTCGATCAACTCTTTTGGAGATGATTTAAATATTATCAAGCCAGGTTAGTCGAAAAATTCAAGGACGTCCCCGACTTTTTATCGGGTGTTATTCTTGGTTATTCTTGGTATTAATAAGAAATACAAATAGTTACATCAATTTAGAATTGACAAGACCCTGCCGAACCTCTAATTATGAGCCATTGCTCAAAATCACATACGCACCGATATTCGAATTCAGCAATTCAACCCAACCGTCTAAAGAACAAAGGAGATGGATACAATGAAACAGCAGAAAACGGACAATGGCAGCAAAGCAGTTCTTATGATGATGCTCATCCTTGCTATGACAGCACTGTTTTCACTTCCCGCCGTTGCCGCGGAGAAAGTGATCATTTTTCACGCGGGCAGCCTGACAGTTCCCCTGGCCGAGATCGAAAAGCGTTTTGAAGCCGCCAATCCAGGGATCGATATTCAACGCGAGGGCGGTGGTAGTACCAAAATGGCCCGCATGATATCCGAGTTGAACAAGCCCTGCGACATCATGGCCTCGGCCGATTTCAAGGTTATCGATAAAGCCTTGATTCCAGACCATGCTGACTGGAACATCCGTTTTGCAACCAACCAGCTGGTGCTGTGCTACACCGATAAAAGCCGTTATGCTGGTGAAGTCAATGCCGATAACTGGTATGACATCCTGGCACGCAAAGGCATTGTTTGGGGACACTCCGATCCCAATCTCGATCCCTGTGGCTACCGCAGTCTGATGGTATTGCAGCTGGCTGAAAAATTTTACGTTAAGCCCGGGCTTCATGATCGCCTACTCGCCAACCGGCCCAAGAAAAACATTCGGCCGAAATCAGTAGAGCTGGTTTCACTGCTTAAGACCGGAAACATGGATTATGCGTGGGAATATCTCTCCGTCGCCGTACAGCACAACCTAAAATATATTCGGCTCGATGACCATATCAACCTGGGAAACTACAAATACGACGGCTTTTATAAACAGGCCCAGGTCAAAGTAACCGGCAAACAGCCCGGCACGTGGATCACCCGGACCGGCAAATCCTGCACCTACGGTATTACGCTGGTCAAGGACGGACCCAACCCATCCGGGGCAATCAAGTTTTTGGAATTCATGCTGACAGCGGAGGGCGGACTCCAGGTGCTGAGTGATATGGGGCAACCACCCTTCATACCGGCGCGGGTTTCGACCGCCCAGGTAAAAGACAGGTTGCCGCAGCGCCTGTCTACGCTGGTTGAGGTCAAAAACTGAGCATGAAATCAGGGCTCCTGTCACAAAAAAGGACCGGCGCCGGAAACCTGATCTGGCTGTCGGTCCTCTGCAGCACCGTTATCATTGCCTTCATTCTGTTTCCGCTGGTTGAGATGGTAACCCAACCCTCTCTGGTATCGCTGGGCACAGCGGCACTTGATCGCGATGTTGTGCGCGCCATCTGGCTCAGCATTTATACCGCCGGGATTGCGGCCCTTATTTCTATGATTTTCGGTACACCGTTTGCGTATCTGCTGGCCCGACACAATTTCAAAGGCAAAAAAATACTGGAAAGCGTTGTCGATCTGCCCATCATGATCCCGCATCCAGTCGTCGGTATCGCCATTTTGAGCATTGCCGGCCGAAATCACTGGCTGGGACACTTTATGCAGCAAATCGGAGTCGAAATTATGGGTACCACAACGGGATTGGTGACCGTTCTGACCTTTGTGGGCCTGCCTTTTTATGTCAATACAGCCAAAGCCGGATTCGAAGCCATACCGGAACGGCTCGAAAAGGTGTCCCGCAGCCTGGGGGCATCCTCTACAGCCACGTTTTTGCGCGTAACGCTACCCCTTGGCTGGCGCAGTATGGTGGTGGGCCTTATCATGTGTACGGCACGTGCTGTAAGTGAGTTCGGTGCAGTCGTCATCGTGGCCTACCACCCTATGGTGGCCCCGGTAATGATTTACGAGCGCTTCACCGCCTATGGCTTGAAGTACTCACAGCCGGTGGCCGTGTGGCTTATCCTGGTTTGCCTGCTGCTGTTTCTGTTGATCAGACTCTTTTCCGCACCCAGAAAGAAGCGAACATGATTCAAATCGATCATATGACGGTGCACCTTCCTGGCTTCAAGCTGCAGGACATTGATTTGACTGTGGACAAAGGCGAATTCTTTGCGCTGCTCGGCCCGACCGGCGCAGGAAAAACGCTCATTCTGGAATCCATAGCTGGATTGATACCGATTGCCCACGGTCGCCTACACGTTGGAAACCAGGATGTGACCTGTCTGCCGCCTGAGAAAAGAGGAATCGGTATCGTCTACCAGGATCATACCCTCTTTCCGCACCTTAACGTACAGGAAAATATTTGCTTTGGACTTCGGTACCAGCAGAGACCGGGGGTTTATCAGAACCAGACATTTGATACGCTGGTACGTCGATTGGAATTAACCCATCTTTTGGATCGATCCATCCATAAGCTGAGCGGTGGAGAAAAGCAGCGTGTTGCCCTGGCCCGTGCCCTGGCCATCGATCCCTCGGTTTTGCTTCTGGATGAGCCCCTGTCCTCATTGGATCCCAATTTCCGGGAGGAAATTCGTCTGCTGCTCAAGGACCTTCATCGGGAAACGGCCATAACGATTCTGATGGTCACTCACGATTTTTCTGAAGCTCATTTTCTGGCCCAGCGTGTTGCCGTCATTCATGAAGGCCGTATCGAGCAAATCGGTAGTGTGAGCAATGTGTTTATGCATCCCACGACACCATTCGTGGCCAATTTTGTCGGTATGAAAAATATCTTCGCGGCAAACTTCAAGCACAACTACGCCACGGTTGAGGGCCTTTCCTTCACGCTGCAAAAGAATACCGGCACGGCAGCCTGCATTGCGATCCGGCCCGAACATATTGTGCTGTCAAACACCCCGCCTAACCAAAACGTCCCCAACATGATGGTAGGTACCGTCGCCCGGATTGGCCATCAGGGATTATTTATGGATGTGGTTGTGGAAATTGCAGGCGTTCATTTCCAGTCGATCCTGCCCGCCAGCGCCATGCATGCCATGCATCTTACGCCCGACAGCCGGGTCTTTATGCATGTGGCCCCAGAAAATATTCACCTGATATAACAAGGTGCTAAGCCGTTTACTGTTTTGGTGCCATTTACATCCATCTTCCACCCTATGTAAGAGTTTTGTTTAAGAGGGGGGCCTTGATTTTTTTAGTTGAAAAAATCAAGGACGTCCCCCAAATTTTATTATTCATCTTCTTTGGGCATAATAAAATCTTCTGGCCGTATTATTGCCAGAAAGGTGACAAATCCCCAATTTTTAGCGTATTTTCATTAACAGCTTTCCTTGGTTTCTTGTTAACTGCCTGTGCAGTATCTGCTGCTGTTACTTTTGCTGCAGCTTTAATCTTGTTTGTAGGTATTGCATTCGCTTTTAGCCCATCAGCGACCATACTCTTTGGTTTTGCAGTAGGTTTCTCTTCCAGCGAGGCCTTCTCAAGCCTCTTATATATGGTCTCCAAACTCTCTGATAATACGCCTAAACCTTCCAATACAAATTGCAGCTCAACGTTCAATTCTTTCATAGGTGATATCCTTTTTAATATGCAATCACCATTTATATAATTTATATTACTTTTCAGGGGTCGGGGTGTTTTTCCATCAAAACCTTGCCTGGTGCGGAGATATGATCAGCAACTTCAGCGGACACTGTCTGAATGCATTAGGCATCATTAAGAAAGAACAGCTTGTAACATATA
>Ga0180435_10002323_pt1 | contig 19509 bp, 12 predicted proteins | sample SS_ome_3_FD_132467 | JGI IMG/M metagenome (GOLD analysis project Ga0180435, IMG submission 132467) | Hypersaline lake sediment archaeal communities from the Salton Sea, California, USA - SS_3_S_1 metaG | ecosystem: Environmental > Aquatic > Non-marine Saline and Alkaline > Hypersaline >...
CCCACGCCCCCACGCTCCCGTCAGCCGCGTGTCTCGTTGAGGGCGTCGAGAACGACGGGCATCGACTCGCGCCAGTTGGCCGGCAACTCTTCGGAGACCTCGAACGCGAGGCGGCGTCCGTCCGGCGCGCCCTCGGCGACGCGGTCGAGCACGAGCCGCCGCAGTTCGGACGCGGGAAGCTGGTAGGCGCCGATGTTGATGTTGGACAACAAGAGCTTCTCGGGCCAGGCCGCGCGGGCCTCGGCCAGCGACAGGTCGCCCTCGGGCGGGGGCGTGAACGATTCTATCAGGTCGATGGGCGAACGGGCGATGACGTCGCGGCAACTCGCCGTCTTGCCGTCGAAGTGACAGCCGACGATCTTGCCCGCGTCGTGGAGAATGCCGAAACACTCCTCGTAGACGGGGAGCAGGAACTGCTCGTAGCGCTTCGGGCCGAGCGTCTCGGCCGTGAAGTTCTCGAGTATCTCGATGTAGTGGCCCGGTCCTTCGGCGACAAGTTCGATCTGGCGGCGGAAGTTTCTGCGTATCGCGTCGTAGAGCACCCGCATCTCGTCCTCGTATTCGTAGAGGTGGACGCCGAAGTTCTCGAGGCCGACGTAGTCGACCAGGATGTGCTGGATCGGCGTACGGCTGAGGGCCGGGCACATGATGACGTGCGGCGCGGCCTTCTTCTCCTCGGCGAGATATTCGTCGTAGCGCGGCTCGATCTCGGTGTGCTCGGCGATCCAGGTCATGACGCGGTAGTCGTCCGGCGTTTCGATAGTGTACTTGGCGTGCCAGCCGTTGCGGTAGGTTTCGACGAGCTCGCCCACGGGCGTCACGGTGGTGTGCCGGCGAACAGCGCAGCCATCCTCCTGGCACTCAGTCGTGGTTCTCTTGAGGTCGGGGGCCTGGTGTTTGACCGTGCCGCCGAAGACGGAGACGCCGAGGCCCTGTTCAAGCATCGCGGTCCACGCGGGGTCGTTGGGACAGCCGGAGCGGTTCAGTTCATTCCAGTAGATCGTGTACGGGATGACGTCGGGCCGTTCGCCCGCCCAGAAGGCGTGCATTCGTTCACGGATGTTCATCGCGTGCTCTCCTTGTCGTCGAAGTAACGAGGCGGGATTCTACCGGCCCCGGCCGCCGAAGTAAAGGGCGGGGGTTCCGCGAAGCGCGGGCTTGTGTTATCGGCTTGTCCCGTCGTCGGCCTGTTCGTCCGCGTCGAGATACTCGTCGTCCTCGGTGAGGTCGAGGCAGGCGAGGCCGGCGACGAAGTCGATCGCTTCGAGCACGTCGGCCTCGGCTCCGACGCCGCCGACGGCGCCGGCCGAGAGGCCCGCCGAGAAGCCGGACGGACCGCGCTTCGGGCGCGTGCCGATGAAGGGCTTGTCTTCGTCCCACTTGGACGCGGGCCAGAGCAGGCCGGACGCGAGCCCCCGCCGGCCGAGAATCCGCGGCCCGCCCAGCCCGATCTGGAGGGTGGACGACTGCTCGCGGCTCTTCACCCCCGTCTGATAGTCCATGCCCAGCATAAGCGGCCCCGCGTAGGCGACCGCGCCGACGTTCACCGCGCCGAAGTCGACGTGCAGGACGTCGATGAGGTCCTGCCGGCGGTTCTCAAAGTAGCCGCCGACCGAATTCGGCAGGGCGCAGCCGTCGGCGCAGAGCACGGCCAGTATGATCGCAAGAACGAACAGGGCGCGGCGTGACATTCTTCCCCTCCCTGAGGGCGCGGAATCCACAAACGATGCTAACGACATGTTGGCGCGGTTGTCAAACTTGATTCCGGGCGATAGAATTGCGCGGGATGGGGGCGAGGATTACGAGTACGAGCAGGAGTAAGAGCACGATGAGGATTGCGACTGACACTGGGATCAAGGCCCGGGTTGCGGGTGAGGAGGATCAAGAATGGTGACGGTCAGGGAAGTTCAGGGCGGCCGCGTGTTGATGGGCCGGCTGACGCACGGGGCGGACCTGCTGGAGGAACTCACCGCGGTCTGCGCCGAAAACGGCATCCGGCTGGGCTGGGTCCGTGCGCTCGGCGCGGTCCAGAAGGCGCGGCTGGGCTACTACGACCAGGGCCGCCAGGAATACGAGTTCCTCGATTTCGACCGGCACCTGGAGATAGCGAACCTCGTCGGAAACGTCTCGGTCAAGGACGGCGAGCCGGTCATCCACGCGCACGTCACGCTGGCCGACGACCGCGGCCGCGCGTTCGGCGGGCACCTCGCCCCGGGCACGACCGTCTTCGCGTGCGAGTTCTGCGTCCAGGCGTTCGACGGCGCGGAACTCCGCCGCGCGCACGACGACGAGACGGGCCTGCCGCTGTGGAAGGACTGAAGGGGAGGAAACGGCTCAGACCCGCATCTGCGGATCGAACGCGTCGCGCAAGCCGTCGCCCACGAAGTTGAGCGCGAAGAGCACGAGCGTGAACATCACGCCGGGGAAGATGATGAGCAGGGGATAGGCCTGCATCACGCCGACGCCGGCGGCGTCGCGAATCAGCGAGCCCCAGCTCGGCAGGGGCTGTTGTACGCCGAGGCCGAGGAAGCTCAGGAACGCCTCCTGCAACATGATCGCCGGGACGTTGAGCGTCGAATAGACGATCACGACGCCCGTGATGTTCGGCACAAGGTGCCGGAAAACGATGCGCGGCCATCCGGCTCCGGTCGCGCGGGCGGACTCGACGAACTCCTTCTCCTTGAGCGCGACGATCTCGCCGCGGACTATCCGGGCCATCGTGAGCCACTGCACCGCGCCGAGGGCGATGAACATCGCGGCGATGCGCTGGGTCGGCGAGACGTCCCGGCCCAGCATCGCCATGATGAGCACGACAAAGAGCAGGTAGGGCAGACCATAGAGCACGTCGACGAACCGCATCATCAGGCCGTCGGCCCGGCCGCCCGCGTACCCGGCGATTGCCCCGTACCCGACCCCGATGACGACGCTGACCAGCGTGCCGACCAGACCGACGGCAAGCGAGATGCGCCCGCCGACAAGACACCGCACGAGCAGGTCCCGGCCGAGCGAATCGGTCCCGAACCAGTGCGCCGCCGAAGGCCCCCCGTACCGCAGTTCCAGATGCTGTTCCGCATACGTCGGGCCAAGCACCCACGGCCCTGCGACGCAGGCCGCGGCGAAGAAGAGCACCAGCCCCAGGCAGGCGATGGCGAGCTTGTTGCGCACGAACCGCTCGCACGAGATCCGAAACGGCGATTTGTGTGCCTGATTGGCGGAACTCATTCGAGCCGGATCCTCGGGTTCAGGAGCGCCTGGACGATGTCAACGCAGATGTTGAACACGATAAGGAGCGAGCTGTAGATGAGCACGGTGCCGAGAACCAGCGTGTAGTCGCGGTCGCCGGGCGCCGAGACGAAATAGTAGCCCATGCCCGGGACGGCGAAGATGTGTTCGATGATGACACTGCCCGTGAGGATGCCCGCGGTCGCCGGGCCGAGGTAGGAGATGATCGGCGCGATCGCCTTGCGCGCGGCGTGCCGCAGGATGACGGTCGTCTCGCCGAGGCCCTTCGCACGGGCGGTCCGGACGAAATCCTCCCGGACCACCTCGAGCATGCTCGCCCGCATTATCCGCGCGATGCGGCCGGCGAATGCGGCGCCGAGCGCGGCCGCCGGCAACACCACATGCCGCCAGCCGCCCCAGCCCGACGTCGGCAACCACCGAAGCCAGAGGCCGAAGACAAGGACCAACAGCGGCGCGAGCACCATGTTGGGGACCGAGAAGCCCAGCATCGACGCGGACATCAGGGCGTAGTCGCTCGGCCTGTTCTGCCGCACGGCCGCCGCAATGCCCGCGGCGAGCCCGATGGCCAGCGCGGACGCGAGCGCGACCGCTCCGATGACGAGCGACTTGGGAAGCGACCCGAGAAGCAGTTCCCGGACCGACTGGCCCTCGCGCGTCATCGAATCGCCCATGTCCAGCCGGCCCAGGTCACGTAGATAACCGAGGTACTGGACGACAAGCGGCTGGTCGAGCTTCCACTTGCGCTCGATGTTCTGGCGAATGGCGGGGTCCAGCCGCCGCTCGGCGTCGAACGGCCCGCCGGGCATGAGCCGGAGCAGAAAGAAGGTGAGCGTGACAATGCAGAAGAGCGCGGCAAGCCCGCCGGCGATTCGGCGCGTGATGAAGTACCACATGGCCTCTTGAACTCCGGTGTCCTCGCGACCGCTCTGCCCGGTGGGATTCTAGCGGTGGCGCCGCCGCAGGTCAACAGGCGCCGCCGCACCGAACCGATAACCCGAACGCGCCGAGTCCTTAGGGGAACCCCGCCCAAGGCCCGTGGCAACGGTGCGGCCGGGCACAGTTATCGGCTACTGTCCACGATAATAGTAATGATGTCAGTCCGGCGCGGTCGGCGGCTCGGTCCCCGCAGACGTTGTTTTCCGGCAACACCGCGTTCCGGACGTTGCTTTCGGGGCACAACAGCGTAACCACCTGCCAATTAGGGCGTTACGACGCACAAACGCCTGGGCGACGCCATGTGTGCGTCTGATTCATGCGACTCGCCCTGATTGTCCGTTCAACGCAGGCCCACCAAATCGCGGATTTGTAACACACGCCATAGCAAACAGATAGCTGGCGTCATGCCGGTTTTCCCTGCCGATTCTCCTTGCGTGGCACGACAGTTGCTATAAGAACCGGCGTCGTTTGGAAACAAGTGAGTCGGAACCGTTAGAACCGTTACCCGTTTTTAGGAGATGGAAAGATGAAGGCGAGCAGGATGATTTTGGCGGCGTTCGTTGTTGTGATGATGGCCGGGTCCGCGATGGCGACGGAGTACACGTATCAGCCCGGCGACCCCGACCTCGGTGATCTCGACCATTACAAGGCGTACCTGTGGGGCATTCAGCCGAACATCGCCGCGGGCGAGGTCGTTACGGAGGCAAGCATCACGTTTGAGTCCCTCAGAAACTGGGATAACAATCCGAACGACCTGTGGATAACGCTCATTGACACGGCCACCGTCGGCACGACCGTCTACACCGACAACCAGGCCTTGCCGAACTATTTCGGCGCGGCTGGTCTTGAGATCCACCATTACGAGGACCTGTCGAGCTCCGCCCAGACCCGGACCTACACGCTCGACGCCGCCGAACTCGTCACGCTGAACAACTACATCGCGGACAACAACTTCGGCATCGGCTTCGACCCCGACTGCCACTTCTACAACTGCGGCATCGAGCTGAAGCTCGTCACGGAGCCGGGCGGCGGCGGTGAGATACCCGAGCCGGTCGCCGGCACCATACTGCTCGGCGGCTTGGGCGTGCTCGCCGCGAGGCGCAAGCGCAACTGACCTCAATCTGATTCAATCGCTACCGCGAGGGGGCCGTCTGACGGCCCCCTCGCTTTTTTATGCCTACGCGGCCGGCTGGACCACCTGCGGATGTTGCTCTGTGGCAACGGCTAAGCGCTGGGCGTCGCTTTCCGGAAACAACGCTCAACACATCTGCTGTCAAGACGTTATGCAGGGCGCGCCCACAAGTGACTCCTGGCGCGTCTAATTTCTGCAACAGGCCGTGACTGTCCGTTCAGAGCAAGCCCCATCAATGGCGGATTTGCAACCAACGCTGTCATCAGCAGATAAGCGTTGCCGCTCTGTTTTTCTCCGTGTGCCCCTCATTTGCGGCACGAAAATTGCTGTGTAGGGCCAACATTGTCGGGAACAGGTCTGTCGGAACCACTAACCAGTTTTTTGGGAGATGGAAAGATGAAGGCGACCAGGATGATTTTGGCGGCGTTCGTTCTTGTGATGATGGCCGGGTCCGCGATGGCGACGGAGTACACGTATCAGCCCGGCGACAAGGACCTCGCTGACCTTCCCCATGGAAAAGCGTACCTGTGGGGCATTCAGCCGAATATTGCCGCGGGCGAAACGCTGACGCACGTGAGCATCGTCTTCAAGAGCCTCCTGAACACCGGCGGCAAGCCCAACGATATCTGGATAACACTGATCGACTCGGCGCCGCTGGGCGTGACTGAGTTTGTGGACAATCAGGCTTCGAGCAATTACTTCGCGGGCGACGGCCTCGAGCTCGCGCACTACCACAACCTGCCGTGGTACACATGGAAGCTGACCTATTGGTTCAGCGATGCGGAGATCGCGATCGTGAACAACTACGTCGCAGACAACAACTTCGGCATCGGCATCGACCCCGACTGCCACTTCTACAACTGCGGCGTCGAGCTGAAGCTCGTCACCGAGCCGGGCGGCGGTCAGGTCCCGGTCCCCGAGCCGGTCGCCGGCACGATCCTGCTCGGCGGCTCGGGCGTGCTCGCCGCGAGGCGCAGACGTAGCTGATTTCAATCTGATCCAATCGTCATCACGAGGGGGCCGTCCTGACGGCTCCCTCGCTTTTTTATGCACACGCCCCATGCGCCCGTTGGCCGGCGGGGTCTTCTGTTGTATAATCAAATCACGACAGGGCAACTCGGGGAAAGACCGATGAAGGATCATCGTCAGCGCGGCCTGGGCGTACTCTTGCTTTGTGCGATCTGTCTCGCGTCGCCTCGCGCGGGCGCGGCGACCGCGCCCGTGATCGTGGCGGACTTCGAGACCCGGACCGACCAGAAGCTGGTCCGGTCGAGGAAGCCGACGGCTATCTCCAGCGACATTTCATCCCGCGGCCGCAGTTCCCTCCGAATCGCACCCGGCGACTACCTGAACATCCAGACCCCGCGCCTCGGCCTGGGCCGGCCGGGCGACCTCCTCAAGATCGACCTCTTCAACTCGTGCGCCGTCCCCCAGCAGGTCAGGTTCGAGATATTCGACGCCGCCTCCGCCCGCGGATACTGGTATCGCCACGTCCGCCGGCACGTGCTTCGGCCCGGCTGGAACACGCTCTCGTTCCCGCTCGGGCGGCTCTATCGCGGCGAGATGAGCGCACAACACATCAGGGACTCGTGGATCGTCCCGGCCGAGATCCGCCGGATGGACCTCGCGTTCGAAACCGGCGCGGAGCCGGGCGCGATCTACATCGACAACCTCCGGTTCGAACCAGACCCGCCGATGCCGAAGGCCGACGGCCTGTTCGCGTTTGATTTCGGCCCCGAGAACCAGGCACCGAGGCACGGCCTCATCACGTCCTCGCGCGAGACCTACGACGACGAACGCGGATACGGCTGGTCGAGCGACGGCTGGCCGGGCGCGGTCCGCGACTACATGCACCCGAACAATATCCTCGGGGACTTCCGCGAGGCCCGGGGCGAGACCTTCTCCGTGCGCGTGCCGAACGGCCGGTGGCACGTGCTCGTCCACTTCGAGGATCACGGCTGGTGGTCCGACCAGTTCGCCGGTTTCCAGTGGCGGACCATCGAGGCGGAGGGAAAGGTCGTCTCGGAGGAACGCCGGACGCGCGACGACGCGGCTCGGGAGTTCTACCGCTTCGCCGAGGTCGAGCCCGACCCGGCGAGGGACGTGTACGAGACCTACGTGCGCGGCGGGCGCTACGGGCCGAGGGAGTTTGACGCCGACGTCGAGGACGGCCGGCTCGACATCCGGTTCGACGCCGACCGGCCGATGGTCTGCCGCGTCTCGGCCGTCGTGCTGTGGCCGGCGTCGCAGGCCGAGGCCGCGGCCGAGTGGTGCGCCGAACTGGATCGGCGGATGCGCGAGCAGTTCGACGCCGAGAACGTGTACGTGGATACGAGCCCGCGCGACCGGCTGATATCCGATATTCCCGAAGAGGGCCGAGCCGGCGGCCTCGTTCTCTTCTCCGCGGGCGACACGCACCCGGCCGGGCCCGACCACATCCCGGCCGCCGACGAACTGCTCGCCGCGCGGACGATCCCCTGCGTCCCGGGCGAAGACACGGGCATGTCGTTCTGCCTGCGGGCCGTCGACGCGGGCGGGCCGGCCGGCATCACGGCCGAAATCCCAGGGCTGGAGGTGCGGCTCTTCACCGTGCGAAACCGATTGCGCCGCCATGGCGGCGGGTACACGATAGTGCCCGACATCCTCGTGCCGCTGGAGGACGACGCCATGGTCCGCGGCCGGACGACCCGCCAGTTCTGGCTCGAGGTCGCCGTGCCGGGCGACGCGGAACCAGGCAGGCACGACGGCGAAATCCGCATCAGGTTCCTCGGCCAGGAACGACGACTGCCGGTCTCGGCCGACGTGATGCCCATCACGCTCTCGGAGCCGCGCATGGCGTTCGGACTCTTCGGCCTCATGCCGGACCGCTACGCTCCCGAGGACGCGCTCGGCGAGGTCATCAACCTGCTCAGGCGGCACGGGCTGTCGTCGGTGTCGGGCGTGCCGATGGGGACCGCGGGCGTCGAAAACGGCTCTCTCGTCATGGACTTCACGCGCGCGGACGAGGTGATGGGTTTGCTGAAGAAGGCCGGGTTCGCGTTGCCGGTGGACACATACGGGTCGGGGATCGGCGGGCTGAACAAGGCCGCGGATCAGCTCGGCGAGCCGCTTCCGCGAGTTTTCGGACGGGCGATGGGGATGCTCAAGAAGCACGCCAACGCGGCGGGCTGGCTGACGCTGAGCTATTCGATGGTCGATGAACCGCAATGGTCGAATGACGCCGTCGCGGAGGCGACGGTGTCGGTCAGCCGCGTCGCGGCCGCCGCCCCGTGGCTCCTGACGAACGGCTACTGGAGCCCGGACGGCGGCAGTGAACTGCACCAGGCGCTGATGAACGCGCTCGGCCGGACGTCGCTGGGGCGCGTCACGCGGCCCGCCGTCGAGTACCTGAAGTCAAAGGGGAAGAGCATCGGGTTCTACGGCGGCCGCTCGCGCAACGATTTCGGGCTCAGGCAATGGGCGGCCGCGGCCGAGGGGTTCGACGCGCACTACGCGTGGCACTCGTACATCCGCTACGGCGACCTATACTACGACCTGGACGCACGCGAGCCGGACGTCTGCATGCTCTATTACACGCCGACCGAGGTGCGGCAATCACTCCGGCTCAAGGCCGTGCGCGCGGGCGCCTACGACTTCCTCTACCTGCGGACGCTGGCGGACCTAGCGGACAAGGCGGACGACGGGCCGGAACGCGATGCGGCGCTGGAACTCCTGCGGCGGGCGCAGGAGGCCGGCGATATCTACGGGAACAATCCCGCCGGTGAAATCAAGGACCCGGATGCGTTTCGGAGGGAGGTCGCAGACGCGATACTCGCCCTGACGCGGGCGGAGCGCTAGGCCGGGGCTCTATTACTTCTTTTCGGGCGGAACCTCGACCATCTTGATGCCCTCGAGCCGGCTCCCGTCGGGCGCCATGAGTCGTACGCTCGTGTACCACTCGCCGCTCGTTGTGGCGGTCTTGACCATCAGGCGGTTCCGGCCGGGGCGAAGCGTCACCTCGACCGCCCCCCCCCGCGCGTTGCCCTTCAACTTCTGCTCCTCGCCGTTGACCCACAGCCGGACCGCCTCGTCGGCCCTGAACCCGACCAGGGCTTTTTCTTCGCCGGGCGAATCGACGTCGGCGACCGCGTAGGCGGTGGACCAGTTCGGGTTCTTGAAGCGGTAATGGAGATAGAGGAGCCCGTTGGCATGGTCCACCGTGGCCGGAACCCACGAGACCTCGCGTTCCGGCTGGCTGAGCTCGGTGCGGGCCGAGGCGGTCGGAACGAGCTTGAGGAGGTCAAAGACCGTCGCCCCGCCCGCCAGCACGCGCGGCTCGCCGATGACGGCCAGGTCGTCCTGGCCGCTGGCAAGGGAATCCACGACGAACGTGAGGCGGATCTTCTTTCCCGCGTACGCGGACAGACTGACGACCGAGTGTTGCCACACCTCGACCTTCGGCATGAGTTCGGCGAACATCAGGGGTTGTCCGTCGGCCGAGACCTCGAGCTTGACGCCGTCGCCCTTCCGGGGTCCGTCCGGGAACCCGGCGTAGAAGCTGAGCGTAAGGCCCTTGCGGTCCGGCAGAGACAGCGGGAAGGTGACGGCGATGCGCCCGGCGCGGACGGAGCTCTGCGGCTCCCACGGCGGCCGCACGAACAGGGCCTGTCTTTCGACGCCGCCGCAGACGGCCGCCATTGCGTCGAACGATGCGCCGTATCCGAAGAACTCCTGGTTGCCGTCGTACGACTTGCCGAAATCAACCCCGGACTCGGGCGGATACGGCGTGTCGATCCCGTTCAGGCGCCGGTCGCTTGGAAACGGCCCGATTATTCGCCATTCGGTGACGAACCCTTGCGCCCGCGCAAGAATACGACAGTCCCTCTCGGTGGCGCGGTATCCAACCGTCCCGGCGACGTTCACGGCGAGCTTGTGGTCCTTGCCGCCCAGAATGGGGCCGAGCGCGGCCGCCGACTCCGCAAGGGGCTCCGAGCCCCGTTGCCTGGCCAGCATTCCCAGGGCGTTGTTTTGTATCGACCGGTTTTCGGACCGCAGGAGGTCGCGCAGGTAGAGCGAGAACCCGCCGGGCGGCGGTTTCTTGTCCATCTTGTAGACGGCCTCGAAAGCCGCCCCGTGGACCTTGGAGTCGGGATCGAGCATGAGGCCCCGGAGTATGGTGTAGTGGTCGGCCTTGTCGCAGAGGATGAGCTTGTCGATCGCCTGGGCGCGTATCGCCGGCGGGTACTCCGCGCCGGTATGCTTTACGAAAAAATCGACGTGGCGGCCGGGGTCGCGCGAGGCCACCAGGTTGAGCATCGTGCTCAGGACCGGCTCGTAGCGCTCAACGGGGTTGCGGGCGAGTTCGGCGATCCCGTCGCGCACCTCGTCGGTCGGATTCCGGGCGAGCAGTCCAAGCGCGATGGGATACAGGGCGGTGTTCCCGCCCCGGAGGATTTCAAACAAGGGCCGCGTCAAGGCGTCCGGCTCGAACAGCAGGAGCGCCCGTTCGCACGCGGTTCGGACGGCGGCATCCGCGTCCGTGGTCACGTGGACGAGGAGGGGCGCAATGGCCTCCGTCGGATGCAGAGCGCCCAGCGTCTCGGCCGCGGCGATGCGGACGCCGGCGCTCTCGCTCTCGAGCAGTCCGACGACCTTGGCACGGGCGGCCGGGGTGTCGACGTGGACCACGGCCCTGGCGACCTGCTCAACCATGCCGAGGTCGGGGTCGGTGAGGAACGGCGCGAGCAGGTCCCATGCGTCGGCGCCCTTCAGGCGTGCGTAGGCGTAGACCGCGTCGTAGCGGACGGCGGTGGATTTGTCCTTGAGGCGGCGCTTCGCGGCCGCGGCGCCCTTTGGCGAGCCGACGAAGGCGAGCGCCTGGAGCGCTGCGGCGCGCATCTCGGGCGCCTTGTCGTCGGCGAAGCCGATGGCATCGTCGAGAACGTCGTCGCCGAGTATTCGGGCCAGCGCGACGAGCGCGCGACCGCGGACCCACGGGCTCGAACCCTTGGAGAGGATTCGGCGGATCGGCCCGACGGCGTCGGCCGACTTCCACTCGGCGAGCTGTGCGAGCGCCTCGGCCTGCACGATCCACCGGCCCGAATCGAGCCGGCTCAACGCCTGCTCCATCTGCAGGGGGCTTGGCCCTTGTTCCGCCGGCATCTCTGTTTCCGCGGCCGTCGCCGGCGCGGCGAGCGGCAGTGCGGACGCAAGTCCGCAGAAGAGGACCAGAAGCAGGGATCGTGCAACGGTCGTTTTCATCGCTGATATATCGGCAGGTACCTGTACGGCACGCCCAGAATGATGATCGACATCGGCGTTCCTATGCCATACGGGTCGCGGATGTGCCAGGCGCCGCTCGGGTCCTGGTCCTTGAGCAGGTCGTCCCGGATTTTGGGATACCATTCCTGGTAATAGTGCTCGCCGGCCTGGTATATGGCCTGTATGGCGTAGTAGTGTCCGTAGTAATAGGCCTCGCGTCCGGGCGTTCTGACCACGGACTGGGGGTAGTCCATGAGGAAGCGGATGCTCGGCTCGATGAGCTTCGGGTCCCGTTCGCCGCACATGAGGAGCGAGGTGAGGGCGGCGGCGGTGCGGGCGAAGTTCGGGAGCGTGCCGTGCATGTAGCGGTATCCGTCGCCGAGCCGGTGCCACTTGACGAACTCGATGGCCTTTTCGAGCGTCTTGTCGGGCACGAGGATGCCGGCCTCCCGGGCGGAGGCGAGCGCGACGATCTGCGTGACGGTGACGGAGATGTCGGCGAGCTCGGGATAGGGGGCGTAGCGCCAGCCGCCCTCTGCGTTCTGGGCGCGCAGGATGACGTCGACGCAACGCTTGAGCGTATCGCGAATCTCTTCGCGGTCGCTCATTCCCCAGACTTCCGACAGTGCGAGCGTGGCGAAGCCGTGGTCGTACATGTTGGGTCCGATGAATCCGCCGCCCTTCTCGGCCTTTGCGAGCAGGAAGTTGACGCCCTTCTCCATCGCGTCCCCGTAGGGCGGGCGGCCGGGAAAATTGCCGGTGACCATGAAGGCCATGAGCGCTATGCCCGTCATGCCGCCTTTGTGGTCGCCACCCCAGCTTCCGTCGCGGTTCTGGAACGTGACGAGCCGTGCGAGCGCCTTGTTGATCGCGGCCTCGGCCTCGGGGGTGAGCTCCTTGCCGATGTCCGCATCGAATTGATCGTCGATCTCGGCCCCGAACGCGGCGGAGAAACAGGCGACGGCCAGGCAAGCGGCGAGGGTCACGGCCAGCAATTTGATGTTCTTCACTTGTTTTCCTTGTTCACGCACGTTGCCGGGCCTCTACTCGCGGCCGGTGGACGCGGAGAGCGTTTCGTAGTAGGCCTTGAGGAGTTCGCGGTACTCGCGCGGCAGTTCTCGCGCGAAGTTCTCGCTCAGGGCGGCGCGTTCGCGCTTGCCGAGGATTTCCTTCTCGCTCTCGCTCTTCTCGTAGTCGTCGCCGAACCGCGACGAGGTGAACCGCATGTCGCGGTTCTTGAACTCGTTTGAACGCTTGGAAAGTTTCGCGTCCTTCTTCGGCTTCTTGTCCGACGGCTCCTTCCCCTTCGGGTCCTGCTTGTCGCCTTTGCCCTTCTTGGGTGTCTTGCCGCCCTTCTTGTCCTTGCCCTTGTCCTTGCCCTTCTCATCCTTGCCCTTGGCCTTGCCCTTGTCATCTGCGTCTTTGTCGTCCTTGCCTTTTGTGTCCATTTGCTTCTGTTCGACGCGCTTCTCGAGGTCATCCTTCGCCTTCACGAGGATGCGCCGCAGAGCGTTGAGCGCTCGTCTCTGCTGTTCCATGCCGGGGCCGGCCGCGTTCTTTGCGAGCTCATACGCGGCCTCCTTCATCGCAAGGTCCGCCTGCTGAACGTCGGGGTTATCGATGAGCGAAGGGGCCTCTGCGATGATGGGGAAGAGCTTCTGCCTTATCTGCCGCTGTTTTTCGGCCTGCGGCACAAGCCGCCGTCCTTCGCCGGCGGCGACTTCCGTCTCGACGTTGAGAAGTTCCTGCTCTTTGATCAGCCGCTTGATGGCGTTGACGACTTTCTTCGACAACTGGATAAGCTTCTCGTCTTCGGCCGTGCGTTCCTTCTCGTATTGCCTTTGCTTGGCCTTCTCGCGGGCCTCCTCCAGTTTTTTCTCGGCCTCTTTCTGCTTGGCGGCGGCATCCTCGGGCTTGTCCTTCTCGAGTTCCTTCGCGGCCTCCTCCATCTTCTTCTCGGCCTCGCTGAGAGGGTCGACCGGGCCCTGGTCCTCGGGCGGCTTTTCTTTGAGGTCTTCCGCGAGCTCCTTGGCCTTTTCGGCGAGGTCCTTCTGGGGCTCCTTGAGCGGCCGTGCGTCCTCTTGGTCCTCGCCCTTCTGTTCCGTCTGCTCCCGGAGCTCCTTCTGCTCCTGGCCTAGCTCGTCGAGCTTGTCGGCAACCTCCCGCTGTTCGGCAAGCTCTTTCGCCTCTTGGGGCGTGATGCCGTCGAACTCTTTCTGTGCGATCTCTTCGTTGAGTTTCTTTATGGCTTCATCGAGGTCCTTCTGCGCCTTGTCCTGTCCCTCGGCGGTCTTTTTCTGCTCTTTCTTCTCAAGCGCCTCTCCGGCTTCCTTCATGGCCTTCTGGGCCTTCTTCATCGCCTCGTTCTGTTCCTTCTGCCGGCTGGCGAGCTGTTCGGCCTGCTCGCGGACGTCCTTGAGGGCCTCTTCGGCCGTCTTTTGCTTCTCGGCGGCCGCCTCGGGTTCGTTCTTTTTCAGGTCCTGCTTGGCCTCTTCCATCGCGGCTCGGGCCTCTTCCATCCGGTTCTGCATGTTCAGGTAGGGCATCTGCGGGACGAGGACGTCGGCCTGCTTCTCGAGTTCTTCCTGCCGCTCGGCGAGAAGCTTGTTCTGCTGGGCGGCGTCGGGCTTGGCTTGTTCGGCCTGCTGGCGAAGCTCTGCCTGTTCGAGCTCCATCTTGCTGAGCATCTCGGCCAGTTCTGCGGGGTCGATGGGCGCCGCCTTGCGGAGTGCTTCGAGCGCCTTATCGACCTTGCCGGTCCGGTTCTGGAGGTCGCGCTGCTCGACCTGAAGTTCGGGCGCCCTTCGGTCGAACTCCTGCGGCGGAACGTCTTCGGTCCTCTCGCGCACTTTGACCTGCCGGTCCAGGATCGATTCGAGCTGGTCGCGCGCCTCGATGAGCTTCTGGAGCGTCTCGTCGCGGTCGGCTTTGAGGAGCCGTTCGACCCTGCGGAGGGACTCGAGCGCCTGTTCCTGCTGGTCGACGGCGGCGATGGGCTTCCGGGCCTCGATGTTGACGGCGGCGCTTTCGAGGCGGTTCTGGATTTCCAGCTTCTCCATCAGGTCGGCCGCGAGGACCAGCTTCTGCTGGCTCTGGGGCGTGGTCTCCTCGGCGGAGGCCTCTTTCACCGTCTTGCCGAGGTCTCCGACGCTCTGCGCGACACGTTTCTGCGCGCCGGCGAGCTCCGCCGCCTGGTCATCCACGTCCCGGCCCTGGAGGAGGTCTTTGCCGAGCTCCTTCGTGCCGGCGACGGTCGTCTCCTGGTCGCGGATTATCTGCTCGAGCGAGGCGACAATGAACTCCTCGAAGCGTATCGCGTTGGCCCGCCGCAGGAGCGCGGTCAGGTCGGCGAGCGCGGCCTGTATCCGGGCGTCGGCGCTGTCGATGTGGGTCTCGCGTTCTTCCACGCCCTGCCCCGCACGCCGCAGGTGCTCGGCCGCGGGCCGGACGTCCTTTTCGTTGACGGCGCCGACCGAGCCGGACATCGCGGTCAGCTCGTCCGCCCTGCCCTGGTCGATCAAGCGGTTGGAGCCGAGGTCGTTGACGAGTTCCTGAAAATCCCCGATGACGTCCTGCATGTTGCGGCTGACCATCTCCTGCCGCTGGGCTTCCCTGACGATGTTCTCCACGGCCGCGAGCTGGTCGGTCATCGAGTCCGACTGGCCGAGAGCGGGAACCGCCGTCAGCAGAATGCAGAATGCCGGCAGACCGCAAAGCCGGATGGCTTTCATTGGTTCACTCCTCGATTTCGAGCGGGGGAACCCCCGCTCCGTGAGGCCGGACGTCCAGGCGCGGGGCCGCCGCGATGCGATGACCCTCTGAGGATATTATAGGCCGGTTCCTGACGGCGTTCAATCAGATTCCTCTTCCTGCTCTTCGGTCTCTTCCTCGATCTGCCTGAGTTCCTTCAGGGCTTCGACTGCCTTCTTCTCCTGTTCGTGGAGGTACTTGATCTTCAAGAGAATCTGGCGTTTCCGGTCGAGCATGAACGCGAGGTACTCGCTCTCGGAAACGACGCTCAGCCGGCGCCAGCGCGAGGTGCCGCTGTTCGGCTCCATCGAGCCGTCGCGGTTGTCGCTGACCTCGATGGCGTACCGTATGAAGTCGCCCTCCTTGAGGTCGGGGATGGACTGGCGAACGGTCCACTCGATCGTGGCCGATTGGCGGCGCTCGTTGTCGAACCCGCCGACGACCGACCGCTGTTCAGGGCCGTCGTTCACGCTGAAGACGACCCGCGTCTCGCCAAGCCCGTAGTCGTCCTCCGCGTCGAAGACGATCTTCAGCGTCTTCCGGACGGTCCCCTTCTCGTCCTGGGCGGGCGCCACCAGCGTGATCCTCGGTGCGATGTCGGGCACGACCCGTATGAAGTAGCGAATCTTGTCTTCGTAGGTGAAGCCGTTGGCCTTGTCCTTCCACGAAAAGTAGTAGAAGAAGGATTCACGCGGCGTCATCTTCATGGTCCCGGCCTTGCCGTCCGAGGAGGTCAACGTTATCGGGACGGCGACCGTGTCGCCGCCGTCCTTGCGGACCAGCGCGCCCTGTTCGAGCGGAACGTCGCTCGTGATTCGCCACTCGACCTCCGTTCCCTCCGGCACGTCAAAGCTGAGCGCGTCGAACTCCTTCTCCATGAGGCGCGTGTACTCGGGATAGCGGAGCGTCACGCTCGGCGTGATGCGCGGGGGCGGCACGACGGCGACCGTGAACTCATCGGACCGGGCGTCGCCGACGCGGAACATATACGAGAAGTCGCGGAACATCTCGCCGAAGCGCCAGACGAACTCGTCGGGCCTGATATCCGGCCCGTTTGCGCCCGGAACGTCGACCTTCTCCCATATGCCCTCGACCGATTTGACGTGCAACGTGGCCGAGTCGGGGATGGCGCCGGCGGCGGTCGCCCTGATCGTGACCCGCTTGCCCTGCTGGACGACGAGGTCGCCCGTGACGCGCACGATGGTCGTCCGGGTCGGGTAGGGGTCGTTCGAGCCGGGGTCGAGCATGCGGGTATAGAAGACACGGCAGAACGTCGGCCCCTGCCAGAGCGCGACGGCAAAGAGCGCCGCCGCCACAAGGCAAGCCATCGATATTTTCTTGAGCCGCCGGAAATCGACGATGTCGCGGAAGCGAAGCGGCTGAGCCCGTTCGACGGCCTGGCGCTCCATCGCACGAATCAGACCCGGCGATGCGGTGGTGCCCTTGACCAGGCCGCCGTGGAACTGGACGTATGAGACCAGGATGCTCTGGAGCTCGGGATAATGCCGCTCGACCTGGAGGGCGACGCGGACGGCGTCGAACCGCCTGAGCTCACGCCACCACCAGCGGTAGGCGACCCAGAGCAGGGCGAGCGCGTTGACCGCCAACAGGGCGATCCGGCCGTCGCCCGGCAGGACGAAGAACCAGTCGAGAGCCACGTCGATCGCCAGGAGGACGGCTATCCAGAGCAGAAGGCGGCATGCCCCGCGCGCCCACGTGAACCGGCGTTCCTTGCGCCAGGCGCGGGCCAGCCGCCGCTCGACGCTCGAGCGCCCGCCCGAAATGTCTGTTTGTCCTGCGGTCGCGGTCATCGTGCTCTGAAACGACTCCAAATTGCCGGTCACAACAGGTAGAACCGCCGTCTAAGGAACCACTCAAGTCCGCCGAACGTGAGCAAGAGGGCGAACAGGATCCAGCTGTCCCACAGGTCCTGGTCCTTGTGTTCGGTGATTGTCCGCACCTTGCCCGAGATGGCGCCCGTCAGGGCCGGCCACTGCTCCACGGAGAAGTATCGCCCGCCGGACAGCTCGGCGATTTCCCGCAGCATGTTCTCCTGCATGGCCGGTTCGAGTTGTTCGCGGGCCGACGAGGTCGCCGAGAACTTCACTGTGTTCGAGTAGCGCGCATCGCGTTCGTCCGTTCTCAGCAGGTAGTCGCCTGCGTGTTCAATCGTGTAGACGCCGTGGTACAGGCCGGGCGTCGTGACGATGGGCTCGAGCCGTAGCTCGACCGGTTCGGCGCCGGTGCCGGTGCGCTCGAGGTGGACGGTGTAGTTGTCGAGGTCGGCCGGCTGAAAGGCCTCGTTCAACACGTTGACGTGGATGTCGACCTGTTCGCCAGTCAGGTAATCGCCCTTGTCGGTTTCGAGCCGGATGCGCTTGTTCTCGCCCAGGAGCCGCGAGAGGGCGAGGAACTGGATGGCCTGGCCCCAGAAGCGCGCGTGGTAGAAATCGCCGCGCTTGAACCGCAGGCGCCAGAGCTGATCGGTGCCGACGTACATCGACTTTCCCGTCCCGGCGTACTGCCAGGCCACCAGCGGATAGGGCTGGCGGCGGGTCGGCCCGGCGGGCAGTTCGAGAACAACGTTCGCGGCCTTCGCGCCCGTGATCCGCGGGACCCGGTAGAGGGGCTTCACGCGTGCCCATACCGTGCGGTTGTTCTTCTCCACCGGCTCGAGCATGGCGAGGCCGCGCTGCCCCGCGGCCGTCGGTGCCGGGAACGTGTCCGTGTCCACCTGCTCATAGTCCTGGGTGATCTGGACCGGCAGGATGGATTCGATGGGGGAGCCGACGTAGGTGACCGGCGCGTTCTTGTCGCCCGCCAGCATCAGGAGCGAGCCGCCGCGGTCCCGAACAAGCTCGACCACCCGCTTCAACTGAACCGACGTGAAATACTGGGCGGGCACGTCGCCGAGGATGACGAGGTCGTAGGAGAACGCGTCCTCCTCGTCCTCGGGATAGCGGGCGAGGTACTGCTCCGAGGCCGCGGCCAGGTCGCGGTCGCCCTGGGTCATCAGGAACTTGACGTCGAGCCGCCGGTCGCGCAGGAGAACGGCCCGCAGGTAGCGGTATTCCCAGCGCGGCTTGCCCTCGACGTACAGCACCTTTATCTTCTCTTTCATCACCTGGATGGACCGCTCGATGCGATTGTTCGCCGCGGTCACCTCGTCCGGCTGTTCCGTCACGGACACCTCGAGCTTCGACACGTCGACGGACGAGCCCTTGTCCGGCTCGGGCACCGTGAAGGGAATCTCGACGAACTGCGGCTCGTGGCTCAGCTCGACCTCTTTCTCGGCCATCAGGTCGCGGTCCAGCGTGACCTTGACCATCGCCTTCCGCCTGTCGTAGCCGTGGGAGAAGACCTGGACGCGCACGGAAACGACGTCCTTGGGGAACACGACGTCCTGCACGATGAGCGACCGCAGTCCCACGTCGTCGGGCGCGGGCAGGCCGATCCCGACCGGGTAGAGGGGGACGCCCCACTTTTTCATGTTGAGCGCGACGCCGCGCGGGTCCACGCCGTTGAACGCCCCGTCGGTGAGGACGACGATGCCCGCGATGGGCTGGCCGCTGTACCGGTTGACGCCGCCCTCGATGGCCTCGCCGCCGCGCGTCCACTGGGCGTCGGGCTTGACGTAGAGGAGCGTCTGGCCCCCGCCCTCCGCCGAGACGGGCTCGAGCGTCTCGCCGAAGCAGAACCAGCGAAGGTTGAACTCCTCTCCGAGCTTGTCGACGACCTCGGCCCCCGGACCGGACAGGAGGCCCTGGGCCAGTTCGATCCGTGACGCGTCGGCCACCTGGTTCCGCACTTCGCCGGATACCGCGGGGAGCGGCCCGATGATGTCCGGGGCCAGGGCGGCGACACGGTCGGCGAGCCCGCGCTGGTCGGCGACCATCTGCCTGAGCGACTCGGCCTGGAAGCGCCCTTCCTTGTCGAGGGCCGTGCAGGCCTCCCGCAGGACGTTCTGCTCGAGCTCGACGTTGCGCAGGGCGTCAAGTTCCTTCCGGCCGTCGCCGTCCGACGCGGCTCCCTCGTCGGCGCCCATGACCGCCGCGATGGCCTCCACGGCCTCGTTCTGCGCCGCGACCGTGTCGTCATACCGCGCGAGTGCCAGCGCCTCGACCGCGCTTTGCATCGCCCGCCGGACCCGCGCGAGCGCCTCCTGCCGCGCGGGCGAAGCGAACTTCGCCTTGCCGAGCGCCACGGCC
>Ga0180435_10002324_pt1 | contig 19507 bp, 10 predicted proteins | sample SS_ome_3_FD_132467 | JGI IMG/M metagenome (GOLD analysis project Ga0180435, IMG submission 132467) | Hypersaline lake sediment archaeal communities from the Salton Sea, California, USA - SS_3_S_1 metaG | ecosystem: Environmental > Aquatic > Non-marine Saline and Alkaline > Hypersaline >...
CGCACTCCAGACGGCAGAAGTACACGCCGGACGCGGCGCGGCGCCCCGCGGAGTCCCGGCGGTCCCACTCGACCGCGTGCGTGCCCGGCGATGCCACCGCATCGAAGAGCGTGCTGACCCTGCGCCCCGACACGTCGTAGACGGCAATGCTGACCCGGCCACCGGGCGTCGTGAACGCGATACGCGATCGCCCGTGTAAGGGGTTCCGCCCGCTGAGCGACAGCCCCGGGACCGCCCCCTCATCGCCATCGCCGATCCCTGTCCCTGCGGACCCTTCGTAGGCTCCCATGTCTATCCTGCCGCCGTCCAGGCGCGGTTCCCCGGCAAGGTCCCGGAGAGGCAGCCTCAGCCCCGATGTATCCGTCCTCCCTGCGTTCACGCAAGGGGAGCTGTCCAGCAGGGCGAAGGGATGGTGCCCCCATCCGACGAACTGAGCGAGTTCGTCGATGTTCCCCTCGCCGTCGTGACCAAACTCGATGTTGGAGTAGGTCGTGTAGAAGGCCTTCCCTCTGAGAATCTGCGTAGGGATGTAGTACGCGGAGCTGTTGTCCCGGACTATCGAACTAGAAATCATAGGCTTCGAGATGTGACTGTGAATCGCCCCAGTCTCGTCGAAGGCCTCGTCATTCAGGCACTCGTTCGACACGATCGTGCAGTTCGTGACTTCGGGGTAGGCGTAGAGCGAGTAGGCGGCGGAGCCTCGGAGGAATGCGGTGTTGCCCTCTATCAGCGTACCGACGATCTGGGGAGAGGAGTGATGCGAACAGAACAGGGCCCCGCCGTAGGCGGCCGCGTTGTTCCTAAGGACGCAGTTCCGAATGAGAAGACCCGAGAACCCCTCGGCCGACAGGGCTCCTCCCCACGGTTCGCCTCCGAGCGCCTTCGAGTACTCGACCACGCAGTGCTCCAGCACTGACTCCCCGTTGAGCGAGTTCGTCCAGGGGAACCGTATGCCGTTCCAGCAACCGGCCGTCGTCGTGTCCGCGGCGAACGCCCCGGGCTCATCCGTGGTGAACGTGATGGGAGCCTCGGGAGTGCCCACCGCCACAAGGCGCCCGAGAACGGTCAAGCGGTAGAAGTCGGAGAACTCGACTAGCGTGCCGGGCTCTATCGACAGCGTGACCGAGTCCGCGACCGAGACGTCACCCGCGACCCTGACGGTGTCGGCGTCCCAAACCGTGTCGGCCAGCACCTCGCCGGTGACGGTCATGCACGAGCGACCCCGGCCGGGCCACGCCCCCTCGGCCGGGGCCGGGAGGGCGGTTCGTACCTGAAAGCAGCTACCGGCGCGCCACGAACTGCTCGACGGAAACGTCTGGCACCCGTAGTTGGCCGCCGGAGAACCGGGGGCGGGCATGAAGTCGCCGTTCTTCGGGTCCACGAGCTGAGGGTCCTCGCCGACGACGTTGTTGTGGGGCGGGTCACCGGCCTCCGGCCAGTCCACCGGCTCGACTCACCCATACTCGCATAAGTAGGAGAAGTGAGAGAGCGGCGTTGAGTTCGTCGCCGGGTCGGAGTGCCACGACCAGTTCTCACGTATGACCGGCACTCCGTAGAACCCCGCCTGCACGCTCGCCGAGATGTTCGTACCGGTAGGCAGCCACTCGTTCGGAGCTCCGTGCGTGTAGAGGAAGTCCCATCCCGTGTCCACGGCGTCGACCACGATGTTGCGTTCGATGGTGACGCCCTCCCCCGCTCCCTGGAGGCGGACACCGTAGTCATGAGGAGAGTAGAAGGTGCAGTAGCTGACCGACCCCTGTGGGATCTCGACGTAATCGGACGTGTTCATCCCGCGGAACCTGACGTTCCCGTTGACGATCACGCAGTCCTCGATGTCGAGACGGTTCTGGCAGTACGAGATGCAGATCTGCTCGCCGCGCAGGTCGAGGATGGCCCCGTTGCCGGATATCCGCACGTCCTCCCCGATTTCACCCTCCAACTCCCACGAGAAGGGCGAAAGGACCGGCCCGATGAGAAGACCGCCGGTGTACACGGCGCCCGTCTCGAGCGCCACGTCTCGATCGTATCCGCCGCCGGGCCCCGCGGCGTCGTAGGCCTCGCGCAGCGTGCCGGCGGCGGCGCCGGTCGCCGGAGCGACCACCAGAACCGCCACCAAGAGCGCCGCCAGAGCCGCCACCAAGAGCGCCGCCGGGTTCGACCGTGGGGTGGACATCGCAACCTCGAAAACGGGACCTCACAAGAGCCGTCGACTCCCTATTGCCTATTCTACCACGGCCAAGCAAGAAAGCGAACCGTGGCTCAGACACACAGAAGGCCCCGGTCTCGATCCGACCGGGGCCTCCGAGTGCGACGCGTCAACGCGCCGGCACGATCCTACTCACGACTCCTGACCGTCTCAGCGCAGATCGAAGCGGTCGAGGTTCATCACCTTGTCCCACGCCGCGACGAAGTCACGCACGAGCTTCTCCTTCGAGTCGTCGCTCGCGTAGACCTCTGCGATGGCACGCAGCTGCGAGTTGGAACCGAACACGAGGTCGATCCTGGTCCCCGTCCACTTCAGCTCGCCAGTGGCGCGGTCGTGACCTTCGAACACGTCGGGGTCAGACGTGGCCTTCCACTCCGTGCCCATGTCGAGCAGGTTCACGAAGAAGTCGTTCGTGAGCGTCTCCTTGCGGTCCGTGAAGACGCCGTGAGGAGACTTCCCGTGATTCGCGCCGAGGACGCGCATCCCACCGACGAGAACCGTCATCTCGGGGGCCGTGAGCGTCAGAAGCTGCGCCTTGTCGAGCAGCAGTTCTTCGGCCGGAACCGAGTACCGCGCTTTGAGGTAGTTGCGGAAGCCGTCCGCGCACGGTTCGAGCACCGAGAACGAGTCCGCGTCGGTCTGCTCCTGCGACGCGTCCGTGCGTCCCGGAGTGAACGGTACGGTCACGTCGACACCGGCGTTCTTCGCCGCCCGCTCGACGCCCGCGCAGCCGCCAAGGACGATCAGATCGGCGAGCGAGATCTTCTTCCCACCGGACGCCGAGCCGTTGAAGTCCTTCTGGATGCTCTCGAGGGTCGACAGCACACCAGCAGTCTGCTTGGGCTCGTTGACGTCCCAGTCCTTCTGCGGCGCAAGGCGTATGCGCGCCCCGTTCGCTCCTCCGCGCATGTCGGACCCGCGGAAGGTGGATGCCGACGCCCAGGCGGTGAAGACCAGGTCCCGGACGGACAGACCCGAGGCGAGGATCTTGTCCTTGAGCGCCGCGACGTCCTTGTCATCGACCAGCTCGTGGTCGACAGCGGGTACCGGGTCCTGCCAGATCAGCTCCTCTCCCGGGGCCTCCGGACCGAGATAGCGCGAACGCGGACCCATGTCGCGATGGGTCAGCTTGAACCACGCCCTCGCGAAAGCGTCCGCGAACTTGTCGGGGTGCTTCAGGTAGTCGCGCGCTATCGGCTCGTAGATTGGATCGAACCTGAGCGAGAGGTCCGCCGTTGTCATCATCGGGCGGTGCTTCTTCGACGGATCGTGAGCGTCGACGATCATGTCCTCGTCGTCAACGTCCTTCGCCAGCCACTGGTTCGCGCCGGCCGGGCTCTTCACCAGCTCCCACTCGTACTTGAAGAGGATCCTCAGGTAGCCCATGTCCCACTTGACCGGGTTGGGCTTCCAGGCGCCCTCGATGCCGCTGCTGATCGTGTCGCCGCCCTTCCCGGAGCCGTAGCTGCTTCTCCACCCGAGCCCCTGCTCTTCGATGCCGGCGGCCTCGGGCTCGGGACCGACGTTCGCCGCGTCGCCCGCGCCGTGGCACTTCCCGAAGGTGTGTCCGCCCGCGACCAGCGCGACCGTCTCCTCGTCGTTCATGGCCATCCGCGCGAACGTCTCGCGGACGTCGATGCCGGAGGCGACGGGATCCGGGTTGCCGTCGGGACCCTCCGGATTCACGTAGATAAGGCCCATCTGCACCGCGGCGAGCGGATTCTCGAGGTCTCGCTCCCCGCTGTAGCGGCTCCCGGGCTTGTCGCTCGTGGCGAGCCACTCCATCTCGGAGCCCCAGTAGACGTCCTCCTCCGGCTCCCAGAGGTCAACGCGTCCACCGGCGAACCCGAAGGTCTTGAACCCCATCGATTCGAGGGCGCAGTTGCCCGCGAGGATCAGGAGGTCGGCCCAGGAGATGCTCTTCCCGTACTTCTGCTTGATCGGCCAGAGAAGGCGACGCGCCTTGTCGAGGTTGACGTTGTCCGGCCAGCTGTTCAGGGGCGAGAAGCGCTGGTTGCCGCCGCCCGCGCCGCCGCGGCCGTCGCCCATCCGGTACGTGCCCGCGCTGTGCCACGCCATCCGGATGAAGAGACCCCCGTAGTGACCGTAATCCGCAGGCCACCAGTCCTGCGAGTCGGTCATCAGGGTGTAGAGGTCTTCCTTCAGCGCCTTGTAGTCGAGCTTCTTGAATTCCTCGGCGTAGTCGAACGCCTCACCCATCGGGTTGCTCAAGAGGGAGTGCTGATGGAGGATCCCGAGGTTCAGCTGGTTCGGCCACCAGTCCTGGTTCGTTGTCCCACCACCTCCGCCGTGCTCGCGGGACTTGCCCGTCACAGGGCACCTGCTCTCTTCGCTCATGTCGTGCTCCTTTCCGCACCCTTCGCCTCTTCGGGGTAGGTGTCACCTGACTTCTTGGCCTGCTCCTTCGCGCAGCGGCTGCACACACCGCGCACCTCTACGTGCGTGGCCTCGACGCTCCCGAACTCCGCAACCGACTCCGGGACGCTGATAGCGTTCAGCTCCTCGCTCTCGAAGTCGCGCGTCAGCCCGCACCGGGCGCAGACGTAGTGATGGTGCTGTGCGAGGTTCGCGTCGAAGCGGGCCACCTCGCGCCCCGGTCCCAGCGTAGAGACAAGCCCCATGTCGCTGAGCAGCCGGAGCGTCCTGTAGACCGTGTCGAGCGACAGCGTCGGCATCCTCGGCGCGAGCGCCCTGTGCACGGACTCGGCGCTGGGATGGTCGACGCTCGCTGCGACCTCCCTGAAGATCTCGATGCGCTGATGGGTCAGCTTGACACCGTCCCCCCTCGCTGCCTCTTTGAAGCGCTCGACCCTCCGCTCGACCTCGTGCTCGTCTACCTGCACTTGTCCTCCTAGTTGCTGATGATGCGCAGACAGGAATATAACCACAACACGGCCGCGATGTCAACCACGAATCGTGCCCCGTCTGGCCCTTTGTGGCCTCCCGTAAGGCCGGCGTGCTTGACGACGAGACGGCGCCCACGCCGGAGCGCCCCTTACAACAGACTCGCTCTTCAGCTATGATGGGCACTCAAGGATCGCGGAGTTCGGGGAAGCTGAGCAGCGAGCGGCTGGCACTGCTCAGTCGCGGAGAGGAGCCGGCTTGCGGGACAAGAGACGAGCAAGGTCTGATGGTGCTTCCAACGTCCCCTCGGATCGCCCGGTAGCTGGGTCCAGCGGCGACTCGTGGGGCATCGTCTTAGTCTGCGCCATCTTGCTCCTGGTCTACCTCTGCTTCCACGGCGAAGCAATTCGGCTGCTCCTCGGCGGATTCGCCTCGAGGTGAGCCTGGCGGAAGAAGCGCTGCCTTCAGGCAACAGGAATTGCACTGAGGCGGAACGGAATTGCCTGCAGCCCTGACAATACTGGCGGGTGTGTGCTGCCTAGGCGCGTCGGTCCCGATCGCTCTCGTCTGGCGCGCGCCGGTCGTTCGAGCGATAGTCGTTGGCATCGCCGGGTACGCGTGCCTGACGTTGAGCTTCCACGTCCTCGCCGTGCTTGCCGCTCTGACGGAAGGCCCCGCCGTCACTCCCGGGAGTCTCGCCATCACGACCGCGCTGCTCTGCGCGGCGTCCTGGGGGCTTGCGGCACGTCGACTTCGGCGGCACCGCGACCCCCACCCCGAGGAACCACACTCCACATCCAAGAGACGCTTGTTCGCGAGACTGGGCCGTGCCGATTCGCTCTTGATTGTCGTGCTCGCCGTCGTGCTCGTGGCGCTCCTCACCAACGCGGTCGCGTCCGGTCTCTCAGCGCCGCCACGTGGCTGGGACGTGCTCGCGTACCACCTGCCCCGCGCGGTCAGCTGGCTGCATAACGGGGACCTGGGCGCCTATGGCCCCGAGGCCGCGTTCTATCCCGGAAACGCCGAGCTCCTGCTGCTCATGGGTCTGTTCACGGGGACGGACAGGTTCACGCCCCTCATGCAGGCCCCGTTCCTGGTGCTCGCCGCCTTCGCTCTCTTCTCGCTCGCTCGCACGGTCGGGGCGCGCAGGTGGTCGTCCGTGCTGGCGACTCTGGTGTTCGTCGCCTCGCCTATGGTGTTCTTCAACTGCACCGTGGCGAAGAACGACCTTGTAGTCGCGGCGCTCACGCTCGCCGGAATGTTGTTCCTTCTCAGAGCGCTGGAGCCTCAAGGTGAGAGCGACGTGCGCACTTGGGATATCTCGCTCGCGGGGCTGTCGCTGGGGCTGGCGGCAGGGACGAAGTACACGGCCCTCCCCTTCGTCGCCGCGGTCGCTGTGGCGGCGGTGGCTCTCATGCTCGTTCGGGGCGCCCGTTACTCAGCCAGTTCCGCTGGCCACCCCAACCGACATGAGACAGGACGCATGCTCGCCGTGTTCGTCGCGTCTCTGGCTCTGCCCTGCGCGTTCTGGTACGTCCGCAACCTGCTCGTGACAGGCAGCCCCGTCGCGCCTCTGCTTCTCTCGCAGGGCATCGCTCTCCCGGAGAGCTGGACCCAGCAGCAGTTCCAGTTCGTGCCCTCGGCGGCGCACTGGTGGATCCAGCCTCTCATCGACCGGCAGAGCACGACCTACACGGGGTCGGCCGGTTTCGGGGCAGCATTCGGGATGCTCTTCCTCCCCGCTGTCGTCGTATGTCTGGAGAGCGTCTTCGACAAGGGCGTGGCGCCCGCAAGAGTATGGAAGAGAGGCTCGCTGCTTGCGGCCATTGCGGTCGGCATCGCGGCATGGTGGTTCGGAGGGTTCCATCTACCTCGCTATCTTCTTCCGATGTGCGCCCTCGCATGTGTGCCCGTAGCGCTTCTGTTTGAGAGAGTGAAGAGGCGCGCTCGCGCAGCGCTGCTCTGTCTGGCCGTCGTCGCCCTCTGCTTCTCTACGGCCGAGACGATGAGGATCGTCTACCGTGACAGGGACCTGACCTGGTCCCATCTGCGCGGAGTGGACCGTAAGGACTTCTACCGCATCCCCGAGATGATCGAGGAGCTTCCCGAAGGCACCAGGATCATGCTGCTCAGGGTCTTCGAAGAGGATTTCTACTTCGCGACCTTCCGGTATCCGCTCGTGGGGAACCTGCCCGGCAACAACGTGGTGATGGACACGGACGTCGAGTTTCGTGTGAAGCTGGCGCAGATGGAACCCTCCGCCGCGCATCGGCTACTCGTCGGGGCAGGCGTGGAGTACGTCTTCATGCGCGTGTTCCTCGATGAACCGTTCACTACATGGTTCGACGAGCGCCCGGGTCTCTACGAGCCCGTGTACACCGACTTCAGTGAAGCCCACGACTGGTACCACGTGCCGGAAGGAAGCCGCGTGATGACGAGGGTATACAGGGTCATCACGGGGTCGGCTACAGCTGCCGCCGGTCAGGCGCCCGGAGATCGCGAAGAGGTTGCCCGGACGCCCCGCGTTCAGCCCTGAACGCGTTGTCTCCAGCCCAGCTGACAGAGCAATCGACACGCATCCGGGCCCGGGCTGGAAGCCGGTCCTCAGCGAACTGGCAGGGCGGGTTCAAAGGGCCGGAATGCGGCGCGCCCACCCTTTGCAGGGTGAGCGCGCAGGTGCTGGCTCACCGGGGTGGGCGTGTTTCGAACGCGAGCGCCCTCGCGGAGAATGGCTTTGTGGAAGACTCGTACGGGAGCTAGAATGTAGCCGATTGAGGTTCATGAAGGTGACCTCATCCCCAGCGAGGGCCACAATGCTCGGCAAGACCATCTCCCACTACAAGATCATCGAGAAGCTCGGTGAGGGCGGTATGGGTGTAGTCTACCTCGCTGAGGACCTCAAGCTGGGACGCCGCGTTGCGCTCAAGCTCCTACCGGAGGATTGGACCCGCAGCTCTCAGGCCCGAGCGCGGTTTCTACACGAGGCCCAGACGGCCGCTTCCCTCAACCACCCGAACATCTGCACGATCTACGAGGTCGAGGATGAGGGTGGCCTCGTCTTCCTCGCCATGGAGCACATAGAGGGCGAGAGCCTCGCCGACACGATCGCCCGCGGCCCCATGTCGATCAAGGACATCGTCAGCAGGGGCGTGGAGATCGCGCAGGGACTAGGGGCCGCTCACGAACGCGGCATCGTCCATCGGGACATCAAGCCCGGGAACGTCATGCTGACCGCCGACGGGCGCGCGAAGGTACTGGACTTCGGGCTCGCTCTGGCGCCTGAGATGACGCGCCTGACCGGCGTGGGGCGGACCACGGGCACTGTCTCCTACATGTCGCCCGAGCAGAGCCGCGGCGACAACCTGGATCGCCGGACGGACATATGGTCGCTCGGCGTCGTCCTCTACGAGATGCTCACCGGGAGGCGTCCGTTCTCGGGCGACCACGAGCAGGCGGTGCTACGCTCCATCATCAACGACGAGGCCGAGCCTCCCTCCGGACTGCGCACCGGCGTTCCTCTCGAGCTGGAGCGCGTCATTGCCAAGGCCATGGCCAAGGACCCGGCGGACCGCTACCAGCACGTGGACGACCTCATCGTGGACCTCAGGGCAGTGACGAAACCTCCGTCCTCCCGGATGGTCGCAACGGTCGCGACGCAGGAGTCGGTCCCCGCCGAGCCGCGCCGTAGCCGGAACTGGCTAGCGGCGGCTGGCGCCGTGATCATCATTGGTACGCTCGCTGTCTGGTTCCTGTACTTCCGGGCACCAATGAGAAGCGCTGGCGAAGGACCTGATTCGGGACCCGAGCGCGTCCTGGTCGCCGCGTTCAGCAATCGCTCCGGCGACAGGTCTCTGGACTATCTCGAGCACACTCTGGTGACCGCGGTCGCCGAAGGACTCGCCAGCACCGGCGTGGTCGAGGTTGTCCCCTTCCCACACCGCGCGTCCGGGTCCGGGGAACCGGCCGCTGCGGGTGGAGAAGAGAGCGCGACGCACGACTTGAGATCCGCACTGGACGCCGGGGCCTCGGTGCTCGTGACGGGATCGTTCCGCGTGAGGTCGGATTCGCTGCACGTGGAGGCGCGGGTCCTGGACGCAGCCAGCGGCGACGTCATGAACATCATCCCTGATGAGTCCGGTCCTCTCGAGGCCCCCGGGGTAGCCGTGGGGAAGATCCGGAGCAGGGTGATGGGCTCCCTTGCCGCGCACGCCGACCCCACCATCGGCGCGGACGCGCGCTACCATGCGCCGACCTACGAAGCCTACAAGGAGTACGAGAACAGCCTGCGATACGTGGGGATACGGGGTCAGACGGCAGTAGAACATCTCGAGCGCGCCCTCGAGCTGGACCCGGAGTTCGCCTACGCTGAGGTCTTCAGGATCGCCGGCGTGATGTCTGTTGGTCGCGACGCCGAGGCCGATTCGCTCATCGAAGTCATGCGCGCGCGTTCGCCGTCACTTCCCCCGGTAGTCAGGCTCTACCTGGACGCGTTCGAAGCAAGGGTACACGGAGACCACGAGCTGGCGCTTCGGAAGATGCGCGAGGTCGTCCGAGTCGCGCCGGACAACTTCATGGGCAGACGTCTGCTGGCCGTAAGGGCCCTGGCCGTGAATCGCCCCAGGGAAGCGATAGCTAGCATCGAGGCCATCCGGTCGGAGCAGCCTCTGACGGACCTGTACATCGAGTCCTGGGTACACGGAGGCCTGGCCAATTCCTACCACATGTTGGGCGAGTACCGGCAGGAACTGCGTGTGCTCGACGAGGCGATCGAGGACTTCCCCGACCTGCTCTGGCTCCGAGGCCGGAAGGTGCGGGCGCTGGCCGCGCTGGGCAGGGTCGAGGACATCAGGCGCGTGATCGAGGAGGCATCGGCGTCACCTGGCCAGGGTTCGGTGGGGCAGATCCTGATGACGGCATGCCGCGAACTCCGGGCACACGGTCATCCCGAGGAGGCCGCCGGGTTCGCGGAGGAAGCACTGGCCTGGTACCGCAGGAACCTCGAGGTCGAAGGTGAGACCGAGCAGTCGCTGAGGAGCCTCGGATTCGCGCTCTACGCCGCGGAGCAATGGGACGAAGCAGAGGAGCTGTTTGGCAGACTCGCGCGCGAGCATCCGGACTACAGGGACTACACCGGGTATCTGGGAACGCTCGCCGCCAGACGCGGTGCCGTCGAGGAGGCCGAGAGAGTCCGTGAGTCGATCCTCGCGCTCGACGAGCCCTTCGATTATGGCATGGAGGAGTACTGGGCCGCCTGCATAAGCGCACAGCTTGGCGACAGAGACGGGGCCATGGACTACCTGAGGGCCGCCTATTCGGAGGGCGCCGGCCTCGGGCTTCACGTTCACCAGGATCCGGACCTGCAGCCGCTCTGGGACTACCCGCCGTTCAAGAGGTTCCTCGAGCCACGAGACTAGCCTGGAGACTGGACGCAAACAGGTGGGCCCATCCCTTACAGGGGATGGGCCCGTCCGTATGCTGGCTCCCCACGGTGGGCGTGTTTCGAACGCTTTCGGGCACACGTGCGGAGTTGCAGTACCTCCTCGAAGGGTCATCGCAGGAGGACCATGCTGCCTAGTTCCGTCACTCCATCGGACTCAAGCCTGTAGAAGTAGACGCCGGACCCGACAGGACAACCCAGCTCGTCGTCGCCCCGCCAGATGACCTCATGCTCGCCCGCCGGGAGCACATCGCTTGTCAGCGTCCGCACCAGGCGGCCGTCAACGTCGAACACCCGTACCGCCGTCAGACCGGCACGCTCAAGAGAGAAGCGAACGGTCGTTGCTGGGTTGAACGGGTTCGGATGGTTCTGTTCGAGCTGCAGGCGCTGCCCAACCTCTTCTGACTCCCCGGAGCAGCCGGTGGGACCGAATCGGTAGAGGACGTGTTCATTGAGAGGGATGCTTATCGTCGCCGGTAGTCCGGGTATGTCAGGCATCGCAATGATGGCGGGGTCGTCCGTTCCAAGGTTGCTGGCTAGGATCACGACCCGCTCACCGTTGCGGATGCCGGACCACTCGACGCCCTCGGTCTTGTTCGTCTCGAGGTTGAGTACCTCCACGTCGTGCGGATCCTCGAAGTCCTGGTCGAGCCTTCGCCAGACAGCAGAGACGAACTGCCGGTAGGACTCGCCTGTGAAGTCGGGGTGGTCGTCCGCGCCGGGTGAGTAGCCGTAGAACGCATCTGCGCCGCGCAGCCTGAAGTGCTGTGTGAGCCTCGCCACGTCCGACATCGTCGGCGGAGGCGCATCGTAGCCATCCCAGGCAACGAAAGGCGCGATCCAGGGAATGAGCATGTGGCCTTCCGGCAGATTGCGCTTCGCGACACTCAGACGCTCGAGCGGCGCCCAGAAGAGAGCCGAGCGCTTGTTCGGTGACGAACCGCCGTACTGACCCGGAAGGGCGTGGCGCTCGTGGTACTCGTACGGGTAACAGCTCGGCATCGCGACGTCGAGACCGCTCGTCAGGTAGATCTCGTTTAGGTCTGCCCCGTAGGCGTCGTGTGTGCGATCGGCCTGTGACTGATACGGCAGCGAGCCGTCGTACTCACCGGGGAAGTAGTTGTAGTTGCCGGCCCGGATGTCCGGATTGACCGCGCGTGACCGGGCGATCACCTCGACGACGTTCGGCTCGACGTTCAGAAGCGTGCTCCCCTCGAGATCCATGAAGACGAACTCCATGTCTGGCACGTAGGTGAGGACCGTATCGATCGCGTCGGGTGAGGTGGTGTGGGGTTCGTAGTTGTACGGGAAGGGGCAGTTTCGTTCGAGGATCAGTACCCCGCGCGGCGCGCCGGCGGCCGTCAACTGATCATACAGACATGTCGTGAAGGGATGCGCGGGGCCGTGGCCATGCAGTCCGCCAGGATGCGGGATGTAGGTGTAGTCGACGCACGGTGTATACGCGAACGGCTCCTGTTCGTCGCACGACAGCCCGGGGGTGTAGTCGAGCATCGCCAGGCTCCAGTCCGCGAATACCGGAGTCTGGCAATCCCGACCTGCCAGTGTGGTGGTGGTGAGTGCCGTCAGAATCAGGATGATGATTGCGAGTCTGCGCATCGCTTCCCTCTTCACCTGCGGGCGGAGTGCCACCGTCCACTCCATTCTAGCAGAAACGAGAGGCCCCGTCCTTGACAGAACGAGGCCTCTGGGTGCTGGCTCCTCGGGGCGGACTCGAACCACCAACCAACCGGTTAACAGCCGGTTGCTCTACCATTGAGCTACCGAGGAGAGTATTGAGCTGTGTTCAGAAGGGCGCGGCCCGGAACCCACGCGTCCCGAAATCCCGCGCCCGACAGACCTAGATTCTAGCAACGAGCATGCCTGCTGTCAAACCGATTCGGGCCGCGCGGCGCCCTCGCCGCGCTTGCCTCCGGGGAGGCGCGCCAGCCGATAGCCAGCCTGCTACCGCCGGTCCGCCCTGGGACCGCGCACCACCGCCATCCTGCCGACGTCGCTCGTGGCCGTGCTACCGTCCTCGCCCTTTGCCTCCACCACGTAGAGGTAGAGACCGTTCGCCACCAGGTCACCGTCGTCGTCCACGCCGTCCCACTCGACCTCGTTGTAGTTGAGGTCGCCCGGAGCGTCGTCGATCGTCTTGATAAGGCGGCCGCCGACCGTGTAGATATCGATGCTGACCTCTGCGTCGCTCTGGTTGAGCATGTAGATGATCTTCGTCCGGTCCGAGAACGGATTCGGGTGGTTGATGACCTGGTCGAGCGTGATCGCCTCGCGTCCGACCACGTGCACGACAAAGGTTGTCGTCTGACCGTTCATGTCCGTGGCGGAGAACGTGATGTCGTATGTCTCGTCGACTATGGTCGTGTCGTACGTCAGCCTGTACCACCTGCCGATCTCCGCAAGCGTATCCGTAACCGCCTCGACCGTGTAGAACTCGTCATCCACGACGCCTCCGCGGTCCGTCACCACGATCGACGCGGGATCGATCTCGACCTCGTCGATGATGTCGGCGACGAACGTGACGAGCCCGTCGCTCGCCTCGAGAAACTCCCCGCTCAGCAGTGGCTCGCCGTCGACCGTCACCTGCATGGTCGGCGGGCTGGTCTCGAAGTGAAGGAGCGGGTCGCCGAGCAGCACGTATGTCCGCGCCGGCGTCGAGTTGCCGGCGGCCGTGATGTAGTCAACGGTGCCCTGCCCGAGTATCGAGCCGAGCGTCCACCTTGGCCAGAAGAAGTCCGCGGGGTCGCCGGTCGGGGTCTCGGAGTCGAAGAAGGCCTCGAATATCTCGGTGTTGTAGTCGCTGTTGTGACTCAGATAGGCGGCTCCGGCGCAAGCGAATCCGGCTACCGCACCCCGCCCGGACGGCAGGAAGAGCATCTGCTCGACTATCGACTCCTGTCCGTTGGTGATGCCCTCTCCGTGGTAGTGGAACTGGGCCAGGTGGCACGAGAAGCCCGTGAAGATGAAGGGCTTCCCCTCATTGACGAGCAGGTACATGTCGTTCTGCGGGGCGCGCCTCGCCTGGAATATCTGCTCGTGGGTCATCTGCTCCCGGTTGCCGTGCCCCTGGAAGTTCACTAGCAGCGCCCCCTCACTCCAGAGTTCCGTCAGGGCCGGGGTCAGCTGCTCTCTCACGAACGGGTAGACCTCAAAGGCGAAGTAGTCGAAGGGCATCTGGTCTCCGGGCTGCACTCCGTTGGACTCGTGGAACGGCGTGGTGTAGCGGCGCAGCATGTAGAGCGAGGTGTCGATGCCGGCCGGCGACGCAGCCACCATCTCCGACAGGTTGAGGTTGACGGTGGTGAACTCGCTCTCTCCCCAATCCCACCTGTAGTTGCCCCCGAAGGTGCCGTAGTTCCACTGGTCGTCGCCGAAGAAGCTGATCGTGTTCCGCCATTCCTCGCCGGGTGAGTAGTCCTCGTACGTGAGTATCTTCTCCACCAGATTGTCGAGCTCGCTGCCGTTGCCCACAGACAGACGCCCGATGAACATGTTCGGGAAGTAGAACGGACCCTCGTCCGACGAGACGAACCACTGGTCGCTCGCGGTCATCTGCGGATAGCTGGCGCTCCCGTGCCCGAGAACCGTGGGGATGAAGTCCGGCTGGCTGTCCTCATCGACGTTCCTCGGGTCGTCCGTTGCGTCTCCGACCAGCATCACGAACTGAGGTGCCCGGTCCCAGTTCTCGAAGGCGTATGTGAAGTAGCCCTTGAGCGCCTCGAGCGACTTCAGACCACCCCCGAACTCGTCGTAGACGTCACCGACGGCAGCGCGAGCGACCATCCATCCTTCGGACTCGCGGTGCGCCAGCAGCGGTTCGACGCCGCTCTCGAAGTTCTCGTGCGCGACGACGATGAGGTCGGCCTCCGTCGACCAAAGGTCGGCGGGTTGCCTACGCTCGACGCTGGTGACGGAGCGATACCCGCCCGGCTCCACCGCCTCGTATCTGGTGAAACCCGAGACGTCGTCCTGGAAGGCGAGCGTGTAGTCCCCTCCGCCCCCCGAGACGTTCTCGGGTCCAAGCTCGAGCTCGGAGGTCGAGAACGGGTCCGTGGTGTCGAAGAGTCGCATGCCGTCCGTGCTGAACCCGTCGACCTCGAACTCCGACTCTCCCGTCTGGCCAGCGTTAGTGAAGCCCAACCTGCGCTCCCGGGCAGTGAACTCCCGGTCGTATTCGAACCGGAACCAGTCCATGTTCGCTCCGGAGCCTCGACTGCCCACGGCACGCATTTCGTGGTCGCCGTCAGTGAAGAACCAGTTGGCGATGGGACCGCTCACGTAGATGTCCTCGTCCATGTCCTGGCTGATTCCGCTGAACGCAAACTGTCCCACGTAGTTGTCCGCGGTGTCACCGTACGAGATGCGGAAGTCGAGGTAGTGCCACCCGCTCGTCATCCCCTGATACCGCGACCGCATGCGCGTGTCGCTGAACTCGTGGACGTCGTAGAGAGCGAACGGGTACTGGTAGTTGTCGCTGCTGTCCTGATACCTGCTCCAGTGGTAGAGGTCGAGGTCGTCGTAGTCGGGCTGGGGGTAGAAGTAGACGTCCTCCTCGAACCTGACCGTGTCTCTGAAGCTCACGGGCGGCGTCAGCCCCGGCTCGTCCAGCCAACCGTCCCGCGTCGACATGCGCACTGCCAGGTCTCCGTCCTCAGCGAACCAGTAGGCGTTCTCCGTCCCGTAGCGGTCCTCGTACCCCACCTCCATATGCTGCTCTTCGAAGCTCCTGGCGAAGAAGAGCACGTAGTCGTCACCGTCGAAGTAGTCGTTCCCGTCCACGTCGACCACGTCGATCGCGAGCGGGGTCTCGATGAAGGGATCCGGCTCTTCCGCATCGAACGACCGCTGGAAGACCGCGACATCATCGACCGGAGTGGACGAGCCGAGGCCCTCTGAGGCAAGCTCGGAGAAGTCGATGCGGTGCATCCCGGAATCGGTCGCCATGAGCTTGTATGCCTCGTTCCGCTCGCCGTACCGCGGACCCGAGACACCTCGCTTCGGTTCGGGGCGAGCTCGCCAGCGGGCCGCCTGTTCGTGATTCAGGACCGAGCGTTCGTAGACCCTCTCCCACTCTGGCTCGACGCGTACGGCATCGGTCAGACCGCTCTGCCTACGGGACTCTTCGACGGAAACGCGGACAGCGATGCGCGTGTGCAGCGTGAGAGTGCCGGACGCGGGCGAGTACTGGAAGGGGTTGAGCACGACCCGCGCGACGCGCTGGTATCTGAGCGCTCCCTGCTCGCCAAGTTCAGCGACGGCCCCGGGGAACGTCCCACCCCGCGAGTAGAACTCCTCGTCGATGGCGAACCTCTGGATCGGCGTCGACACCTCCTCGTAGAGGACGATCTCCTCGTGCGGCGCCGGCTCGACGCGGACGCGCCCGAGGTTCTCGCTCTCGACCGCGACGACCTCGAAGGACAGCCTGGCACCGAACGGCACACCTACGAGCACCGCCTTCTGAGGCAAGAGCGGCCGCCCCTCTTCGCGCAACAGGGAGTATCGCGGCGCCCTCACTCGTACAAACGACTCGCCACCGACCGCTACGTCCTCAAGGGAGTAGTCATCGGTGGCGAGTTCTATGATTATCTCGTCGTCTTCGGAGTCGAGGACCCGCGCCACGTTCGCGGAGGCGACCGGAGCCGCAAGAACGACCAGAGCCACTACCGCCCAGACTGCCTTCATTGTCGTGAACCCCCCGTCAGCCCGCCCTCCACGCCGTCACCACGGGTTCGCCGGCTCACTCGGACGACGGCGCGCGAAGGCGCCCACGCCTTTAGTGAGCAACCTTGGGCAGATATGTAGCGAAGTCGAAGTCCGGGCTGTTCTCCTTGTCGTGACAACGGACGCAGGTCGCGACCGTCACCCTACCGTACGAACCGTCTCGCGCGTGGTCGGTAGCCTTCCCGTGGCACGCTTCGCACTGCACGTTTCTTAGATGCTCTTTCACGGCCACCGATCCATCGAGCGGCATGTCGAGATAGCACGTCACGTGGCATCTCAGGCACTCGGGGTTGCTCGACTGGTGCCCCTGCTCGAGAGTAGCGAACGCATGGGCGTGCGCCGTGGTCTCCCACTGCTTCACCTGTTCTATGTGACAGCGCTCGCACGTGGCCTCCGACCCGAGACACTCTTCCTTGTACTTCGGCGCCTGTGCCGCGCGCTCCTTGTTCCTCTCTGCCGCCCGGCGCTTGTTTGCGTCCTCGATCGCGATCTTGTGCTCCTTCACCAGAAGCGCCATCGCCGCGTCCGAGGGCACCTTGTCGCCGAGGTCCAGCGTCTGTCCGGTGTATCCGACGAACGCGCGGTTCTCGTCGAACTGCAAGCGGTAGTCGGTCAGTCGCTGGCCCTTGTACCCGGGCTGAAGGAACACGGTTCCGCCCACCTCGAACGACTTCGCCGAGTAGCGGGCCTCGCCGCCGACGACCATGAAGTCGATGCCCGCCATCTCCTCCGCGAGCAACCTCGAATCGTCCAGTCCCAGCTGGCTCAGGAGAACAACGATGTCGGCCTTCTCACTCAACTCCGGCAGGACTACCTCTAGCCGCTCCATCGGGTCCGCTATCGTGACCCCGAGCTCCTCGACGTCCCTGCTCGTGCGGATCTCGGTCTCGTCGTCGATGACACCGGTGATCCCGAACTTCACGCCCGCGCGCTCGACGATCGTATAGGGTTCGACGAAGAGCTCACCCGTGGATTCATCGTAGACGTTCGCCGAGACGACCGGAAGGTCGTACTCCTCGATGAGCTCTTTGACGTAGGGAGCGCCTCTGTAGAGGTCGAATTCGCCGATGGTCGTGGCCGCCACCCCCATGTCGCTCATCCCGCGGGCGCTCATCGCGTCCACGAGCTGGTACTCGAACGACCTGCGAGTCACGAAGCTCCCGCCGTCCAGGTGAAGAACGTTGGGTATCTCCTGCTGCGTCTGGTTGATGTAGCCGGCCCTCCGGACCAGCCCGCCTTTCTGGCCCCCGTGTCAGCCACAGGGCTCTAGCTCGCCCCGGGTGTCGGTGACGGCCAGGATAGCCACGTCGAACGGCCCGGTCGGCGGTTCTGGCTGCTCGACCTTCGGCGCGACGCTGCAGCCGGCGGCGATGACGACCACGAGCGCCGCAAGGAGAAGATTACGGGTGTGAAACACGTCTGCCTCCTGAACCCACGGTTGTGTCTCAAGGGGTCGTAACCCAATCTGTCTTCAGGTGATACATCATAGCACGGCCCCCAAGGGGGCGCAAGACGATGTCCTCGGACCCCGAGGATGCATTGCCGGCCAGCGCTCCCGGAGCGGGACGAACTCAAGGAAACGGGCCCCCGTGGCAATGCCTCGGGGGCCCGTCAAGACCAGCGTCAAGCCAGTCCCTGCAACTTGTTCGATTCTACCTGTACAGAGCCTTGATGCCGCCCCAGGTCGCGTCCTCGACCGGGCTGCCGCAACCGCACTCCTCACCGTCTGGGCAGACACCGCCACCGATGCTGCCGTGACCGGCCAGGCAGTAGTAGTCGACCTGACCCGGATCCTGGCAGTCGACGACCCAGCGCGGGTACTCGGCGTGGTCCAGGATCTGGATGCAGCACGCACCGCCGAGGTAGAAGCAGTCAACAGAACCCACGATGACCGGGTCCATGAGCATGCACTCGGTCGAAGCGATGGTCACGCCGCCAGCGAAGGCGTCGCCGATGGCCAGGTTGCCAGGCATCAGGTTCGTGAAGGCCTGCGTGGCGATCACGCCGGGGCACTCGGCCGTGACGTTGTTGATCAGGAACGAAACGGTGGTCATGCCACCCTCGACGCAGCCGAGGCAGAGATAGGCGTTGACCGTCGTATACGGCGTCGCGTCAACGGCGTTCTGCAGCGGATCACCCGCCGGGTCGAACGAGATGTACGCGTAAACCTGCGGGTTGTCGCCGGCGAAGGCGGCCGTCGACAGAGCGAGGATCATGATCGCGAAAAGGACGTTCTTCATCTTCCACTCCTCCTAGACTAGAGACACTGCTCTCCCACACCACGAACCAGGCGGTCGATGCCGCCGCTATCACATATGACTGGCCTATCACCTCCCTTGCCATACCTGGTTGAGCTGCGTTGCCTCATTCCTTCGGATGGCTCTCAGTGGCAACATGCGGCAGCTGCTCCGTCCGCCGCGAAGAAGCGGCGGTCCTGCGAGGCTGAGTCCAGCCTCAGAACAGCTCCCGTCACTCGATGCCTCACAATCATTATACTACATCAAGCAACGGTCTACAAGGGCGAATCGCCGCAACACCGCTAGCCTTCTGTAAGGAGATCGGACGACACTCACCACCAGTTGGCCTTGTGGTGTCCCGGCGGCCATCTGCATCGAATGATGAAACAAATTCATGAATGTTGGGAGCCGCCCTCGATTGGTGCAGAAGAGGTGCCCGCGCCTGGACGGAGTGAAAGCCCCATCACAAAGAGGTGCCGCCTCCTGGGTGAGGACGGCGTACAACGGGTGCGGCGGGGAGAGCATCCTCCCCGCCGCTGGTGAGTCTGTGGGTGCTTCGTGTGCTCGTCCTACCTGTACAGGGCCTTGATGCCGCCCCAGGTCGCGTCCTCGACAGCGACGCCACCGCACTCGCACGCCTCGCCATCGGGGCAGACCGCGCCGCCGACGCTGCCGTGACCGAACAGGCAGTAGTAGTCGACCTGGCCAGGATCCTGGCAGTCAACGACCCACCGCGGGTAGTCCGGGTGGTCCAGGATCTCGATGCAGCACATGCCGCCGAGGTAGAAGTACGTCCCGTAGCCGACAATGACCGGGTCCATGGTCATGCACTCGGTCGAGGCGATCGTCACGCCCGTCGTGAAGGCGTCGCCGATGGCCAGGTTGCCGGGCATCAGGTTGACGAACGACTGCGTCGCCATCACGCCGGGGCAATCGGCCAGGGCGTTGTTCAGCATGAACGACACGGTGGTCATGCCCTCCTCGATGCAGCCGAGGCAGAAGTACGCGTCGACCGTCGAGAAG